>Ga0209172_10003374_pt1 | contig 24642 bp, 34 predicted proteins | sample LarsenN4metaG_FD_184113 | JGI IMG/M metagenome (GOLD analysis project Ga0209172, IMG submission 184113) | Hot spring sediment bacterial and archeal communities from British Columbia, Canada, to study Microbial Dark Matter (Phase II) - Larsen... ... | reverse complement strand
TGGAGGACTACAACAGCGAGCGGCCCCATGACAGCCTCGGCCAGGTGCCGCCGCGAACGTTCCTGCCGAGGTCGCACCAGCCCCGGGAGCACAGCTTCGAACTGTCTACTTGATGGGGAAGCTTACGGAGCAAGTCGTCGAAGCCCGACAGTTGGACCTGCTTAGCCGCCTTGGCGCCCTTCACGTCAATCGCGGTCTCTAGGAACTTGTGGCGGACGGCATGGTCCGGCACTTCGATGAAGTCATCCGTGTCCACTTCGGCGTCCTTGTTGGTGACGCGGGCCGACACGACTCGGTTCGCTTTGAGTCCTTCATCCATAACCTGCGCGATCCGGTCGTCGGTAATTCCGGCCTTCTCCATCGCAGCCAACAAAGCACTCTGAACCTTCGGCTTTGCCAGGGTCTCACTAGCGAGCTGACTCGCTGACTTCGCGCTGTAGCCGGCGCGTCGAGCCGCCTCCGCTCCGGTTAAGCCGGAGACGACACCCTTGATCAGACGCTTCTCCCGGATTGTGAGGTCGGGCTTCGGCATCGCTAGATCTCCGACGCCGAGAGGATGCCGATTGCGTAGCACACGAAGAGGACGATGCCGGCCGCCATGCAGGCGAGCATGAAGGCGTCGAACCAGTCGATGTGGAAGTCGTGCTTCATGGGATGATGAGTGGTGAACTGCGCTTGGGTGGCTCTGTCCTCGCCGGTGGTTCATCAACCGGCTTCAGGAACACGTGCTCGGGGAAATGCGCCTTCGTGGTCGGGAAGCTGATGAAGCAGCGTCGGCAGAAGAGGCGGTCGCCACGCTCCGGAGTCTGGCCGTCAATGAGCGTGATCTCGGTGCGCTTCTCCTTCCCGGTGGGGAAGTGGTCCATGACCGCTACCCGTCGATGACACTGGGGACAGAGCAGTGTGACGAGCAGGATCGGGTTGAGCGGGCGCTCCGGTCGCATGGGCGACTACTCCGGATTGACGGCGGCGCGGAGCCTCGCGGACGGTTTGAAGCGTGGGGCGACGTGCGCCGCGACGGTTACGCGCGCGCCTCGACGCATCGGATTGGGAAAGTTGCGGGTTGCGCGGCGCTTGGTGAGGAAGACGCCGAATCCGCGGAGTTCGACCCGCTCGCCCTGCTTGAGCTGGTCCGTGATCACGTCCAGTGCAGCTAGGAGAATCGCGTCAACGGACCGTACCGACACGCGGGAGCCTTGATGCCCGAGGTACTCCGCAACAGCGCGGCTCAGGTCTCCACGGATCATTGAACCGCAGGGTTATCCACAGGCTTCCGGAGGATGCCGCGGTACGTCAGATAGGCGACGAGGTAGCTGGCGAACGTCCCGCCGAGAACTTCAAGGGCGCCGACGTCCTGGGCAATCCAGGCGTGGATGACGTTCCCGAGGAAGGCCAGGGCGACGGCTGCGGTACGCAAACGGGCCGTCTGGCCGGCGGTGATGGGGATCTGCGGGAGTTTCTTGAACCCTTCGACGACGACGGCTGTGAACACGCCGACGAAGGCGGTGATGAAGTCCATAGGCGTAAACGCTTAGTGAATAGGCACTTTCAGCGTAGCACCCGGGCGAACGCCGTCAAGACAAAGCCCCTCAGTCCGAAGACGTTGGGGCGAACGAGCGACGTGGGGATTGAAGTCCCCGACCCTGGCCCCCGATAGCAGGTGCCGAGAGCTTCAAGAGCCCCACGCCGCTGCTATTCGAGAGTCAGAGAGACTACCTGCACGGTAGCAGACTGACTGTTCGTGTCTAGAGCACGTCCCTGTGCGCACTGCCGCCGTCCGTGGCCTCACGTCGGCCGGGCGGCCTTCCGGTGAACGAAGTCCTGCACTCTCGCGGCCAGCTCCGGATCGCGGTCGATGAGTCCGACCGGGAACACGGACCAGTCGCCGTAATAGACCCCGTCATAGAACACGAGGTCCTCCACGAAGTGCAGGTCGCCGTCGCCGGCCGGCTCCGAGATGCCGAGCTTGATGTCGCAGAGGTAGGTCACGTGGACGTAGTCCACGATGAACACCGGCCCCTGGCTGCCCCAGCCGTCGAGCTTCTCGTCGGGAGCCCTCCGGCCGTGGAACAGCTCGATGGCGACCTTCAGGGCGGACATCAGTAGTCCTCCGGCAGCAACGCCGTCACGTGCTCGCCGTCGTCGATGAACCAGAGCTTGCGGCTCCCGTCCTTCGGGTCGGTGAACACCTGGAGGTAATCGATGCCGTCGTGCTGATCGGCTTTGATCTTGAGCAGCATGTGGCAGGCCACGATCAGGAAGACTCCGAACTCGCGGAGCGCGCCGGGGGTGGAGACGAGCTCTCCCTGGAAGCGGCAGTGCGAGTCGGGGTGGTCGAGAGGCGGCTCCTGCGGTTGGAGCAGCAGGGGCGCGCTCACGGTGCAGCCTCCTTTCGGTGAGGGGTGCGGCACTTCTCGCAGACGAACCAGCGTTCCTCCGCGAGGTTGAACTTGGGTTCGTGCGGCATCAGGCGCTTGCAGGTGGCGCAGAACAGCAGGACCAGCGTCTTGGCGGGTTCCATGGCAGCACCTACAGGAGCTGCCGAGACCGGAAGCTCACGAGCCCCCGGGCGGCCACGATGACGTGGTCCAGGACGCCGATGCCGAGCAGCTCGCCGCACTGGACGAGCCGCTTCGTGATGGACAGGTCCTCCTCGGAGGGTTCGGGGTCTCCCGACGGATGGTTGTGAGCCAGCACGATGCTCGCGGCGGAGGCGAGCACCGCCTGCTTGAACACCTCCCTCGGGTGCACGATCGAGGCGTTGAGGCTACCGATGCTGACGGTCTCCACGGCCTCGACCTCGTGGCGGGCGTTCAGGAGCAGCACGACGAAGTGCTCTCGCTTCGCGGACTTCAGCCGGCGGATGGCAGGCAACGCTGCCACGTCGTCCGGCCCGCGAATAGGCTCGGGCGGCTTCTTCGTGTACCGCCGCTTGGTCAGCTCGCGGACATACATGGCGGGTCCCTCGCTTGTAGACGACTTCGTCGAAGTACCCGTGCGGAGTCCAGTTCTCGACCACGTGGGCGATGACTTCCTCGGGGATCATGTTCCCGAAGATGTAGTGCCACGCCTCGTGGAGCTTGTCCGGAATCCGCCGCAGGTTGGATGGATCGTTGGTGCCGCCACGACTCCTACACAACAGGTGATGCGTCGTGAGCCGGTGCTTGGGCATAGAGCACCTACTTGCGGAAGGGGTTGCCTTCGGTCGCCTGCGAGGCGTCGTGGTCGGCGGGCGGACGCCCGGACTTGGGCTTGCCGGGGCTGCCGCCGGCCTTCTTGCCGTTGAGGTAGGACTCCTTGAGCTTCTTCTCCACGAGATCCCAGGTCTTCTTCTGCAGCGACTTCATCGAGCTGCCGACGACCTCGGGAACTTCCTCGCCGCACTCGCCGCTGATCTCGTCGTACGCCGACGCGAACAGCTCGGTGAGCTCGGCCTTGACGCCGCCCAGGAAGGACGACGCCTTGTCCGTGGTGGCCATGTATGGCCTCCTCTCGGAATGAGTGGGACGTGTTGGGAACGAGCGGCGATCCGCGCGGGTCGGCTCTGAACGAGCGACAGGTGGGCGGGGAGCCCACGCGACGGAATCGGCCAGCTTCTACTGTGCGCCGTCTGTCAGCGGCGGCAAGAGGGTCGCCTGTGGATAACTACAGGGACTCCTCGAAGTCTTGGAGGCTCTGATTGCCCCTAGGACGCACGGAAGGAGTGCGGCCGGGTGTTCTGACCTTTCCGGGCTTCAAGGCCTCAAGGCGCTCAATCCTGCGTTGCTGCGTTGCCTCCACAGGCAGGCCGTGGACGGCCAGCGAGGCATCGGCCAGTGCAGCCGCGTCCTCGGCGGTGGCGTCAAGGTCGGGCACCTCGTAGGCCTCCGCGACCCAGACCTCGATGCCGTCGCGCCGGCGGATCTTCACGAAGCACTGGCGCTGGTTCTGCTGCTCCAGCTCGGTCGCATACTGGGAGACTTCCTCCTGCACGGAGTAGAACGACTCGACGTGCTCGCCGCCCCAGACCGGGTGCTTCTTCTTGACCTTCTTCGGGGCCGTCCCTGTGATCGGGAAGACGTCCCGGGCGAAACGCTCGGCATCCTTGCGGCCGAGCTGGAAGAACATCGAAATGCAGCAGACGTTCAGCAGCGTGTCCACGATGGACGGATCGCGGTCGAACGGACTCTGGCTCGTGGACTGGTGCGCCACGACCACGCCGACGCCGCGCTTCCGGAGGCGCGTGCCGATGTGCTCCCACGTCTGACTGGCGACGGACTGGTACTCGTCGCAGTAGACCGCCCAAAAGTCCGAGCCCTCGGGACGGGACAGACCGGCCTGGTAGAGCGCGTTCGTGAGCAGCATGACGAAAAGGCGGCCGGCGTCCTTGAGCTGGGCCTCGGGCGCGCGCACGAGGAGGAAACACTTGTCGTCCATGAGTCGGCGGATGTCGATGCAGTCATCGGCCGAGAGGAACGGCTCGAGGAACGGATTCACGAAGGCATCGGCTTTGTTGCGCGGCGCTTCGAACCACGTGCGCGTCTCCGACTGACGGATGCCGGCCAGGTGCTCCTGGAAGTAGAGCCGGACGCGCTCGTTCGTGCTGCGTTCGACGAGAGCGTCGCGAAACCCGCGGTCGGAGAGCAGCCGCGGCATGTCGGCGAGCGTCAAGCCGTGTTCCATGAGCAGCGCGAGCGAGTTGCGGGCGATGTCGTCGCTCCGGGCGCCCCAGGCGTCCCACCAGACGCGCTTCATCGAGGCCACGGCGCCTTCGAGGATGCTCTGCGGGTGAACGCCCGGCGGGACCTTGAGGAAGTTGAGCGGAACCACGGCGTCTGTGCGCGTCGGATCGACGAGGATGATCTTCTCGGCGGGCGTCCCGTGAGCAGCCAGCGCACGGAGGCAAAAATCCACCAGAGTATCTTCGACATCCAGAAGCCCAAACCCGCGGCCCTCGGCGATGTCCTGGACGATCTGCGTCTTGAACGCGCCGCTCGTCTTGCCCGAGCCGGGCAGACCGATAATGTACTCGCCGCGCGACCGTTCCTCGTCCGAAACTTCGATGTCGTGAACTGCACGGGGGTCGTCTCCGAGCCGGTAGCCGTGAGCGAGCTTCATCGGTGCCGCCGGTAGGGAAGCGGCCGGGCGTGTTTCTTCGGCTTCATCCCCTGCCAGCGGGAGAGTCCCCAGCCGGCGGCGAAGAGGAGTGCCGCTGTCGGCAGCTTCGCCAGCAGGAACGCGCCAGCGAGCAACCGAAGCCACAGGGAAAGCGTCCACAGCGCTCCCCTGGCGTCAGCCGGAGCCTGCCAGAGGTTCCGGTAGAGGGGCTGGAGCAGTCCCCGAAACAGCAGGCGCGTCGCAAAGCGCACCAGCCCCTCGATGCCGGATGCCACATCAGGACTCCTTCGCTTTGTCGTTGGCCTCGGCGGCGGCGATGGCGACAGCGCCGATCATGAAGCCCACAAAGAGCAGGCCGAGCACGGCGCCGACGGACGGGCCGTCGGACTCCCTCACGAGGGCCGGCGCCGGTGCGGGCTTGGGGTGGTGGTGATGGTGGATGACGAGCGGACGGGACATGGCGAGTCCTCCCTTCAGCTGATGACGGTTCGGAACTGACGCAGGCATCGACTGCAGCGCCAGAACCTCCAGAGAATCCGGCACTGATAGCCCTCGCCCTCGTAGAGCATCGCGTAGCCCAGGGCCTGGCAGAGCGGGCTGGCGCAACGAGGCGCGGTCATGGCTACAGGTTCCGGAAGAACTGCGAGCCGCACGCCGGGCAGACCCAGCGCCGGACGGTCCGACCGTTCAGGACCGCGTAGCCGCGGCGCTTGGCGTGGATCGGGTAGGGGTGGCGGCGGAAGTTGTGGCAGCGCGGGGCCGACATGGACACCTCCACGGTGGTCAAGGGCGGGATTGCCTCTCGATTCCCAACCGTGTCAGTGGCAGAATCGTCGGGCTCGGCTACCGAGGGCGCTGCATGTGGGTGGCGCTTCGTCGGTAGAGCAAGCGAAGAATGGCTAGCGGGGGCTAACTGCCCTTAGTCGGAGTCGAGTTGAAACCCCGATAGCTCGCGGACAGGCAATACCGCGACCGATCTCTCTGGAGCAAGGCTCTTCGGGGACTAGCCTTGGACTCGACTGCGGTGAAGTACGCCAGCGTCTTCGTGGGGCCACCTTTGGCGTGGAGTCAGAGGTGAATATGAGAAAGGCATGTCCCTTCCTGGCTTCCGCCGGGGGGCGACATGCAAGAGCAGAAGCTGTGGTTCCTGGTCCGTGATGCCGCGAGGCAGAAGTCGGACCCGAAGTCGCAGGCCCTCTACCTGTGGCTCACGCCGCAGGGGGAGGAGATTCCGACCATCAAGGGCGGGTTCCCTGAAGGCGTCCCCTTGCGGGTCGTCTCGGAGAAGCTGGCCGAGATGGGCTACTGCAACGGAAAGGGCCAGCAGTACCACCCGTACCAGTTGCAGGAGATGATCGACGACGCGGCGGCGGATGCGTTCGCCGAGGTGAAGGGGTTGACCCTCACCGAGGAACAGCGTCAGGCGCTCAAGTCGGCGTTCAGGGATGGCCGGCGACAGAAGCGGCGGTACGTCGCGGAAGCGGACGAAGAGTGGGAGGTCAGGTGTTCCTGGCGTCGCATGAAGCGTCCGGTCAAGCGGCACCGTCCGTGGGACGGCCAGGATGACCACGACGACGAGGACGATTCCGGCTCCGCCGGGACGAGTGCTCGTCGGAAGTAGCTGCGAACGGCCCTCGGGGAAACCCGGGGGCCGTCTCGTTAACCGGACCCTCGACGCGAACGTGCCCGGCGGTAGGCGGGCAGCGTTCATCGGGGCTGTTGCCCGTGCACACCGCGCTCGCCCCGCATCGCTACTCCGGCCGTGCGTGAGCCGATCCGTGGAAGGATGAGCTAGTCGAGGGCTCCGGCTCCTCCACGGTAGCACCCGCACCGCGAACCTTCGAGGGGACGAGGGAGACATGATCCCCGGCCGGCCGCGCGAAAATCCGCTCCATCGGCTGATCCGGCTTCGCGAGGTCGAGCATCTCCTCGGGTAGGAACAGCGCCCGCTTCGTGAACCACGAGACGCGCTTGGCCTCCTCGAGACGGTTCTGCAGCTTGGCGTCGGTCTTGATGAGGAACACGACCACGAAGTCGCGGATGCCGTACTTCGGCTCGAACAGTCGGTGCTCCCAGGCGCGGCCGTACTTCAGGACATGCTGGAGGGTATGCTCGACGGACTTCTCGCCGGTTTCGGCTTCGAGGAAGACCGGGAACTCCCGGCCGTGGCGCGTCAGGATGAAGGCGAAGTCCGGGTCGATGCGCATGCGATGCTGCTCGCCGCGGCGGTCCGTGTAGTCCTCGGCGATGCCGCCGTTCCGGTCCCGGCCCCGGATCTCCCGGACGGCGAAGTGCCCGGCCCGTTCCGCCAGCAGGAGCCACGTGTGGAAGTTCGGAATCATCATCTCGTGGCGCAGCATGGAGGGGTAGGGGGCCTTCTTCGCGATGCGACGCTGGTGCTGCAACGTGGGCGGCTCGCCGATTGCCGCGAAGCCCTTCTGACCGAGCAGGTAGACGAGCTTGTCCCGTCCCCAGGCTCCGGCGGTATTCCGGCGCTTCGGGTACCACTTCGAGGCGCAAAGGTACTGGTTGGCGACGAGCTTTCCGAGAGCGGAGCGGACTGCCTCGCGGGCAAAGCCGATGGCCCGGCCCCTGACGGCCGGACGCGAGCAGTAGGCCATGATGTGGTCGCGGTCGGCGTACCGGACCCGGTGCAGGAACCGGAGGATCGCCAGCGTGTCGTCGTTGATGAGTGGTTTCGGTGGTCTAGGCATCGGTGCCAGTTCCCAGCAGCTTCGTGTCTGTTAGCACTCGGTCGTAGAGAGTGCTAACGCCGTCCTTCGTGACCGCGTACGGGAGGAACACCTGCGCCATCTCGACCATTTGCGTCTCGTAGAGGGCGAGCTGCGACAGCACCCAGTCGCGAATGACGCGCCAGGCAATTCGGTAGGCCACGTCGTCGTCTTGGGCACGACGCACGCGCTGTTCCAGGAGCACGGCCCTGAACCGCCGCCACTCAACCGGCAGTTTGAAGCCAAGCGCCGTCTCCTTGAACGGCAGCAGGAACTTCAGGGCGGCAATTCGGCCGGTGCCCTTCTCGTACTCGAGCAAGATGCCGGTCGCGCCATGCTTCACCAGCGCATCTTGAATCTCTTGGATGCTCCGGCTAGCGGGTACTTCGGTCGTGTAGTTCTTGATGGGCATTAGTGGACGACGATGAGATGCGCCGCAAGGTAGCCCGCAAGACACAGCGCGATGGAGCGCCAGACGATCTTCAAAGTGATCTGGCGATCAACAGCCTTCTTGGCCTGCCATCTCAGTTCGTGTTCTTCTATCTCGTTCATGCTCTGGGTGGGTGAATGATGAGTTTGTCGCCCCGCCGAGGGCCGCGTGAGCGGCCCCCAGCAAGGGCTTGGTGTCAGTGAAGTGAAACGCTGGCCTCGGTCCCGCACGTCGCGCAGACGACGCGGGAGTAGCGCCGTTCAACGCGCAAGCTGTTCGGAGCTTGGAGGCCGACGGCGCGGAGCTGGTCGTCGAGGACTTCGGAGCAGGAACCGGACACGTCCACGTCCCGAAGAAACGTCTGATGACTGACGCCCTTCGGGCAGGTTGCCCGCTTTGGAGCGTTGAAGCGGGGGCTCATACGTCCCCGCCGTCCGGCTTCACCAGCTTGACCTCGCGCCGATTGCGGTGGCCCAGCATGATGAGGTTGTCGGCCACGACCTCGGTGTAGCGGCGCCGCTTGCCGTCCTTCTCGACGACGTTCGTGTGCAGCCGCCCTTCGACGTACACCTTCGAGCCCTTCTTCACGTACTGGGCGACAATCTCGCCGAGCTTTCCCCAGGCGGATACGTCGTGAAACTCGACGGTCTCCTTGTCCTCGGTTCGGTAGCTCGTGGCGATTGAGAACGTCGTCACGTTCTTCCCCGAGGGCGTCGACTTCGCCTTCGGGTCCCCGGTCAGGTTCCCGATGAGGGTTACTCTGTTCAGGTCCATACGGACCTCCTTCTGCCCGCCGTGTTTGAAACGCCGGGGACTCGGCGGTCCCGTCCCGCAGCTATGAGCCACGGGCAGGCGGCGACAGGAGCGGGCTCAAGGTGGAGGCCGAAGGCACTACCTTGAACCCTAGCGGGGAGCCGCCGTCAGAATGGGAGAGCTGCGGACGGGGCGCACTCGATCCCCCAATCGCTCCCGAAGGGAGCTTCCTTGCGGGGCGACTTCCGCTGTTGGGTGGGTGCTTTGAATGAGCAATGAGTTCTGCGGGCAGGCCTGGCTCTGACTTCTTTCAGGTGAGCTTGAGTGGGCCGGTAGCTACTCCGACCATCGCTCACCATCCGGACAGCGGGGCCAGGACAACCGGCAGAACCGTGCGACATGGCGGCGCGAAGGCGAGTGCCAGGTACTCCTGGCCGAAGCCGCTACGCGACGTCGTGGCGCACACTGCTGACTGGGAACGAGCTACTTCCTCGGCTTCTTCTTCGGACTGACAGCGACGAAGTCGTACCACCAGCCGAACGAGAGCCACGGCTGCTTCTCCTGCTTCTGCTTCTTGGTCATTCGGGGTCTCCGAGGATGCCGCGGAACACGTTGTCAGGGGCCTGCTCCACGGCGTCGAGGACGTTGTCGATGATGCCGGTGATAAGGGAGGCGAAGAGGTCCATGCGTCAGTTAGCTACAGGACGAGCTTCATCTGCTCCAGCGCCCCGGCCAGTTTGCGCCGGGCCTTCTTGAGGGCCTTCAGCTCCTCGGTCTTGCGCTGAATCTTCGCGTCGATCTCGGCCAGTTCCAGCTTCAGGGTGTCGGACATCGGCTGTCTCCGTCGGGAAGTGGATTGAGCAGTTCAGCGGCCGTGGACATGAGCCATCATCGTTTGGGTGGCACACGGCACCATCAGCTTCTGCCGTGGCCATACGGCCCACTGGAGGCGCGGTGTCAGTCGCGAGCCAGGCGCGAGAACGCTCCGCGAGAGTCTGATCGAGTCCCGCCACCGCCCCGGAAGGTCGGCCAAGCTCCTGTACCGTCCTCTCGGCACACTTGCGGAGAGCGGAGCGGAGTAGCGCGGGCACGAAGGCCTTGATTTCGCCCTCTGCGCGGTGGATAGACATCCCGACAAGCGCTCGCTCGAAGGTGGTCCACTTGGCGACCTGTTGCTCAATGAAATCGTTCAAGGTGTCAGGCATGGTTCTCTAGGTTAGCGACCGCTCCTGCGGCTGCTTCTCGATGTGCCGGGACCTGCACGCCGGGCACTCGACATCGAGGAGTTGCTCCTTCGACTGAAAGCGGTGCTGGCAGTCAGTGCACTCGTAGCGTTTGGAGCGGGGCGGTCGTCCTCGACGTTTTCGATGAGGAGCAGGCGTTGGTTGCGCCCCCCCCGAGGCAGGGTGTCAGTTGGGGCGAGTTGCTGCTCTGCAAGCTCGATGAGTTCACGAGCGAGAGCGAGGAGGCGTGTTGCGTCCATTGCCTACAGTTCGAGACAGCTCATCGTCTCTTGCAGGTTGATGCGGATTCTTCGGAGACGCTGAAGGTAGCTTGGGTCATTGGAGACCGGCGGATTCAGTACGCCAGGTCCTTCGATGCGTCCCAGCCTCGGTCCCATCACCGGCGTTAAGACTGCTACCAGTTTCTCCGAGAGCAATTCCAGCTCGTGGATCTCTGCTCCGATTGTCGGGGGCATTTCCGCCGACGCAATAGTGCCTTCGTTCATGGTCGTGTTGCGTTAATGAATTAGTTGCTTAGGTGGGTGAGTTCAGCGCGCGCCCGACCGCAGGGAGGGGGTTCCTAGGCGCGGAATAGTTGCGAGGTACGAGCCGCGGGATTGGCCGAGCGTTAGAGCTTCGGCGTACTGCGGACGGGGCGGGACGGTAGTTCCGCAGTTACCCTGTTATGGCCTCCGGCTGCAGTACGCCGGAGATTACCGACGGCTCGCCATGTGGAGATATCCACAATCATTATGCGCCATTGACGGCCATTGTAAAGCGGTCGTCATTATCCGGTTATCCACAGGCGCAATGCGAGTCGGTTAGAGGGTACGGAGGCCAATCCCGCGTCAAGACTTCATTCGAGATTGTACGGATCGTCCGGTAGATCGTCTGGCGGAGGAACGTAGCTTCTCTTTCGACTCGGGATTGCCCGTTCAAGTCGCGTGGGTTGGCATTGGTCGTGGACCCACTCGGGAATCTCGGGGGGATACACGTCAATCATTCGACCTAGAGTCCGGTCAAAATAGGCGTACCCAGACATGTGCATGGCTCGATGCACACGATTGTTCACGACGAGAAGGTTATCGAGACGATTGTCCGCCTTGTTCTCGTTGAGATGATGAACCCTCTCGAATGGAAGCAATTGGCGACCGAGCGACTGCTCAACCAGGTAGACATGTTCACGACGCCATCCATGGCTCGTCTTGACGATGCGATAGCCGCTGCGGTCCGTCCTGATTGCGCCTACGTCTTTGATCATTTCGATGAAGCTGGAACGCCCCCTGTGGCCTGCAAGCCGGAGGGGGCGATGTGTGCATGAGAAGTCGGCCTGCAGGCACTCGAAGCGTAGCACGCTGAATGAGACTGACAAGGCCGCTGGTTGTGGACAATCTGCTCACGGTTCAGGACGTTGCGGAAATGCTTCGCGTCAGCCCGAAAACGGTGCGTCGGCTCGTGGCCAGGCGCGGCCTGCCGCACATCCGTTTCGGCCGTGTGCTACGTTTCGAGCGTGGCGACGTGTTCCGGTGGCTTCAGGCCCGAAAGGAGGGCTGAAAGTGCCGAAGCTTCCGAGGAACATGATCAAACGCAAGGGACGGGGCGGGTACTACTTCCGCAAGCGGTTCGCGGGTCGCGACGTTTGGATCGCGCTCGGGACCGACTTCTCCGAGGCCAAGGAGAAGCTGAAGAAACTGCGGAACGACGACCACGTGCCGCGCTCGGACGTTACGGTGGCGGACGCCGCGAAGCGGTGGCTCCAGCAGTACATCGCGACGGCCAGGAACGAGAAGCAGCAGGAGACGGCCGCGGCCCGGGTTCGGTTGTACCTGGTGCCGTTCTTCCGCGCGAGCCTGCTGCACAAGGTCAGCAGGGAGCACTTGCGGTCGTACCGTCTGTGGCTTGAAAAGCACGACATCTCGATCACGACCGTGTGGCACATCCTGTCGGATGCGCGGTGCTTCCTGAACTGGGCGGAGGATGCCGGGCTGGTGGACCGTTCGCCGTTTCCGCGGCGGATCATGCCGCGGTTGCAGGAGCGGCCGCCGGACCGGCTCACCGACGAAGAAGCGGAGATCCTCCGGGGACTGCCCGAGCCGTACGGATTCGTGTGCCGACTGACACTCGGAACCGGAATGCGCTGGGGCGAGCTGACCCGGGCGCAGGCAAGCGACATCGAACGGGGGTTCCTGCTCGTGCATCAGACGAAGTCGGGAAAGATGCGACGGATTCCGCTCGCTCCAGAGCTGCTGGCAGAGGTTCGCCAGCGCGTCGGGCGGCTCGTCGGGTACTCGGTGGTGTCCCCGGGCTCGTTTTCGGCGGCCGTGCGGCGACACAGCGGCATTGAGCGGTTCCACGTGCACCAGACGCGGCACACGTTCGCGTGCCAGTGGCTTGAGCGTGGTGGTAGTCTGGCAGCTTTGCAGCAGATCCTCGGGCACGCCTCGATCGAGACGACCCAGAGGTACGCCCGCATCAGCGATGACGTCGTCATGCGCGAAGCGGAGCGGCTCCACGCAAAGCGGTAGCCAGGGCGGTAGCCACCGATTCCTAACTTGTTGTGGCCCCGTAGCTCAGACGGATAGAGCAGCGGTTTCCTAAACCGCGTGCCGCTGGTTCGACTCCAGCCGGGGCCACCAACCTTTTCGCCACGAACAGCGCTGAAATCGCGTCAGCCAGAGGGTGTTCCGGGCTCCCGGGGCACCCTCGCCGTTTGGCCGGAAATGGACACTGAGGGACGGGAGAGGTCGTTGAAGAGGAGACCAACTCGTCTTGGCGCTTTCAGCCCAGCAGATCCCTGAATCCGTGATACCCACGGGCGGCAAGGCGGTTCACGACGTCACGAGCGCGTCGCTGGGCGGTCTGGTCCCCGGACTTCAAGGCCGACTCCAGCACCTTGCGAGCTGGCGCTGAGGACAACTCGAGGCCCCATCGTTCACGCTCACGCTGCAGGATCAGGTCGAGGCACTCGACGCTGGCCAGCGCTGACGAGTCGGCGTACTCCGCGAGGGTCTCGATGACCTGATGCTCCCAATCGATCTCCCCACCAATCTCGAGAGCACTCTTCAAGTGCTCGAGCGCCCAGGCCTCCTCGAACTTCTTCGACGCGAACCACCGCCCGAACGCGGCCAGCTCGTCTCGTACAGACTCCACCGGAGCAGCGCGCGCGTACTTAAGTCGCAACTCCCAAAGGCGCACCACGCGAGCAAGCGCATCCCTCGGAACAGGTCCCTCGGTGTTCATCAGCGATCGGCCGACGAATTCCAGCGCATGAGCACGCAGCTGAAGCGGTGCTTCTCCGAAGAACGTAGCAACGAGTCCCGCGGGGTCGTCGAGCGGCACGTTGCCCTGCCATGCCAGGATCATGATGTGCTCAGCGAGACGACGTGCCGCGGATTCTGGCTTCTTGTCGGCCTCGGTCTCACGACTGGCGTCTCCGATTCCCCTCCTGTACTCAGGATCAAGCTCTCGAAGCATCTGAACCAGTGGACTGCGATACCGCACGTAGCTGTCCCAGGCGCCACGACGCAAGCTGGTCTGGGCGGGATCATCTGGGAAGATCTTCTTGAGGTTTGCGCGCAGCCACTCGACGTCGAGGTGATAGAGCAGCGCGAGCAACTCGCCGTACACAGCTCGAATCGCCGGCGACGCCTCGATTGCCGGATCAAGATGGGCCTCAAGTGCGGCTTGGACTTCCGGCATTGTCTCGAACGTCTTGACGTCTGGGAAAGCACGGCGGACCCACAGGCCATAGGCCACGACTGCCCTGATGGCCTCTGCGCGTACGCGGTTCAGCGCGGTTGTGAGCGGATCGTCCTCTCGGGTTCGCGCAGGCTCTGGGTCAGGGTCCGTGAGGAGCACGGCGATCACTGGCCAGAGTTCCTCACGGAGAGAGATGTCGACGCCACCGGGCTGGTCCTGGAGCGCTTGCAGGAGCACGCTGGCGATTTGTCGCCTCGTCCATGCCCATCCCGGATCGAGATCCGAGTACCTCGTCTTACGTCCCGGAATCTCTCGTGGCTGGTCGACGACCCAGCGACACAGGCTCAGCACAGCGTCCCACGCGATCGCCTTCTTCGCTTTGGCGGCGGCCTCGAGACCCCGAAGGAGGCCAGATACGAGAGAGGGATCGGTGCCGATGAACCTGTCGGCGATTCGGGAGAGTCTCTCGGGCTTCCGTGAGGCGACATCGGCAAGTGCATCGCCGAGGCCTTCCATAGATGGGCCGAGTGGATCGTGTCCCAGCTTCGCTTCCTTCACGTAAGTCAGCAGATCTTCGTCGGACAGCTCAAGCAGCTCGTCCGCACTCTTCGGGCTTCGCTCATCCCAACCGGCTGTCGGGAGTGGCGGTGCCTCCTCGGCTGTGAACTCTGCTGCGAGTTCATTTAGCTGGCTTTGGAGCTCAGGGGGTAGCACGCCTTCCAGCGTCTTCAGCTCCCTGACCTTCCGGCGTCTGATCTCCTGTTCCAGCTCTGCGTCGGATACGCTCCTGCCCAGCCATGACTCCAGACTTTGTCGCTGCTCATCGGGATCGGGTTCGGCCGTGAGACGGTTGAGTACGCTGTCCCGCTGAGTCTCGCCGAGATGAGGGTACCGTTTCCTCAACAACGCAGTGTGCTCCGCCCGGGTCTCAGGCTCTTCATGCAACTCGAGATCAGTCGCCATCGCGTCCGCAAGGTCGGAAGGGGCATCATTGGACGAAAGCACATGAAGAGCAATGCGCTTGAAGACCAACCATTCGTGGCCTTCCAACATGCTCACTAGTTCGCGGATGTGACTGGAATCGCTTGCGGCACACGCGTCCACCGCACTGAGCAGAGCATCCAGCAAGTGGTCCTGCGGTTCATCAAGCCGCTGCCCTCCGCCGTCGATCGCCGGCCACCACACGTGCGAATGGGAGTGTCTGCCGTCCCCGCCGTCATGAAAGCGCTTCACAGCCTCAGCCAGCATGTCCGCGAATGTCTCTGCTGCCTTGCAAGGGTCCGCGGCGACGAGGGCAGGCACCACCTTATCCAGCTCGTGCTTGTAGAACCCGCCTTGCATCCGTGCCCGCGGTGTTTGCGGATAGGCCATGTCGCCGATCGGCTTGGGCAGTGTTGGGTCAGGTAGAACCTCAAAGAGCGTCTTCGTGAGGCTTGTGGCCTCCTCCAGACAGCCTGACCGTGCCAGATGAACGACGAACGGCGAGACCTGGTGCGGCAGCCCGAAATGGTAGGGCTCGCGGAGACCCCGATCGACAAAGCTCACGAGCTGCTTCGCGAGATCGGGCGGCAGGACCGTGCCGATCTCGGCAACATCTGCGTGCACGCGCGTGTTGTCCGTTTCCGGCAGCGTCTTGAGGAGACGTAACACCGCCTCCTAGATTGTGCGATCACCAGTCTGCGCCATACGCAGGAGGTAGGGCTTCGCTGGCCAGGGCGGAAAGCCGATGGTGCCTTCTTCTTCGTTCCGATCAAGGGGAGGCACGAGTGTCAGAAGGCCGGCATCGGCCAGCGGTTCGAGCCAGTCGGCGTGTTCGAGGCGCTCGAAGAAGTACCCGTGCGTGAGCGGGGTACTCGGGACGCGGCGCCTGATCCAATCGACATCACCAGTACCTGGAGCGGTTTTCGCGACCAGAGCATCCAGAGCACGGAAGACGACGGAGTAATTGGCCTCTGCTCTTTCGAGCACAACGTCAAAGATCGTCAGGACGCGGTCGAACCATCGCGTAAATGATTCATCCACCGGGCGAGGGGGGCGCAGATCGTGCCGATGCGCCCGGTTGTGCAGGGCGTCAGGATTCTCCTTTCCAGTGAGCCCCAGCCATAGCGGAACAAGCGGGACCTCGACCGGAACCTGAAGGCCTCGACAAACCTTCTTGATCGATTTCATGTGCCGATTCTCAGTGCCCTTCGGCACTGCGGCCCCGTCCTCGAATGGCTCGAGAACCTCCCGGAGCGCGCTTTCAACCTCTCGCAGAGCATGCGCCGCAAGGTGCGACCGCGCGTCGAGAGAGGACTGATCACTTCTGACCTGGCAGGCATCACGGAAGAACTGCGCCGGGCCCTCACCGATCAGGCGCCGCAATCGTTCAAAGATCCGCGCTTGGCGTGGATCCTCGAACCGGAATCCTCGTTGTGGGGGTGTTTCGCTCATGGGCCTTTATCGTTTGAAGCGTGCGGCAATGGCGAGCATGCGTCAATACCCACAGCACGCCCTGTGGCTAAAGCGTCCACCACGCTACGCAGCCTTGGGGCTTTTCGGCCACCTATCCTCATGTTCGCTCACGCGAGGAAGGTCTGGCGGTGCGACGTCGCAAGCGCAAGAGGACCACAATCGCGTGCGTCCGCACAGCGGGCTCGGCAACCAGACGCCAGAGGAGTTCGCATCGGCGCTCCGGAGCCTTGATTCCGGGGGTCGCGGTCGCTTGCGATCGGGGCTGCACGGGACTCCTGCGAAGCCGGTCCCGGGCGCTTCTCACGCAAGACGCGCTTCACACTCAACTCGACGAGATGCTGACTCCATTCGCATCCGAGTTGGGGAGCAGGTCAGGAGGACTGAGCCTCCGCTGCGCGCTTTTCCGGGGAGCCGGTCAGCCGCACTTGCAGACCCCGTGAAGGCGAACTCCATGCGGTAGGGGCTCTGGCGACCCGGGCGCCCGAGCAGGCGCTGGGCGTGCTCGAACGCCTCGCGGGTGATCATGGGCTCGTGCTTCCCGACCTGGCGTCGGCCATCCGCGCGGTCGGGCGGCGCCGCGCGCGCCTGCGCGCCCCTCGCCGCCAGCGCGAATGAGAGCACCACCCGCGCGACCGGCGCGCGCCCGATCACGCCAGCACGGCCTTGAGCGCCTCCGCCGATGGCACGCGGCCGGCCACCCTGACCACGCCGTCCACCACCAGCGCGGGCGTCGTGAGCACGCCGTGGGCCACGATGGCGTCGAGGTCGGTGACCTTCTCGATTTCGCACTCGAGGCCGAGCTGTTCGGCGGCCTGCCGTGCGTGCTCGTAGAGCGCCTCGCACTTGCGGCAACCGGGGCCGAGCACCTGGATCATCTTCATCGCGGGCTTCCTTTCCGGGACGCGTCAGGCGAGACGCCCGAACGCGAGCCCCGCGAGCGTCGAGAACACGATCACGAGCGCCACATACGCCACGGTCTTCCGCGTGCCGAGGACGCTTCGGATGACGAGCATCGCCGGCAGCGACAGCGCCGGGCCCGCGAGCAACAGCGCGAGCGCCGGACCGCGTCCCATGCCCGAACCGAGCAGGCCCTCGACGATCGGCACCTCGGTAAGCGTGGCGAAGTACATGAACGCGCCGAGCGCGGCGGCGAGCAGATTGGCGCCAGGCCCTTCGCCGCCCACGGCGCGCGCCACCCACGCCGCGGGCACCAGCCCTTCGTGTCCGGGCCGCCCGAGCAGGAATCCCGCCGCGAGCACGCCCGCGAGGAGCAGGGGCAGGATCTGCTTCGCGAAGTCCCACGTGGCGGCGGCCCACTCGGCCAGCTCGTCGCGCCGGTACCAGCGCGCGAGCACCGCGCCGAGCGCGCCGAGCAGGGCGAGCGTGAGCGGCCACTTCACGCGGTGAATGGCGTTCCACACCGGCACGTCGGCGCCGGCCGGGCTCCAGTTGGCGAACACAAGCACGCCGACCATCAGCGCGAAGGTGGTGGCGACCTGCGCGAGCGTGCGCGGTGGCGCCGCGGCCGGCACGGCGGGCGCGGCGGCCGCGCGCGCGAGCTCGTCGCGGCGGAACAGCGCGTGCATCGCGAGGCCGACGAGCACCGCGAACGAGATGGCGCCGACGACACGCGCGACGCCCAGCTCGGGTCCCAGCACGCGCGCGGTGAGGATCACGGCCAGCACGTTGATGGCGGGGCCCGCGTAGAGGAACGCGATGGCGGGCCCGAGCCCGGCGCCGCGGCGGTGGATGCCCGAGAAGAGCGGCAGCACGGTGCAGGAGCACACGGCGAGGATCGCGCCGGACACGGCGGCGACGGGGTAGGCGAGGGCGCGCGGCGCGGCCGGGCCAAGGTAGCGGAGCACCGAGGCCTGACTCACGAACACGCCGATGGCGCCCGCGATGAAGAGCGCCGGCACGAGGCACAGCAGCACGTGCTGGCGCGCGTACTCGCGGGTCATGGCGAGCGCCTCGGCGAGGGGACCCGGCAGACGCGGCAGCTCGGCGGGCAGCATCCACGCCGCCGCGAAGACGGCGAGGAACAGCGCGAAGACGCCCCGCTCGCGGAGCCGGGCGCGCGCCGCCGCGCGCGCGCCGCCGCCCACCGGCGGGGCGTCGGCGCTCATGCCGCCTCCGGGCCGGCGGCCGCGGCGCTCACAGGCGCTGGGAACCAGTGCCGCGTGCGGTTGCAGGCGGCGCACACCGAAAGCATGACGGGCACCTCGACGAGCACGCCCACCACGGTGGCGAGCGCGGCGCCGGAGTCCGGGCCGAACAGGGTGATGGCGACGGCCACGGCAAGCTCGAAGAAGTTGCTGGCGCCGATGAGCGCCCCGGGCGCGGCAACGGCGTGCGGCACGCGCAGCCACTTCATGAGGCCGTAGGCGAGCCCGGCGTTGAAGTACACCTGGATCAGGATCGGCACGGCGATGAGCAGCACGTGGAACCAGCGCCCGGTGATGTTGTCCGCCTGGAAGGCGAAGATCAGCACCAGCGTGGCGAGCAGGGCGGCGGTGGTGATGGGCTGGAAGACGGGCAGGAACGCCGTCTCGAACCACCGCCGCCCGCGCGTCCGGATGAGCGCCACGCGGCTCAGGCTGCCGAGCGCGAGCGGGATGACGATGAACGCCACCACGCTGTAGAGCAGCACCGCGAACGGCACGGCGAGCCCGCTCGCGCCCGCCACCAGCAGTCCGACGATGGGGGCGAAGAGCACCAGCATGATGAGGTCGTTGAGCGAGACCTGGACCAGCGTGTACGCGGGATCGCCGTCGGTGAGGTAGGACCACACGAACACCATCGCGGTGCACGGCGCGGCGGCGAGGATGATCACCCCGGCCACGTACTGATCGGCCAGCGCGGTCCCGATCCACGGCCGGAACAGATGCTGGAAGAACAGCCACCCGAGGAGCGCCATCGAGAACGGCTTGACGAGCCAGTTGACGAACAGCGTGACGAGGATGCCGGCGGGCCGCCGTCGCACGCCGAGGACGCTCGCGAAGTCCACGCGCAGCATCATCGGGTAGATCATGAGCCAGATGAGCACGGCGATCGGCAGGTTGATCTGGCTGCCGTCGCCGAACTCGAGGCTGCGCAGCGCGGCGACCACCCCGGGCGCGAGCTTGCCGAGCGCGACGCCCGCCACCATGCACAACGCGACCCACAGCGTGAGGTAGCGCTCGAACGGATCGAGCTTCTTGGACGGTGCGGGAAGGGAGGCGGCAGCGATCGCCCCCGTGGCCCCGGCCGCCGCCCCGCCCCTCGCGCGCTCCATCGCCGGGCGCGGCGTCGCGCCCGGCCCGCTTCCCGCCGCGCCGCTCATCGCGTCGCCTCGCGGCGCGTGGGCCGGGCCGCGCACAGCGTCTCGAGCGGCACGGCCCGCACCTCGCGCAGGCGCCGACGGTCGGCGGCCACCGCCGGCTCGCGCGCCACCGCCTCGCGCACGAGCGCGAGCACGGCGGCCGCGTGCCGGTTGCGGGCCGAGGGGGAAAGGGCGTAGCGGATCCAGCGTCCGTCGCGGCGGTCCTCGACGAGCCCCGCGAGGCGGAGGATGGACAGGTGCTTTGAGACGGTCGAGGCGGCGAGCCCGAGCACCGCCTGCACCTGGCACACGCACAGAGGGCCGGGTTCGAGCAGCTTGAGGATGCGCGTGCGGGTGGGATCGGCGGCGGCCTTCATGGCCAGTTCGAAGTCGCGCACGGACGTGCTCCTTTCGTCATTTCGTCTTATGGCGAAATGTAGGAGCGTGGCGGGCGGTCGTCAAGCGCGCGGGGCCGGTTTGGGGAAACGCGCGGGGCGGCCCGGCCTCGGCGCAGTCAGCGGTGCCTGATGAAGGTGCCGGCCTGAAGCTCCTCGAGCGCCTGGCGCAACTCGGCCCTGGTGTTCATCACGATCGGGCCGTACCACGCGACCGGCTCCTCGAGGGGGCGCCCCGAGACGAGCAGGAAGCGGATGCCGTGCTCGCCCGCGCGCACCACCACCTCGTCGCCCGCGTCGAACAGCACGAGCGAGCGGTTGCCGGTGGTCTCGCGCGCCACGCGCTCGATGGGGCCGGGCTGCTCGGTGAGCACGCCGCCCGGCGGCGAGGCGTCGCGAAAGACGCCGCTGCCCTCGAAGACGTAAGCGAACGCGTTGCGCCGCGTGTCCACCGGCAGCGCCTTGCGCACGCCGGGCGGCACCCACACGTCGAGGTAGGAGGGCTCGGCGGCAATGCCGTCCACCGGGCCGCGGCGGCCCCAGAATTCCCCGCACACGACGCGCACGCGGGTGCCGTCGTCGTCCACGATCTCGGGGATGGCGGCGGCCGCGACGTCCTGGTAGCGCGGCGCGGTCATCTTGAGCGACGAGGGGAGGTTGGCCCACAGCTGGAAGCCGTGCATGCGGCCGTGCGCGTCGCCGCGCGGCATCTCTTGATGGAGGATGCCGCTGCCGGCGGTCATCCACTGGACGTCGCCCGCGCCCAGCGTGCCGCGGTTCCCGAGCGAGTCGCCGTGCTCCACCGTGCCGGAGAGCACGTAGGTGATGGTCTCGATGCCGCGGTGCGGATGCCAGGGAAAGCCCGCGAGGTAGTCCTCGGGCCGCTCGTTCCGGAAGTCGTCGAAAAGAAGGAACGGATCGGTCTCGCGCCCGTCGCCGAACCCGAAGGCGCGCCGCAACTTGACCCCGGCCCCTTCCACCGTCGGTTGAGACTCGATCACGCGTCGCACGGGTCGGATGGACATGGTTCCTCCTCGGGTCCGGAGCCTTGCTCGGTGAATCGTGGCGGTCGGGACCGTCAGCCTTCCGCGGGCAGCAGCCCGCGCCGCTCGAGCAGGGGCCGCACCGACGGCTCGCGCCCGCGGAACCGCAGGTACAGCCGCATGGGGTCGTCGCTGCCGCCCTTCTCGAGGATCTCGGTGCGGAACGAGCGCGCGGTCGCAGGGTCGAAGATGCCTCTTTCCCTGAAGACCTCGAAGGCGTCGGCGTCGAGCACCTCGCTCCACAGGTAGCTGTAATAGCCGGACGAGTAGCCGCCCGCGAAGATGTGCTGGAAGTACGGCGTGCGGTAGCGCGGCACGATGCCGGCCGGCATGCCGATCGCCGCCAGCACCTCGCGCTCGAAGGCGGCGGCGGCGCGCGGCGCGGGGTCGGTGAGCGTGTGCCAGCGCAGGTCGAGCAACGCCGCCGCCGTGTATTCGACGGTGGCGTGCCCCTGATTGAACGTGCGCGCCTTCTTGATGCGCGCGACCAGTTCGGCGGGGATCGCCTCGCCGGTCTGCCAGTGGCGCGCGTAGACGGCCAGCACCTCGGGCTCGGTCGCCCAGTTCTCGAGGATCTGGGACGGCATTTCGACGAAGTCGCGCGGTGTGCCGCCGAGGCCGCGGTAGCGCACGCGCGACAGGATCGAATGGAGCGCGTGGCCAAACTCGTGGAACAGCGTCTCGACCTCGCCGAGCGAGAGCAACGCCGGCGCGTCGCCCGCCGGACGCGAGAAGTTGCACACGTTGGACACCACCGGCCGCACGGAGCGGCCGTCCTCGACCCACGTGTCGCGGTAGCGGTTGGACCACGCGCCGCTGCGCTTGCCGGGACGCGGGTGGAAGTCGGCGTAGAACACCGCGAGGTGGCGGCCATCGGCGTCCCTGACCTCCCACGCGCGCACCTCGGGGTGGTACACGGGCACGTTCCTGAGTTCGGTGAAGGTCAGTCCGTAGAGCCGGTTGGCGACGTGAAAGGCGCCCTCGCGCACGCGCTCGAGCGGGAAATACGGCCGCACGACGTCCTCGTCCACCGCATGGTCGCGCCGGCGCACCTGCTCCGCGTAATAGGGACGGTCCCAGGGCTCGAGCGGCCCCTCGAGGCCGTCGGTGCGCGCCAGCTCGGAGAGGCGCACCGCCTCGCGCGCTGCGACCTCGCGCGCCGGGCCCCACACGCGGTCGAGCAGCTCCTGCACGCGCTCGGGAGTCTTCGCCATGTTCTCGTCGAGCACGTAATGCGCGTGGCTCGCGTATCCGAGGAGCCGCGCCCGCTCGGCGCGCAGCGCGGCGCTGCGGCTCGCCAGCTCCTTGTTGTCGGTGTCGCCGCCGCGGTCGGCGCGCGCGACGTACGCCTCCCACAGCTCCCGTCGCAGCGCGCGACGCCGGGCGTACTGCAGGAAGGGACCGAAGCTCGGCGCGTGGAGCGTGAACACCCAGCGGCCCTCGAGGCCGGCCTTCTTCGCGTCCTCCGCCGCGGCCGCCACCACCCGGTCGGGGAGCCCTTCGAGGTCCGCGCGCCGCTCGATCACGAGCCGGTAGGCGTTCGTCTCCTTGAGCAGGTTCTCGCCGAAGCGCACCGACAGGGTCGCCAGTTCGGCGTTGATCTCGCGCAGTCGGGCGCGCCCGGCGGCATCGAGGCGCGCCCCGCCGCGCACGAAGTCCTTCCAGCGCTCCTCGAGCAGGCGCGCCTGGTCGGGCGCCAGCGCAAGCTCCGCGCGACGGTTCCACACCGCCTCGACGCGCGCGAAGAGGCCGCGGTTGAGGAGCAGGTCGTCGCGGTGCGCGGCCACCTTCGGCGCGAGGTCGCGGGCGATCGCCTGCAGTTCGGCGTTGGTCTCGGCCGACGACAGGTTGTTGAACACCGCCGCGACGCGCGCGAGCAGCGCACCCGAGCGATCGAGCGCCTCAATCGTGTTCTCGAAGGTGGGTCTCTCCGGGTTCGAGACGATGGCCGCGATCTCGAGGTCGTGACGCTTCATGGCCTCGGCGTAGGCGGGCGGGAAGTGCTCGGGCCGGATGCGGTCGAAGGGCGGCACGCCAAAAGGCGTGGTCCACTCCTCGAGCAGCGGATTGGCGGCGGTCACGGCGTCGGGCGCGGCGGCAGGACGCGGCGCCGCGCCCGCGGCGCGGGCGGCGGCCGACGCGGCGAGCGCCGCGAGCGCGGCGAGCGACAGGGAGAGGATCGCGTGCACGGGGGTGGACCTCCGTCTCGGGTCGGCAGGACGCGCATGGGGGAGTCGCATGCTAGCACGCGCGCCCGGGCGCGCGGCGGGCGGGCGAGCGCGCCGCCACCTCGCGGCCTGCCTGCCGGTCGGGGCCCCAGGCTTTCGCGGAACCCACCGCGCCGGCGGGACACCCCGCGTCCCGGCCTGCTACAGTGCCCGATGCAGACGCAGGCCCTCCGTCCCGCGCGCCACGCGGGAATGCCGCAACCGACCAAGAAGGAGACCGCCGCCATGCCCGGCACCGGGATCCAGCCGACCGTGCTGGTCGAGATCCAGCGCCAGATGAACCACGAGTTCGGCGCCGCCCACGCCTACACGGCGCTTGCCATGTGGTGCGACGCACAGAACTTCAAGGGCTTCGCCCGCTTCTTCCACAAGCAGGCGGGCGAGGAGCGCGAGCATGCCCAGCGCTTCGCCGACCACCTGCTCGACCGCGGGGCGCTGCCGGAACTCACCGCCCTGCCCGAGCCGCGCTCGAAGTTCGCAAACCTGCTCGAGGTCGCCGAGCACGCACGCACCATGGAGCAGGCGAACACCAGGGGCATCCACCAGGTCTACGCGGCCGCCATGAAGGCGGGCGATCTGCCGGCGCAGGTGGCGCTTCAGTGGTTCATCAACGAGCAGGTGGAGGAGGAAGCGTGGTGCGACGAGATGGTCGAGCGCGTCTCCGCCGCCGCCGCCTCACCCATCGGGCTGATGGCGCTCGACCGCCACATCGAGCGCTTCCTTGCCGAGAAGAGCCACGAAGGCGACGAGGACTGAGCGCTCCCGGCGCTCGCGCCGCCAGTCCGCGGGCCTCCCCGATCCGTCGGGGGGGCCCGCGGCGCGTCTCGGGCGCGCGCGTCAGGCCGCGGCCGAGCCGGCCGCCGCACGCAGCGCGGACGCGCGATCCTCGAACACCGCCAGCGCCCGGTCGAGCCCGGTCTCGACGAGGAGCCAGCGCATCATCGCGTTCGCCCCGCACAGCACGACGCGCCCGCCGTGGGCGAGCGCCTGCTCGTGGGCGCGCGCGAGAATGCCGAGGCAGTGGGCGGTCACCGACGCCACGCCCGAGAGGTCCACCACGATGGCCCGCCCCTCTGCGGCCGCCTGGAGCAAGGCGCGCTCGAGCGTGTCACAGGGCTCGCCCTCCCACAGGTGCGGTGCGGGATGGGCTTGACCCGCTCTCGTGGACATCTTCCGAGAGGCGGATACGATGTCCCGCATGGCCAAGACCGAGGGGCGCCGGGCACGGCGCAAGTTCACGGATGAGTTCAAGGCAGGCGTGGTACGGCTGGTCCTTGATGAAGGCAA
>Ga0209172_10003371_pt1 | contig 24681 bp, 22 predicted proteins | sample LarsenN4metaG_FD_184113 | JGI IMG/M metagenome (GOLD analysis project Ga0209172, IMG submission 184113) | Hot spring sediment bacterial and archeal communities from British Columbia, Canada, to study Microbial Dark Matter (Phase II) - Larsen... ... | reverse complement strand
GGCAGATCAAGCTGCGGGTGCTTGATGGGTATCGAGATCTGAAGGAGGTGAAAAAGGCAGCGTAGTCACATCATCACAGCCGGATGATGACGCGTCTGAACTTTTCCACCACTTGACAGACACGGCCCGATCGCACGCCCTCGCGCATTCAGCGATGCGTCCCGAAATGCGGAACCCAGAGTTCGAAGGTGACCACCAGCAGGATGATGACTGCGAGGACGATGACGAGCATGGTCGTCCAATCCCACCGTGGCTCCTGACCCGTAGGTGTGTTCAACGCCTGCTCCTCTCCTCCTCATGGCTTGGTAGCGGCGTGTTCGTCGGCTGGCCGAGCGCCCGGTACCGCTCATCGATCTGCTCGCGAATGCGCTGAACAGACAGGCCCTGCGACGACATCAGCATGACTTCGCGGGCGATGTGCAGGCACATCTCGCAGTTGAACGAGTGATCGGTCCAGTTCGGTGTGCCGTCAGGTCGAAATCCGTTGAGGAAGCAGTTCACGGCACTTCGATGTCCTTCCCGCACGCATCCGCAGTAGCAGGGAATGTGCTGCAGCACGTCCGCGCTATGGGCGGCGTACGCATAGGGTCCACGCAAATGCTGGGGCAGACGATGGCGACGCGTTGCGGGACGCGGGAGAGACGGCCAGTCCGGGGACCACGCTGGCCACGCCGGGCTTCCAGCAGCGGTCTCGAGATCACGCCGCCACTCTGTCAATGCATCATGCCGGAGCAGGTTGCGTACGACGACGGTCGCGAACACGAGGGCACCGATGACGATCACTGCCCACGCGGACCGCGATGGCCACGGAGACCGCGACGGTTGCCGCATCACCCGCGAAAAGGAACGAATGCGCATGATCTACAGCGCCTCTGCGCCGTGCGCTCCCGATCGGATCTTGATGGCGTCGTCCACACGAATGACGAAGAGCTTGCCGTCCCCGGGACGGCCGGTGCTCGCCACCTCCTGGATCGTGGCGACGACACGGTCCCGCAACGCTTCTGGCACCACGGTTTCCAGCTTCGCCATTTCTGCCTCCCCGTACTCAACGGTGTCGGACGGTTCGTGCGGCGTGCGCTTGCCGAACCCTCGGACGACCGATACCGTCACGCCTGGAACGTCGGGAATCTGATGCAGGGCATGCACCACGTCGCGGAGTCGTTCCGGGCGGATGATGGCCTTCACTTCGTACATCACAGCCACGCTCCTGAGGTTTCCATCAAACAGTTCCCGCGTAACGACGGTGCCATCCCGTTGTCAGAGGCGTTACAGCTCCACCTCCGGACGCTCACGCTCGAACCGGCGATAGAGCGCAGGCAGCACGAGCAGCGTGAGCGCCGTCGAGGTCACGAGGCCGCCAATCACCACAGTGGCCAGTGGCCGCTGAACCTCCGCTCCTGCACTCGTGGACAGCGCCATCGGAACGAATCCAAGTCCGGCCACCAACGCCGTCATGAGCACGGGCCGCAGCCGCACCTCCGCGCCTTGCCGCACGGTGTCATCGACGCTCAGGCCGCGCTCGCGCAACTCCCGGAAGTACGACACCATCACTACGCCGTTGAGTACGGCGATGCCGAACAGCGCGATGAACCCCACCCCGGCCGAGATGCTGAACGGCATACCGCGCAGGAACAGCGCGACAATCCCGCCTGTGGCCGCGATTGGAATGTTGAAGTAGATGAGAATCGCAGGCTTGACCGCGTTGAACGTCGTGTAGAGCAGGACGAAGATCAGGAACAACGCGAGCGGCACGACGAGCGCGAGTCGACGGGACGCGCGTTGCAGGTTCTCGAACTGTCCGCCGTATTCGATGTAATAGCCATCCGGCAACGTGATCCGCGCGGCAACCGCCGCTTGCAGGTCTGCGATGAAGCTTCCGAGGTCTCGACCGCGAACGTTGGCCTCGACGCTGATCTTCCGATGAATGTTCTCGCGACTGATTTGCGCCGGTCCCTCCTCCAGGATGATATCCGCGAGCTGCGACAGCGGGATCATGCGGCCCCGCGCATCGGCGATCTTGATGTTGCCGATTGCTTCCACGTTCGACCGGTGATCGCCGGTGAAGCGCACCTGCATCAGGAAGCGGCGTTGGCCCTCGAGAACCTCACCCACCGCCCGGCCACCCATCGTGCGGACAGTGTCCAGCACCTGCGACGCGTTGATGCCGTAGCGCGCGATCTCGTCGCGACGAATGCGAAGCCGTAGGTACGGCAGACCGACCGTCTGCTCGAGCTTGACGTCGGCGGCCCCCGGGACTTGACTGGCGACGTTGACGATCTCCGTGCCGAGACGCCGGAGCTGATCCAGGTCCTCCCCGAACAATGTGATCGCCACATCCGATCGCACACCGGCGATGAGCTCCTGCACGCGCAACTCGATCGGCTGCGAGTAGCTGAACACGTTGCCGGGCACTTCGGCCTCGAGGGCTTCGTTGAACTTCTCGATCAGCCCTTCACGGGTGCGAGCCGTGGTCCAATCGTCGTGGTCCTTCAGGATCACGTAGATGTCACTGGTTTCAATCCCCATCGGATCGGTAGGGATTTCCGCCTGGCCGGTCCGCGACACGACCGTGACCACTTCCGGAAACCGCCGGAGCGTCTTCTCGACCATCGTCGTGCTCTTGACCGACTCGGTGAGGGCGACGCTCGGCAGACGCCACGCCTGGATCGCGATGGCGCCCTCGTCCAGACGGGGAATGAACTCCGACCCCATGAACGGCACCAGGAACAACGAGGCGGCGAACACACCAGCCGCCAGCCCACCGGTCACGCCAGGACGGGCCAGCGTCCAGCCGAGGACGGGCCGGTATCGCTCCTTCAGCCAGTGCACGATCCGCGGCTCGCGCTCTTCGGTGCGTCCTCGAAATGCAAGCGCCGCCAGCACCGGCATCAGCGTGAGCGCCAGAATCAGGGAGCCCACGAGCGCGAAGACCACGGTGAGGGCCATCGGGCGGAACATCTTGCCCTCGACGCCCTGCAACGTCAGGATCGGGAGATAGACGAGGATGATGATCAACACCGCGAAGAAGATCGGGCGGGCGACCTCCTTGCCGGCCTCGCGCACCACTTCTTCACGTGTGACCCCGCCCTTCGCCTCACCGAGGCGTCTCACAATGTTCTCGATCATCACGACCGAGCCGTCGACGATGAGGCCGAAGTCAATTGCGCCGAGGCTCATCAGGTTGCCCGAGAGCCCCGCCTGGACCATGCCGGTGAACGCGAACAGCATCGACAGCGGGATGGCGGACGCGACGATGAGGCCGCCCCGGACGTTGCCGAGCAGGAGCAAGAGGACCGCGATGACTAGAATGCCGCCTTCGATCAGATTCGTCGTGACCGTACGAATCGTCCTGCGAACCAGCTCGGTCCGGTCGTAATACGTCTCGACCGTAACGCCTTCGGGCAGACTCTTCTTGATGCGCTCCAACTCCTCGTGGACGCGTGTTGCGACCACGCGCGAGTTCTCGCCCATGAGCATCATCACGACGCCGGTCACCGCCTCGCCCTCGCCATCGCGGGTTACAGCGCCCTGCCGCACCTGCGGGGCGAGCACCGTCTGACCGACGTTGCGGATGTACACGGGCGTCCCGTCGGCAGCGGCCGTGACGACGATGTTGTCGATGTCGCGCACGCGCTCCACGAGACCTTCGCCGCGGATGACATACTGCTCCTGCGCGCGCTCGAGGTACGCGCCCCCGGCATTCGCGTTGTTGCGCTCGAGCGCCTCGAAGATCCGATCGAGGGGGACGTTGTACGAGACCAGCTTGTCGGGATCCAGCTGCACTTCGTACGTCTTAAGCTCGCCGCCATACGAGTTCACTTCGACGACACCCGGGACGGATCGGAGCCTGAACGCGATGTCCCACTCGAGCACGCTCCGCAGCTCCATGAGTGACTTGCCCGGAGCCCGCACCTGGAACTGGTAGATCTCGCCGAGTCCGGTACTGATCGGCCCCATCGTCGGGGTCCCGAGTCCCTCGGGGATCGCTTCGCGCGCGTCTGGGAGACGCTCCAGGACGAGGCGTCTGGCGAAGTAGAGGTCCATGCCCTCTTCGAAGTAGATGTAAACGGACGACAGCCCGAAGCGCGAGACCGACCGGATGTCCGTGATGCCCGGCAAGCCGCTCATCGCAGTCTCGACCGGGAACGTGATGAACCGCTCGACTTCGAGAGGGCCGAGTCCCGGCGCCTGGGTCAGCACGAGCACCTGGTTCGGCGTCACGTCCGGCACGGCATCGATCGGCAGGCGCCGCATGGAGTAGATGCCCACGCCGATGAGAACGGCCGTCAGGATCAGGACGAGGAACTTGTTGCGAAGCGAGAGATCGATAAGCCTGTGCACGTCTGACCTCAGTGCTCGTCGCCAATGCGTTCACGAAGCAGCGCCGTCTTGAGGTAGAAGCTGCCCCTGCCCACAATCGTCTGTCCCTCGTCGAGGCCGCCGACGATCTCCACGAGGCGTCCCGAACGGAGACCGATCTGCACGTCACGCCGCTCGAATCGCGTCGGCGTCTGCTGCGCGAACACGATGGATTGGTTGTCGATCTGCTGAATGGCGTCCTCGGGAACGACCAGCGCCTCACGCTCATCGGCCGACGCCAGCGTGACCTTCGCGAACATGTCGAGCTTCAACGCGCCGTCCCGGTTCTCCACCACGCAGCGCACCTTCGCGGATCGTGTAGTCGGGTCAATCAGGTCGCTGACGTACGTGATGCGCCCGGTGAACGTGCGGTCCGGGTACGCGTCCACCTTGACCGACACCGCTCCGTCGCGTCGGATCTTCGACAGATCTTTCTCGTACACGTCGGCCAGGACCCAGACCGATGACATGTCGGCAATGGTGAAGAGCTCTTTGTCGGTCTCCACGACCTCGCCCCTTGCGACATCGAACTTCGTCACGACTCCGGCGAAAGGGGCACGCAAGACACTGTGCGACGCCGCTCGGTGCGGTGCCTCGTCGGCTTCGGGCGAAAGTGCGCGGATGTCTGCGTCCGACAAACCGAACCGGTGCAACTGCTCCTCGATCTTCGACGCCCGGGCCTGTGCGCTGGCCACGGCAGCCTCGGCATTCCGAAACTCAGCACGCCGCACGTCGAGCTCCTGCTGGGCGATCGCCTCGATCTTGATGAGTGCCTCCGCTCGACTGAGCGAGGTGCGTTTGACCTCTCGATCGGTCTCAGCCTGGCGAAGGGCGGCGCGTTCGCTGAGGAACTCGCCAACGAGCTGGCCGAGTTCGACGTTGTCGTACGTCAGCAGGGGCTGCCCGGCAGTCACCCGGCTCCCGAGCGTCACGTTGATCCGTTCCACCACGCCGCGCGCCAGCGGTCGGACGTGTGCCACGCGTGATTCGTCGGGCGCGACAATGCCGGTCACTTCGAGGGTCGCCGGCAGTCGTGTCCTCGTCACGCGAGCCATCTCGACGCTGGCGTTGCGCTGAGCCGTCTCCGGGATCTCGACGGTGCCGGCGGGGAGGTCGGATTCGTGATGTTCGGTCTCGGACTCGGCGCTCGACCTGTCGGTAACGAGCCACACCGCGCCAGCGCCGAGGGCGATGCCGAGCAGCAGCACGACGGCGAATCGGGCGCCGGTGGACCTGCGGATGCGATCGCGCAGTGACAGTGTGTCGTTCATCGCGTCACCTGTGAAGGTTGTCTCGACGCGCCCGTGGCGGCGGCGAGTTGGAAGAGACTCACTCTCTGTTCGTAGAGTGCGCGGTTGTACGTGCGGAGCGTGTCTCGGAACGCCCGCTGGGCGTCGAGGAAGTCAATGAGGTCAGCCGACCCGAGCCGATAGGCCGCCAACACGATGTCGCGCGACTCGCGGGACGGCGTCAGGTACTCGCGCTCGATGTAGTCGACCCGCGCCCGGGCGACGTCGACCGCATTGATGGCCTGTTGCACATCGAGCAGGACTGCCGTTGCCGTAACGGCCGCGCGGTTGGCAGCCTGGCGACGTTCGGCCTCGGCGCGCGCGACGCCGCCCTGATTCCGATTGAAGACCGGGAGCGGCACGGTCACCCCAAACACGACGGCGTTGGCGCCGAAGTCCCGCCGATATCCGCCGCCGACCGTGACATTCGGTGTGCGGAGCGCCCGTTGTAGCCGCGTTTCCGTGTCCGCGCGCTGGACGTCGCGCTGGGCCGCAGCGAGATCGGGCCGCGACGCCAGCGCCTGACTTCGAAGGGCCCCAGGATCCAATTGGGCCAGTCGGCCAGAAAGGGCCTCTGATGACGTCGGTGAATCCGCCGAATTCAAGTTCTCCGTGACGTCGAATTCGATGCCGAGATCCGGGGCATTCAGGAGCGCCAGCAAGGCGCTACGTGCATTTCGCAACGCCAGTTCTGCCGCGAACTGGTCGTCGACGAATCGCAGCCGTTCGACCTGGATGCGCCGCACCTCGCCGCCGGATATCTCGCCCTGCTCGTGTCGCGCACGGTTCAGGCTGATGACTTTGTCGATCTCGTCCAACGCCGCCCGCGCGACTTCGAGATCCGCTTTGGCCAGCACGACGGCGAAGTAGCCGCGGCGCACGTCAAGTTCGAGGAGTCGTTGTTGATCGCGAAACCCCGCCTCGGCCGCGGAGACGCCAGCTTCGGCGGCCTGCGTCCGCAGCCGGCGCCGTCCGGCCAACTCGAGCTCCTGATCGACGCGGAAGGTGAGCTCCTGATTGTTGATGAACGCCGGCCGCGAGGGCTCGAACAGCGGGTATCCCTCGGACTCGAACGACACCGCCGGATTCGGACGCAGCCGGGCATCGATGCGACCTGCGTCGGCGATCTCCACGGCATTGCGAGCGGCGGCCAGATTGGGATTCCGGTCATTGGCCAGTCGTAATGCTTCCTCGAGCGATAACCTGGCAGGGATCACGAAATCTTGCCCGTTCGCGTGGGCGGCCGTCGCCAACGACAGCGTGAAAGCCAGTAGTACACGACTCATTGAACACTCCAGCAGACACGGCGGCGCCGATGAGCGTCACCGTACAAACGCACCGAATCGCGCAGAGCTACGCGATCGAAGTCGTCTTAACTGAAGTCAGGCGAGAGGAGGGTGGTACAGCGGGGAGCCGAAGATGCGTGGTGTGGCGAGTACCAGCGGCCGGGACTCGAGGATCGCAGGCAGAGCGACCAGTGAGGGCGACACTACTTGTACGTCAACGCAGTGGGAGCAGCAGAAACAATCGTCGATATGCGGCTGTGGGACTTGAGGCGGCACGTTTTCGCCCGAATCGGCTGTCAGTGTCGTCGCAGCGTCGATTGGGAACGAGCCCATGCCCTCGTTGTCGAGCGCGCAGAGGCTCGAATTCGCCAGATCTGCTGCCGTCCAGAGCAGCAGGATGATCACCACGGCGTGTACGAGTCGGCTGCGGCGCCACCAGAGCATTGGAACGAGTATAGCAGACCGTCTCCCCAACATGAGCACCCTAGCCCAAGTCCTTCTTCTCTCGCTCCTGCCCGGCCTCGGAAACTTCGCCGGGGGACTCACAGCGGAGTTCTGGAAGAGCTCGCCGCGCCTCCTGAACTGGGCGCTGCACGCAGCCTCCGGGATCGTCATCGCCATCGTGGCGGTGGAACTGATCCCCAGCGCGATTGGAACGTTGGGAGGTGTCTGGCTCGCCTTCGCCTTCGGAACGGGCGGCCTGGCCTACCTTGCGCTGCGGTTCGGTGTCGAGTCGTTGCAGAGCCCGGATGCGGAAGCGACCAAGGGCCGAACCGGCATGTGGATGATCTACATCGCGGTTGCGATTGACTTGGCGAGCGACGGGCTGGTCACCGGAGCGGGATCGGCGGTGTCGATCCGACTGGCACTGATCCTCGCCGCAGGCCAGGTGCTCGCTGATGTACCTGAAGGCTACGCGTCGGTGGCCAACTTCCGCGCAAACGACGTCCCGCGGTCGAAGCGTCTGCTGCTGTCGGCGTCATTCATCTTGTTCTGCACTGGAGCGGCGCTCATCTCGTACTTCGTTCTGCGCAACACGGCCCGATGGATTCAGTTGGGGGCGCTGGTGTTCGTGGCCGGCCTTCTGACGCTCGCAGCGGTTGAAGATATGTTGGAAAAAGCGCACGAATCCAAGGAAGATTCGAAGCGCTCCATTCTGGCGTTTCTCGCGGGATTCGTACTCTTTACCTTGGTCTCGGTCGGACTCGAATCGGCCCTCGACGCAAACGAGTGAGTATCGTTGCATCGGAATCAGCGAACATGGCCACACGGCTGATCGCGCGTTCAACGCAGCGAGCAGGAGGCGTGCGGTGAAGAACGACATGAATCAGAGTCACTATGGCCGCCTTGCGGCGATGAGCGCGCTGTCGTTCATCGCCATGTACGTGCTCATGTATGCGATGGTCGACTCTGCCGACGACGTCTACAACAACGTCAACCAGGCGTACATGGCGGGTCTCATGACGGCGCCCATGGTTGTGATAGAGCTGTCCCTGATGCGCAGTATGTTCCAGAACACGCGACTGAACGTGCTCATTGCCGCGACGGCAGTGGTGGCCGGCATCGCCTGCTTTGCGCTCATCCGACAGCAGGCAGCAGTCACGGATACCCAGTTCCTGCGATCGATGATCCCCATCATTCGGGCGCTATCCTGATGTGCGAAGAAGCGGCGATCCGGAGCGGAGACGTTCGGGAGTTGTGCAAGGCGATCATTTCGAGCCAGCAGGCTGAGATCGCGCAGATGCGGGAGCTCCTGCGAGAGTTGAATAGATGACGAGACGACTCGCAGAATTCGAGAGGTACTGAATAGCAAGGAGGCGCATGATGGAGAAGGATGTTGTGTGTGGCATGCAGGTGGATCCGGCCAAGGCCGCAGGAAAGAGCGAGTACAACGGTCGGCCGTACTACTTCTGCTCGGCGGCGTGCAAGGCCAAATTCGACGCCAGTCCGCAGCAGTATGCGAAGTGAAGCCCGAACTGGTCATGACGCTGTGAAGTCATAGAGGCTGAGGGCTGCTGACCGAGGAGGATCGTCATGCGTCGCATCTGGCGGCTCGCGGATGCCGCGGTTCTGTTGCTGCTATTGCTTCTGCCGCTGATGATCCTGCTCGGGGCAGCAGAGCGGACGACCGAGCGTCCCACCCTCTTGTTCTGGCTGCTCCTCCTTCTCCCGCTGTTCATTCTTCCACTGCTGTGGCGCCGGGCGGACCCGGAGGAATGTGGGCAGGCGCAGGTGGCTGCGGCGCGTCGCATCGAGCAAGAACCGGACAAGAGCGAGGAGTTCGCGGCACTCATCGCGCCCGTGCTTGACGTCCGCCGCGCGTACACAGAAGGCGGCGTGGCGATCGCCGAAGGACGATTGCGCGACGAGCCGGCGAGAACGTTCGACTCCCTCGAGCGACTGCTGGGTCCGCGCGGACTGACCCCACTGCTGGAGGATCAAGGCGCTCAGGGCGTTCGGGTGGTCGCGCTTCCGCGGGCGGTCGACGGAGCGCTCCGCCGACGATCCTCTGTGATCACCAACATCGTCCTCTTTCTGGCGACTGTGGCGACGACGGTCTGGGCGGGCGCGCTACACCAGGGGGTGAACCTGCTGACAGAGCCGGGACGGTTCATGGTGGGCGTGCCGTATGCGGCCGCGCTCCTGGGCATTCTCGCCGTGCACGAGTTCGGGCACTACTTCACCGCTCGGCGCTACGGAGTCGATGTGACGCTGCCGTACTTCATCCCCGTGCCGATGGGGCTTGGTACCTTCGGGGCGTTCATCCAGATGAAGTCGCTGATCAGGAGCCGCCGCGCGGTCTTCGATATCGGGATCGCGGGCCCGCTGGCTGGTCTTGTCGTGGCCTTGCCAGCCTTGTATTTCGGACTGCGCGGAACCGCTCCGCTCGCCGAGGAGCTGCACACCACGGGCGTGTACTCTGGATCGTCGCTCCTCCTCGCCTTCATCTACCAGTTCGCCAACGGCGGAGAGCTGGGGAGCGCGGTCATTCGACTATCTCCCATCGCCTTCGCGGGCTGGATCGGTCTCTTCATCACCGCACTCAACCTGATGCCGGTTGGACAGCTTGATGGCGGGCACATCGCCTACGGCCTGTTCGGTCAGCGGAGGGCACGGCAGATCGGCATCGGCGCGTTTCTCGTCATGCTCGGCCTGGGCCTGTTCGTCTGGCCCGGACTCCTGACGTGGGCGGTTCTGATCGCGCTGATCGCTGGATTCGCCCACATGCCGGCGCTGGACGATGTCACGCCGCTGGACGGGAAGCGCTTCGCGCTGGCTGGGCTTGCGTTGGCCGTGCTGGTGCTGACCATCATGCCGCTTCCCGCGGGCATGCGTGGTCTGATGCTGGATTGTCCGTACATGTGAAAGCGCGGCGTGTGAATCGAGCGGGACCGAAACCAGCGAGCCGAAGCTTCAGAGCAACCGCTGGAGAAGCGATGCCGCCCGCTCGAGGATGCGCTGCACCCACCTCCGGGCACGGAAGTTGTCGAGCGTGATTTCGTGTGCGTGCTGTTGATCATCGAGGAAGATGTCAGTCATCCGTGCTCCGACGTTCGCGTCGAGCACCATGAGCGTTGACTCATCGTTCAACGTCAAGGAGCGGTTGTCGAAGTTCATCGACCCGATGGTGGACCACCGACCGTCGGCCACGAACGTCTTGGCGTGCAGTGTGGAGGGCTGCCATTCGTACAGGCGTACGCCGGCGCGCAGAAGGGACTCGTACTGCGCCCGCCCTGCCAGTCGAACCGTCCTGATGTCGGTCCGCTGACCGCTGGTGAGGATCCGGACGTCGACGCCCCGCCGCGCGGCGTCGCCGAGCAGCGTGACGAAGTTCTCGTCCGGCGCGAAATAGGAGTTTGTGATGTAGAGAGTCTTCCTCGCTCCGGCAATGGTCATGGCAAAGAAACGCTCGGCCGCTGTCGTCCCCATCGTCGGCGTGGCGTGGAGGAGCCCTGCGAGTGTGTCGGCGCCCTCGCTCCCTGGGAGCGACGCGCGCCCGCTGAAGAGCGTGCCGGTGGCTTCGGTCCACGCCGCGGCGAAGGCGGCCTGGAGCTGCCGAACCGCGGGGCCCTCGAAGCGCACATTGGTTTCCCGCCAGCTCCAGCCGCGGAGCCCATCTCCAAGCCACCGGTCGTCGACGCTGAACCCGCCGGTCCATCCGACAAGCCCATCGATGACAATCCCCCGGACGTGCGAGCGATTCTGTGCGAGGTGGAGCGTCGAGAGGCGAAGGGGACGAAACGGCACGATGACTGCGCCAGCTTCCTGAAGTGCGGTCTCGTGCTCGGATGGCATGTCCTGAAATCCGAAGGCATCATAGAGCAGGAAGACCCTGACACCCGCCCTCGCACGTTCCTTGAGGATGTCTCGGAACGTGTCGGCTACTCTGCCTGCCTGGCCGAAGTACAACTGCAGTGTGATCGACTGACGGGCCGACCGCAGGTCAGTCCAGAGCCGCGGGAACGTCTCGTCGCCATTCAACAGCACTTCGACCCGGTGACCAGGTAGTACGGGCGCGCCTGTGAGCATGGCGACGGTGAGCGGAAACTGCGGTTCGTCGGGCGCGACAGGACTGCCGTCAGCGCCTACGCCTTGAACGTGTCGAACCGATGTGCCTCTCGTCACGTGTTGCACGCCAATCAGCGCAGCGACCGCCACGAGGATAACGAGGGTCCAGCGGCCGATCCTGCCCAGGAGCGGCCTCACGCGGAGCCTGATCCAGCCGCGTATTCTGTCGAGATGAGGGACTCCGCCTTTCATCACAAAGCCGTCATGTCAGCGGAAACACGCGCGTGCCTCCGTCGAAGCCGTGGACCTCGTCCCTGAATTCGACACGGATCGGCGCCGGGCCACGATCCCGCGCCCGAAGCGTGAGCGCGCCTCGCGTCAGGCGCACGTCGAGCGAGTACCCGCGATACCGGATCCTCATATCGAGGCGATCAATCTCCTCCGGCAGCTGCGGATTGAACCGGAGGACATCGCCGGTGACCTCGATGCCCGTCGAGACGCGTTGCGCGAGATCGACGGTCCCGGCCATTGCGCCCAGGTGCACGCCTTCGGCCGTCGTGCCGTCCTGGATATCGCTGATGTCGCTCTGCAGCGCTTCCGCAAAATAGCGCATCGAACGCCGCCGGTCCGAGCGGGCGAACACCCACGCGTGCACGACGCGGCAGAGCGTGGACCCATGCGATGTCCGGCCGTCATAGTACTGAACGGTGCGCGGGATGATGCTGGGATCCCAGGCATAGCCCAGGCGCTCGAACAGGGCGCGCAGCTCCTCCGCTGAAAAGACGTAGAACAGCATCAGCGCGTCGGCCTGCTTCGACAGCTTGTAGCGGTTCGGCGTGTCGTTCTCTGATTCGAGGATCAGGTCGAGTCGCTGGATGTCGCCGTAACGGGCGCCGTACGTCTCCCAGTCGAACTCGCGGAGCGATTCGTAGCCCTCGAACTGGCTGATCACACCCTCATCCAGGACGGGCACGTACAAACGGCGGCTGATCTCATCCCAGCGCGCGAGCTCCTCCCGCGTGAGGCCCAGTGACGCGGTCAACTCCGCGCGCCGGACGGCCGACAGCAACGGAAGCACGTCGAGCGCCCGCCACAGCACCCACGCGGCCATCACGTTCGTATAGGCGTTGTTGGAGAGACCGGGTGTGGGCGCGTCCGGATAGCCCTCATGGAACTCGTCGGGGCCCATCACGCCGTGAATCTCGTACCGCCCGCGCTGCTCGTTGAAGCGGCTGACGCTCGCCCAGAACCGCGCGATCTCGAGTAGCAGCTCGGCGCCGTAGAACTCCAGGAACTCGAGATCGCGGGTCACCTGGAAGTACTGCCAGACGTTGTAGGCGACGGCGCTGCCCACGTGCCGCTGCAGGTACGAGTTGTCGGTCACCCATCGGCCCGAACGCGGATTCAGGTTCTGTTCCTGCGTGACCTCTTCGCCGTTGCTCCCGCTCTGCCATGGAAACATGGCACCCGCATAACCAGCCCGCCGCGCCGCGGCGCGGGCCTCGCCGAGGCGGCGGTGGCGGTACATCAACAGCGAGCGGGTGATTTCCGGCATGCGGTAGTTGAAGAACGGGAAGATGAACAGCTCGTCCCAGAACACGTGTCCTTGATACGCCTCTCCCGTCCATCCGCGCGCGGGCACGCCGATGTCGAGCCCGATCGAGTGCACCGAAACCGTCTGGAGCAGGTGGAAGATGTTCAGCCGCAAGAGCATCAGGACGTTCAGGGTGCCCACCTCTGACGGCTCGAGATGGACGTCGGAAGCGGCGCCACAGGTGTTTCCACGCACGAGTATGAGTGGCCAGCAAGTGCTCGAAGTCTCCTGCCCGCTCAACGGACCGAACGGACTCACGCAGCGGGTCAGAAATCGCATGATCACGGGACGTGTAGAGCGACACCACCTTTTCCACGGTCAGCGCCTGTCCCTCCGGTACGTCCACGGACATCTCGTGGCCGATGTACGCCTCCTCCTGCAGCACCTGCCGTGTCGTCCCGACACGCTGCCCCTCGAGCGTCACCGTCGTGCGTGCGGCCTCCGCCACATGAAGCGTTGATTGCGTCGTCCGCACGAGCAGAGCCACCGTGTCTTCAGCAATCGGGACGGCATCGACCGGCTCGAGGTGAACCTTGTTGAACGGGCTGTAGAGCCGCGCGCCTCCGTTCTCGACCCGGCCATCGAGAGCCGACCGGACCGTCACCGTGCCCGACCAGTTCTCCGGCGTCAGCGAGACCTCCATCGCGGCGAGGTGCATGTCGTGCATCGAAACGAATCGGCGCTCCCGCAGTCTCGTGCGGCGGCCATCCTGCTCGAACCGGAGCGAGCGGACCAGCGTTCCCCGTCTGAGGTCCAGTTCCTGGCGATAGTCGAGGAGCCTGACGCGTCGTTCGTCGAACCAGTCACTGCCACCCAGGCGGATCCCGAGCGCCGGCCAGTTGGGCAGGTTGACCAGGTCCTCGTTCTCAACCACCCGGCCCGCAATGTCCGTACGCAGGCGGTTATATCCCCCCGCCAGGTACGTGCCGGGATAGTGCACGCCGTCGGCCACTGATGCGGGCGCCGCTCCGCGCGTCGCGAAGTAGCCGTTCCCGACCGTGCAGAGGGCCTCGCGAATGCCCTCCTGTGCGGGATCGAATCCCTCGTACACCAGCGACCAGTTGGAAGGCGGTTCTGTCGCCACTCGCACGTCTGCGAGTGTCGGCACGACGACGTCGGCGCCGGCGCGGTGCAATTCCATGGATTGCCCGCCGCGATCGACACCCACCACCACACCGAACCCGCCGGCCCGCCCTGCCTGAACGCCCGCGATCGCGTCCTCGACGACGACCGCGCGTGCAGGTTCGACGTCGAGGCGCCGAACGGCCTCCAGGAACATGTCGGGAGCAGGTTTCCCCTTCAGCCCCAGTCGTCCGAGATCCAACCCGTCCACGCGCACATCGAAGAGTGCCGCTATCCCGGCGGCGTCGAGCACTGCGGCGCAGTTCCTGCTCGACGACACCACGGCCGTCAGGACATCGGCCGCTCGCAGCGTGCGCACCAGTTGAATCGCTGGCTCATAGCGCTCGACGCCGTGCGCCTGGAGTTCGTCCAGGAAATACTGATCCTTCTTCTTGCCAAGGCCGTGCACCGTACGGAGAACGGGATCGTCGTCGGCTGCGCCGAGCGGCACCTCAATGCGGCGTGACTCGAGAAGCGCGAGGACTCCATCCTCGCGAGGCTTTCCGTCGACGTAGCGGCGATAGTCGGTCTCGATATCGAACGGAATGAACGCCTCACCTGTATCGGCCGCATGCTCCGAGAGGAATTGATCGAATAGCTTTTTCCACGCCGCGGCGTGTACGCGCGCGGTTCTGGTCAGCACCCCGTCGAGGTCGAAGAGGACGGCATCATAGTCCTGAGGGGAGAGACGAATCGTGCTCTGGCACGCGCACGTCGGCTCCGACGCAGACGATGTGGGTTGATCAGCGTTCACTGCAGTCCCCCGCGGATGAGGCGGCTGGGGCGTTGTTTCTTCGAAATCGTCATCGACACCGTGTAGGCTAACTGATTGACATCACGATCGCGCGCGGCAGGATCCGACGACACCGTCTAACCTGCACGCGCAAGCGAGAGAGGGCCATGAGTTCACCGCGAATGCACGACCACCACGAGCACCATCGTGATGCCTCTCCAACCCCGCAGCCCCGGCCGGATCGCGCAGCCGCGGCAAGCCACGCGCACCCGGGCCCAAGGGAAGCCGGTGCGCCTGAGGAGCACGGCGCACACGATCGGCACGCTGGCCACAGCGTCGAAATGTTCCGCGACCGGTTCTGGCTGACGCTGCTGCTCACGATCCCGACGCTCGTCTGGAGCGAGATGGTCCAGCAGTGGTTCGGCTTCTCGGCGCCCGTGTTCCCCGGCTCCGCGTACATCCCGGCAATCTTTGGTACGGCCGTGTACCTGTACGGCGGATGGGTGTTCATCGCTGGTGGCATCCGGGAACTGCGCCATCGGCTGCCCGGAATGATGACGCTGATCTCTCTGGCTATCACGGTGGCGTTCGTCTTCAGCCTGGCCGTGACGCTGGGGTATCCGGGCGATCCGCTCTGGTGGGAGCTGGCCACGCTGGTCACGATCATGCTCCTCGGCCACTGGATCGAAATGCGGTCCATCTTCCAGGCCCAGGGCGCGTTGCGCGAGCTGGCCAGGCTCCTCCCGAGCACCGCGCAGCGGCTCGTGGGCGAGCGCATCGAGGAGATCCCGATTTCCGAGCTGCGCGAAGGGGATCTGGTGCTCGTTCGCCCGGGAGCGAGCATTCCCGCTGATGGCATTGTTCGCGAGGGCAAGAGCGGCGTGAACGAGTCGATGATCACGGGCGAGTCGGTGCCCGTGGAGAAGGCCGAGGGCGCCAAGGTGATCGCGGGCACGGTGAACGGCGCCGGCTCCCTCCGCGTCGAAGTGACCGGCACCGGTGAACGAACAGCTCTCGCCAACATCATGCGGCTGGTCGAACAGGCGCAAACGTCGCGGTCGCGTGCCCAGGCGCTCGCCGATCGCGCCGCGTTCATCCTGACGCTGGTCGCCATCGCCGCGGGTGCCGTCACGCTGGCGGTGTGGGTGGCGCTCGGCGCGCCTGGCGCATTCGCGATTGAGCGGGTCGTGGCAGTCCTCGTCATCGCTTGTCCGCACGCCCTGGGGCTGGCCGTCCCATTGGTGATCGCGATTTCGACGACGTTGGGGGCGCGATCGGGTCTGCTCGTACGGGATCGGCGAGGGCTCGAGGAGGCGCGCCAGCTCACCAGTGTCGTGTTCGACAAGACCGGCACCTTGACGCGCGGCGAGTTCCGCGTCGTGGACATCGCGACCGACGGCAGTCTGCGCCAGGAGGAGGCGCTTCGCCTCGCAGCAGCGGTCGAGCGCGACTCGGAGCACACGATTGCGCAGGGCATCGTCCAGAGCGCGGAAGAGCAGGGCATCGCCGCGCCGCGTGCGGATCAGTTCGAGGCGATTGCCGGACACGGCGTGCGAGCCGTCGTGGAAGGAGTGGAGTACTACATGGGCGGCCCGGCCATGTTGCGGCGCCTCGGCGTGACACCCGAGTCCGCCGTGCGCGAGGCAGGCGAGCGGGCCGCGCAGCGTGGGCAGGCGGTGGTCTACCTCCTCACCTCGACACGTGCGGCCGCCGCCTTCGCGGTCGCCGACGCCGTACGCCCGGAATCCCGAGACGCCATCCAGCGCCTGCACAATCAACAGATCGAGGTCGTGATGTTGACGGGAGACGCGAAGGCCGTCGCCAACGCCGTTGCGGCCGATCTGGGCATCGACACCGTCTTCGCCGAGGTGCTGCCCGAACACAAGGTCGAGAAGATCAAGGAGCTGAAAGCGCAGGGCAAGCGCGTGGCCATGGTCGGCGATGGAGTAAACGATGCGCCTGCGCTGCTGACAGCGGACGTCGCCATCGCAATCGGGGCGGGGACGGACGTCGCCGTGGAGGCGGGCGATGTCGTGCTCGTTCGCAGCGATCCGCGCGATGTGCCGCGCATCATCTCTCTGAGCCGAGCAAGTTACCGCAAGATGGTTCAGAACCTCTGGTGGGCGGCCGGGTACAACGTCTTTGCCATCCCGCTCGCGGCTGGCGTGCTGGCTGGACAGGGGATTCTGCTGCCGCCGGCTTTCGCCGCCGTTCTCATGTCGGCCAGCACGGTGATCGTCGCGGTCAACGCGCAGCTGCTACGGCGAGCCAAGCTCTAGCGCTCCGTTACGGCGTTTCGATCAGTTCTGTCATCGCGCAGTCGGCGCGCGCGGGCATCCAATTTGCTTCAACTGACCGCGCCGTGATCGCAGTGATGGCTCTTGTGCTCGTCTGTCAGCCAATCGCAGCGAGCTTGTGCTCAGTACGCTGCGAGCACGACGTCTCGCAGGTCACCAAGGCGCCGCCTGGTGAACACTGTGCCGAGTCTGGGCACGGTCCTGCTGAGAGCGACCGTACAGATCCCTCACACGACAGCAACGATTGCCAACACACGCCCGCGGTTTGTACGGCGCCAAAGCCATCCGATGCTGAACAGACGGCGCCACACGTTACGGTCGTGCTCGTGCCGCAGGCGGCGGGCGTGGCGTTGAGCCCGGCGCTTTCCAGCCGCACGACGATTCCACGACAAACGAGCCCGCCGGGCAGTCCTTCCAGGACGCTCCCGCTTCGGATCTAGCCCACCTGTCTCGTCCCGAGTTAGTCACCTCGCGTCAGGTACGCACGTGGGACGTCCGCGACGCATCACCATTCCCACGCAGGAGACCGACCATGCCACACCAGATCAGTGACCGAATGCAGGAGTGTATCGATCGGTGTCAAAGCTGCCAGGAGATCTGCCTCGAGTCCATCTCGCACTGCCTCGAGCTTGGGGGCGAGCACGCCGCAGCCGAGCACATCAGGATGCTGATGGCGTGCGCCGAGATCTGCGATACCAGCGCGCGGTTCATGCTGCTCGGGTCGCAGTATCACGCGCGGACATGCGAAGTGTGCGCCGAGGTCTGCGAGGCGTGCGCCAAGGACTGCGATCGGTTCGACGACGACCTGATGAAACGCTGCGCCGACGTCTGCCGCCGCTGTGCGGAATCGTGCCGCGAGATGGCGGGATCCAGAGCTCGCGGGTGAAGGCGAGAAATCGGAGACAGATATGAGGCTTGACAAGCACGTTCAACTGGCTTTCGCGATCACGCTCGCGGGGGTACTCGCGGCGTGTTCGGGCCAACCGACGTCGCCAACCGCGCCGTCACAGCTCGATGCACGGACGGGGACCTCGACGTTCGGGACGAACGCTCAAACGGAGGGCGTGACGATCGCCAGCGCACCGGCGCCTTCCCCCTCGACCGCGAACTTCGAGATCGGTTTCATGACGGGCATGATCGACCACCACCAGATGGCGATCGAGATGGCGCAGATCTGCCTCGCGAAGGCGGTGCACGAGGAACTCCGCTCGATGTGTCAGAACATCATCGCGACACAGTCTGCCGAGATTCAGGAGATGCAGTCGTGGCTCCAGCAGTGGTACGGAATCACGTACGAGCCGACGATGAAGCCGGGCGATCAGAAGACGCTCGAACGCCTGGCGTCGCTGAGCGGACCGGAGTTCGAGATCGCCTTCATGGAGATGATGATCAAGCATCACGAGGGCGCCATCAAAGAGGCCCGAAAGTGCCTGGACAAGGCTGCGCACGCGGAACTGCGCGAGCTTTGCGAGAACATCATCGCGACGCAGTATGCTGAGATCCAGCAGCTACAGACCTGGCTCTGCCAGTGGTATGGCGAGTGCCGCTCCTGACGTGGGCGGAAGGATACCGGCTGAGACGGGACGTTCCCGTACGGTTGACATCATCCTGGGCACGGGCGACGCTTGGGAGTAGGTGGAAGGAGTTCACAATGCGAGCGAAAGTCACGACGGTACTCTTGGGTTCGCTGCTCGTGGTGGGGCTCGGGGCGGGGGTCCAGACGCAGCAACCGGAACATCAGCATCAACAGCCGCCAGGGAAACCGTCCGCCGACATGTCGGCCAAGTGCAAGGCCATGATGGCCGAGCACGAGAAGATGATGGCCGAGATGAAGGCGGCCGATCAGCGGCTCGATGACCTGGTTGCCAAGATGAACGCGTCGTCGGGCCAGGCGAAAACCGACGCGACCGCCGCGACGGTGACGGAGATTGTGGCGCAGCGGAAGACCATGCGCGACCGCATGATGCAGATGCACCAGGGCATGATGAGCCACATGATGGAGCACATGCAGGCTGGTCCCCAGTCCATGGCGATGTGCCCCATGATGAAGATGGGCGGCATGAAGCACTGAGTTTGGAGTAACGCTTCAGCGGCTGGTGCGTTGATTGATCAGATACGCATGATAGGGCTGTCCATGGAACCTGATGTTGTCTGCGGTATGCAGGTGGAGCCCGCGAAAGCGGCGGGAACGAGCGAGTACAACGGCAAAACGTACTACTTCTGCTCGAATAGCTGTAAAGCGAGGTTCGACGCCAACCCGTCGCAATTTGCCAAGTGAGGCCGCCGGGGCGCCCCCAGGAGCGCTGCTGCACAGAATGTGGAGTGTAATGCGATGGCGGACGATGCGTGATCGAGGTGGGAGGTTGAGAGGATAGCTCGGCACGCGAACAATCTGCAGGCCCCAGACGAGGTGGTGGGCCCCGTCTGCGGTATGACCATCGGCCCCAAGGATGCCGTTGGTCAGTCGAACTTCAAGGGGGACGGGGACTGACGTCGCGATTGAACATGCCGGTGTCATGTTCCTCGGGCTGCTGCTGAGTCCGATGATTGCGGCGACCGCCCATGAGCTTCAGCTCTGTGTCGGTGATCAGGAACGCACTCAGCTGAGGCGGGTATCTCTATGAGCGGCCCTGCCGGCCGGCCGATTACGCGAAGCGTCCGAGATGACAATTCTGGCCTCCCACGGTATACTCGAACGGTGAGCTCGAGGCAGTTCGTGAGCGCCTTCGTGCTGGTCATTTTGACCGCGCTGCCAGTGTCGGGGAGCGTGTGCGCGCTGCTCTGTGATGCCGCGAGGGGCAACATGATGGCCGGCCACCACGGGGCCGCGAAGGACTGCGAGGAGCCCGCGCCGCCTTCCAGCGCTCAGATCCGCGGGGTTTCTGAACACGATTGCAGCAGGCATGATCTAGCGATCCAGAAGGCGTCTCTCGCGGCCGCGGAGAAGACGAATGCGAGAGTCACGTCGATCCCCTTCGTTGCGAGTCTTGTCACAGTAACGTTCACGGCTCCGTTCGACGTCGCATCGGACCCGCAATACGCCAGTCCTCCGGGGACTGCGCCTCCCACGACGACACCCCTCGTTCTCCGAATCTGATCCCGACTCCATAGGCGCTCAACCGCGCCGATGTGTCGCAGCACGTCGCGGTCTGGAGAGACCGTGACCACGGCGCGTCTCACGTGCCATCTGCTCTGGAAGGGATCGTTCATGAAAGCACACCGACGTCGCCCCAATCGGGGGATGCCGTTCAGAAATCTGTCGAAGCCCGTGAACAGCGGTGCCTTGAAGGCAACGCTTCGCGCTCTCGTGGTGCTGATTCTCGCGATCAGCGTAATCGGCGGTGTGCTCGCTTGGACGGTCGTGCGCCGCGGACTCAGTGCGCATGATGAACCGAGTCGGGTTGAAGCGGCCTTGGCTCGGACCATGCGGCGATTGGCGACACCGGCCGGCGTACGTGGGCAAAGAAACCCGGTGCAAGCAACAGACGGCGTATTCAATCAGGCGCTCGAGCACTATGCGGATCACTGCGCGTCGTGCCACGCCAGTGACGGAAGCGGTGACACAGAGATCGGGCGAGGCCTGTATCCGAGAGTTCCCGACATGCGTGGGGCGGACACGCAGTCGCTGTCCGACGGTGAGCTCTTCTCAATCATCGAGCACGGCATTCGTCTGACCGGCATGCCAGGCTGGGGTACAGGGACGCCTGAAGGCGAGCGCGACAGCTGGGGCCTGGTGCACTTCATCCGTCGTTTGCCGAACCTTGCGGCGGAGGACCTCGAACGCATCGAGCAACTGACTCCGAAATCGGCCGAACAGTGGCGGGAAGAAGAAGAGATACGCCGATTCCTCGCCGGCGAAGACGTGAAAACTGCCCCCGCTTCGCATGAGCACGACCCCAGACAGTGAGCTGACGGGAACACGAAGACGCATCATGACTGTGAACCATCGAACGCGACATTCGGAACTCACGCGGCCCTCACGGCGGACGTTCGTCAAGGGTCTGGCCGTGGGCGGCGTCGCCGCCGGGCTGGGCCTGTGGGGCGAGCGCGCGTGGGCGCAGGGTGTGCCGCGCCGCGTGACGGGCGTACTCTCGGGTACGGAGTTCGACCTCGAGCTCGAGGAGACGCTCGTTAATTTCACGGGTGCGCCCCGGTTCGCGCACGCGGTGAATCGGTCCATCCCCGCACCGATCCTGCGGTGGAGGGAGGGCGACACGATCACCTTGCGCGTCTCCAATCGGCTCGCGGATGATTACGCCTCCATTCACTGGCACGGTATCTTGCTGCCCGCGAACATGGACGGCGTACCTGGCCTCAGCTTCAATGGCATTGCACCGGGCGAAACGTACGTCTACCGCTTCACGGTCAAGCAGGGAGGCACGTACTGGTATCACAGCCACTCGGCCTTCCAGGAGCAGCTCGGGCTCTATGGCGCGCTGATCATCGAGCCTCGGGAGCCGGAGCCATTCCAGTACGACCGTGAGCACGTCGTGCTGCTCTCCGACTGGACGGACGAAAATCCCGAGCATCTCTTCGCGAAGCTGAAGAAGCAGTCCGACTACTACAACTTCAACCAGCGGACTATCGGCGACTTCTTTCGAGACGTGCGGAAGCACGGTCTCGGCGCCACGCTCTCCGAGCGCGCGGCATGGGGCGAGATGCGGATGACGCCGACGGACCTCGCCGACGTGTCCGGTTACACCTACACCTACTTGATGAACGGGACGGCTCCGGCGGGCAACTGGACGGCCTTGTTCAAGCCGGGCGAGCGGATCCGGCTGCGATTCATCAATGGATCCTCGATGACGTACTTCGACGTTCGGATCCCAGGTCTCAAGATGACCGTGGTCGCCGCGGACGGCCAGAACGTCCATCCGGTGACAGTCGACGAATTCCGCATCGCCGTCGCCGAGACCTTCGACGTCATCGTCGAGCCCACGGGGCAGGATGCGTTCACCATCTTCGCCCAGTCGATGGACCGGACGGGGTACGCACGCGGCACGCTCGCGGTTCGCGAAGGGCTCAGTGCACCAGTGCCGCAGCCGGACCCTCGTCCCCTGCTCACGATGGCCGACATGGGGCACGGCGGCATGGGACACGACATGAGCGCGATGGGAGCCGCCGCGGCCTCGACAACGAAGCCGCCTGAGGACCCGCACGCGGGCCACACCACACCCGCCCAGAAACCCACTGGCGCGGATCCACACGCGGGTCACGCAATGCCGCCGCAGAAGCCGGGGGCCGATCCACACGCGGGACATACGGCGCCTCCGCAGCAGCCCAAGACTGCTGATCAGCATGCGGGCCACACGGCGGGAATGGAGATGCAGACGCATCCGCCGAGCGAGGAGGGCAATCCGCTCGTCGACATGAAAACGATGATGCCGAGCTCGCGTCTCGACGACCCGGGCATCGGACTCAGAGAAAACGGTCGCCGGGTCCTGACGTATGCGGACCTTCGGAGCCTCTTCGAGGATCCCGACGGCCGCGAGCCCGCACGGACCATCGAGCTCCATCTCACCGGACACATGGAGCGGTTCGCCTGGTCCTTCGACGGCTTGAAGTTCTCCGATGCGGAGCCCATCCGGCTCACCTACGGCGAGCGCCTGCGCATCGTGCTCGTGAACGACACGATGATGACGCACCCGATTCACCTGCACGGCATGTGGAGCGATGTCGAGGACGACGACGGGCAGTTCTTCGTGCGCAAGCACACCGTGGACATGCCGCCGGGTACGAAGCGCGCGTATCGCGTCAGGGCCGATGCGCTCGGCCGCTGGGCATACCACTGCCACCTGCTCTACCACATGGAAGCGGGCATGTTCCGGGAAGTGAGGGTCGAGGAATGACGATCCTCCCGACACAGGTCACGCTCGCGGCCATGGTGGTGCTTCTCGGCGGAGCAACCTTGGCATACCCGCAGGGCGCGTCCGCCCAGCCATGGTCCGGGTCGACGCAAGTACAGGGTCACGCAGATCACGGAAGCGGGCAGCAGCAGAAGCCGAAACCCGCGACGAGCGGGCATGAGGACCACTCGGCGCACCAGAAGCCGGCCGAGCAGAAAGCGTATCCGGCCGGCATTCCACCGCTCACCGACGAGGATCGGGCCGCCGCGTTCCCGAAGCTGAATGGCCAGCACACCGTGCACGACAACGGCGTGCACTACTACGTGCTCTTCGATCAGCTCGAGTGGCAGGCGGGTGACGGTGCAACAGCAGGCAGCTGGGACAATCGCGGCTGGATCGGCCGGGACGTGAATCGGTTCTGGTTCAGGACCGAGGGAGAAGCCGAAGACGGTGACGTGGCCGAAGCACAGGCGCACGCCCTGTTCGGTCGTGCGATTCACCCCTGGTGGGATGTGGTCGTTGGCGTGCGGCAGGACTTCAGGCCCGGTCCGTCGCGCACGTGGGCTGCGGTGGGCATCCAGGGGCTGGCGCCGTATTGGTTCGAGGTCGAGGCGACCGCGTACATCGGCGAATCGGGGCGGACGCACTTCCGTCTCGAGACTGAATACGAGTTGCTCTTCACGAACCGGCTGATCCTGCAGCCCCTCGTCGAGTTGGAGATTTACGGCAAGTCGGATCCGGAACGCGGGATTGGGTCAGGACTGAGCTCGGGAGAGGCGGGGCTTCGCCTGCGCTACGAGTTCCGGCGCGAGTTTGCACCCTATGTCGGCGTGACGTGGAATCGCAAGTTCTTCGGCACGGCGGATTTCGCAAAAGCCGCCGGCGAGGACACAGCCGGGGCGAGATTCGCCGCGGGTGTGCGTCTGTGGTTCTGACGCCGGTCGCAACAGCAGTTGGACAGGAGTTGGTCGAATGGAACGGCGGCCGCTCCTGACGTCACAGCAACCCGTTCCGCCTGTGAGGGAATCGATCATGGTTCGACGTTTGACGATGGCGCTCATCGCGCTGTTCACATTGAGCATGGCCGGCAGTGCGGTCGTGCGCGCGCACGAAGGGCACGACCACAAAATCATGGGCACCGTCACGATGGCCGCCGCCGACCACGTGATGCTCAAGGACAAGGACGGCAAGGACGTGACCGTCAAGGTCACGAAGGACACCAAGGTAAAGTCCAAGCCGGCGATGAAGGTGGAGGACATCAAGGCCGGCACGCGCGTTGTCGTCACAGCCACGCAGGCGAAGGACAAGTCGTTCACCGCGAAAGCGATCGAGGTCGGTGTGACGACTGCAGCGACGAAGTGACGCAGCATCAGCAGAGACCACGCCGATGAAGAGAATCGTGCTCTTCGCCACGTTCGTACTTACCATGCCGTCGCTCGCGATGGCGCATGTCAGCGTCCGGCCCCGAGAATCGAAGCCGGCCGCTGAGGAGCGGTACACCGTTCGGGTTCCGACGGAAGGGTCAAGTGCTTTTCTTCCTGTAAAAACCTGCAGGCGTTGGTATCCTCCGCTTCGGGCTACGCGACGGCTTCCTCGTTCGTCATCGGCGATATCTCTGCTCGCAGCCGAGCGAGCTGCCGCAGCGT
>Ga0209172_10003370_pt1 | contig 24684 bp, 21 predicted proteins | sample LarsenN4metaG_FD_184113 | JGI IMG/M metagenome (GOLD analysis project Ga0209172, IMG submission 184113) | Hot spring sediment bacterial and archeal communities from British Columbia, Canada, to study Microbial Dark Matter (Phase II) - Larsen... ... | reverse complement strand
AGTACCTTCACCATGCCGGAACCGGATTGTCCCTCGACCTCCGTCGCTGCAAGCTGCTCCTGCATGCGCTTCATGTTCTCCTGCATGAGCTGCGCCTGCTTCATCAGGTTTCCGAGACCGCCTTTCATGACTGTTCACCGTTCCCTGTTCACTGTTCCCCGTTCGCCGGCTTGATCGAGGACTCGATCACGCGCGCGTCGAAATTCTCCACCAGCTCGCGCACGAACGGGTCGCCTTCGATCGCGGCGATCGCGCCCGCCTGCCGCAGCTCGCGCTCCCGGTCAGCGACGGCGGCCGGCGAGCCGCCGGCGTTCTCCGCCAGGCTGATCACCAGCCGAAAGCGCGTTCCGAAGTGCCGCTCGAGCGCCGCCTTCAGCCGTTCCTGGTACGGCCCCTCCAGCAGGTGCTGGTGCGCCTGGGCGAGCTTGAGCTCGATGCGCGCGGCGTCGCGCGCCACGAGCTCGCAGTGCTGGGCGAGCATGCGCGCCATGCCGCTCAACCCGAGCTGCTCGATCAACTCCGGCCAGGTCGCGTCAGGGCGGTTTTTTTTTGATTCGACAGCGGGGGCGGCCGCGACCGCGTTCGCGGCACGGGGCGCGGCCGGGGCGACCGCCGCGACCGCAGTTTCTTCCAGCGGGGCAAACGCCAGCATGCGCAGCAGCGTCATGGTGAAGCCGGCGTACTCGTCCGGGGCGAGCCCCAGATCGCCGCGGCCCTGCACGGCGATCTGGTAGTAGAGCTGCAGGTCTTCGGGCGCAAACCGCTGCGCCAGCTCTTCCAGCGCGGCGCGGTCCGGATCATCTTCCCCAATCGCCTCGGGCACCGTTTGCGCCAGGGCCAGGCGGTGGAACAGCGACGCGAGGTCCTGCAGCGCCGCCTCGAAGGAGAGACTGCGGCTCGCCATGCCGTCGGCTTCCGCCATCAGCCGGGCCCCGTCGCGCGCCGCGAGCGCGCGCAGAATGGCGTAGAGCGGCTCCCGGCCGACCACGCCGAGCATCGCGAGCACCGACTCCCGGCCGACGGCTCCGCCGCCGTGCGCGATCGCCTGGTCGAGCAGGGAAAGCGCATCGCGCAGGCTGCCCTGCGCCGCGCGCGCGATGAGGGCGAGCGCGGGCGGCTCGAAGCGGACCGCTTCCGCTTCGAGGATGTATCGCAGCCGCTCCTCGATCTGCTGCAGCGGGATCTGCTTGAGGTTGAACTGGAGGCAACGCGACAGGACCGTGATCGGGACCTTCTGCGGATCGGTGGTGGCAAGGATGAACTGGACGTGCCGCGGCGGCTCCTCCAGCGTCTTCAGCATCGCGTTGAAGGCCGAGCGCGAGAGCATGTGCACTTCGTCGATGATGTAGACCTTGTAGCGGCCCGAGGTCGGCGCGTAGAGCGCGTTCTCCAGCAGGTCGCGCATATTGTCCACCTGGGTGTTCGACGCGGCGTCGAGCTCGATCAGATCGACGAAGCGGCCGGCGTCGATCTCCGCGCACGGGGAACATTGTCCGCAGGGAGTGTCCGTGACCCCCGCCTCGCAATTGAGCGCCTTGGCGATGATGCGCGCGAGCGTCGTCTTGCCCACGCCGCGCGTCCCGGTGAAGAGATAGGCGTGGTGGAGTCTTTGCTGCTTCAGCGCGTTCGCGAGCGCCCGGACCACGTGTTCCTGCCCGACCAGCTCGGAAAACGTCCTGGGGCGCCACTTGCGGGCGAGAACCTGGGTCACCGTGACAACCGTGAATCGCTAGTGGGAAATGGTGAATAGTTTAAATCGACCGACCGCTCCCGTGGTCAACGATTCACGATTCACCATTCACGATTCACTCAAAAATGGTACTGCAGGCGGATCTGATGGAAATCGATGCCGGGGTTGGGTTTCTTGATGCCCGCGTTGGAAAAATGCTGCAAGCGGTAGCTCAGATCGAACCGGCCTCTGCTCCCGAAGCGCGCCCCCAGACCCAACAGGCTCCCGAAGTGGTAATCGCTTCCCATGTCCTTGACGGCATGAATGCGGCGGTCCGAAAGCAGGTGAACGCCGATCCCGCCTTCGACGTAAGGGGCGACGGCCGAGAGGGTCTTCTGCTGCAGCCGAAAAACCGGCGTGAGCCCCACCTCCACGACGTCCTTGTTGCCGCCGGCGGGACTGTCACCGCTCCACAAGCCGATGCCGGCTTCCCAGTAACCGCCGATGAACCAGTTCCCGCCGGTGAACCATTTTTCCTGCCAGTTCCACTGCAGCCCGATTCGGGCAAAGTCAACATCGTCGCCCCTGCCCGCCTTTCCGAGGGCAAGCGACACGCCATCCACCGCGCAGGCGTTGAATCCGGCGGCACCCGACAACAGCCCGCAGAGCAACGCGACTTTTCTTTTCATTCTTCCTCCCATCGGCGAAACGGCGGCTCATACATGCCGCAAACGGGTGGCGAGCCTTACCCCCGGCACTTGCATGGAATAGCTGTGGCTGCTTCCTTCCGGACCTGACCAGGTTCACTACCCTGCAATGCGGGGAGGCCCGCCGTAAGCAATTCGTAAGCATTATCGCATGCGGGCCGATGCGCCCGCCAATCGAAGCAAAGCGCGTGGCTTTACAAGCGCGCCGATTAATGCTCTTATTTTAGTGGAATCTGCAGTGGAATGGTTTCGCGGCGTGCCCCGCCCGATTCGACCACCGCGGTGCAGGCTGCGCATTTCACAGGGAGGAATCTCGATGGCGAACAAAAAGCCGCTCCACCGGTCCAGCGAGCAGCAAGGCGCCGATGTTTCCGAGGCGCAGATCGCGGTGCACTGGCGCGAGGAAGACTATTTCCTTCCGTCGCCCCGGTTCGTCGCCCAGGCCAATCTCACCGACGCGGGCGTTTTCGAGCGCTTCGCCCTCGACAAATTCCCCGAATGCTACAAGGAATTCGCGGACCTCCTCGACTGGTTCAGGCCCTGGGAGAAGACGCTCGATGCCGCCAATCCGCCCTTCTGGCGCTGGTTCGTCGGCGGCGAGTTGAACGCCTGCTACAACTGCGTCGACCGGCATCTTGCCAGGCACAAGAACAAGACGGCGATCCATTTCGTGCCCGAGCCGGAACACGAAGCGACCCAGCACGTCACCTATCAGGAACTGTTCGTCCGCGTCAACGAGTTCGCGGCATTGTTGCGCGATTTCTGCGGTCTCAAGCCGGGCGACCGGGTAACGCTGCACATGCCGATGGTAGCGGAGCTGCCGATCGCCATGCTCGCCTGCGCCCGGCTCGGCGTGATTCACTCCCAGGTGTTCAGCGGCTTCAGCGGCAAGGCCTGCGCCGATCGCATCGTCGATTCCGAGAGCCGCGTGCTCATCACCATGGACGGCTATTACCGCGCGGGCACGCTGCTCGATCACAAGGAGAAGGCCGACATCGCGGTGGCTGAAGCCGCCAAGGACGGTCACAAAGTCGACCGGGTCCTGATCTGGCAGCGCTACCCGGGCAGATACTCGAGCCCGACGAAGCTCGTGGAGGGGCGCGACGTCATCGTCAACGATTCGCTCAAGAACTACCGCGGCCAGCGCGTCGAGCCAGCGCGCATGCCGGCCGACGCGCCGCTGTTCCTCATGTACACGAGCGGCACCACGGGACGGCCCAAGGGCTGCCAGCATTCCACCGGCGGCTATCTCGCCTACGTCACCTGGACGTCCAAGTACATCCAGGACATCCATCCGGAAGACGTCTACTGGTGCATGGCGGACATCGGCTGGATCACGGGCCATTCCTACATCGTTTACGGTCCGCTTGCGCTCGCCGCCTCTTCCGTCGTCTACGAGGGCGTGCCGACCCATCCCGATGCCGGGCGGCCCTGGCGCATCGCCGAGGATCTCGGCGTCAACATCTTCCACACCTCGCCCACGGCGATCCGCGCGCTGCGCCGGGCCGGGCCGGACGAGCCGGCGAAGTACCAGCATCACTTCAAGCACATGACGACGGTGGGCGAGCCGATCGAACCCGAGGTGTGGAAGTGGTACTACAAGGTGGTCGGAAAGAACGAGGCGGTGATCGTGGACACCTGGTGGCAGACGGAAACCGGCGGATTTCTCTGCAGTACGATGCCGGGCATCCACAAGATGAAGCCCGGCAGCGCGGGTCCCGGCATTCCCGGCATCCATCCGGTGATCTACGACGACGAAGGACGAGAGCTGCCCGCCGGCTCCGGAAGGGCGGGCAACATCTGCATCCGCAATCCCTGGCCCGGCGGCTTCCAGACCATCTGGAAGGACCCCGACCGCTTCGTGAGCCAGTACTACTCGCGCTACTGCAAGAACCCGAGGAGCAAGGACTGGCGCGACTGGCCCTACATGGCCGGCGACGGCGCGGTGCAGGCGGCCGACGGCTACTACCGCATCCTCGGCCGCATCGACGATGTGATCAACGTGGCCGGCCACCGCCTTGGCACCAAGGAAATCGAGTCCGCGGCGCTGACCGTCGCCGAGGTGGCGGAAGCGGCAGTGGTGCCCGTTGCCGATTCGATCAAGGGGAAAGTGCCCGACCTCTACGTTTCCCTGAAGCCGGGTTTGAAGGCGTCCAAGGAAATCGCGGACCGGGTCTCGGGCGCGGTCGTCTCCGAGATCGGCCCGATCGCGCGGCCGCGCGCCGTGGTGATCGTCCCCGACATGCCGAAGACGCGCTCCGGGAAGATCATGCGGCGGGTGCTCGCGGCGATCTCGAACCGCCAGGATCCCGGCGACGTGTCCACCCTCGCCAACCCCGAGGTCGTCGACAAGATCCGGGACCTCGGAAAGTAGCGTAGCCGCGCCGCCCTCGCTAACGGTCCGCGGACCGGCATGGGGTAACATGGTGCCTCACCGCGGGGAGCGCGCATGATCCGACCGAGCATCAAGGGGCAGCGCCTGGTGGCGCTGTTCCTGCTGGGCTTCCTGCTGCTCAACTACCCCCTGCTCAACCTCTTCGCCGGCCCTGCGCGCGTCTTCGGCATCCCGGTCCTCTACGCCTACGTGTTCGCAGTGTGGGCGCTGCTCATCGCGCTCATGGTGCTGGTCGTCGAGAAGGGGGACGACTGACCGCGCCCGGCGCGACACTTCGCCATGGTCACCGCGCCGGTCATCGTCATCGCGTCGTTCGCCTATCTGGGGCTGCTGTTCGCGATCGCCTATTACGGCGACAAGCGCGCCGACGCCGGCCGCAGCATCATCGCCAATCCCTACATCTACGCCCTGTCTCTCGCTGTCTATTGCACGTCCTGGACGTTCTACGGCAGCGTCGGGCGCGCGGCGACGAGCGGCATCGGCTTCCTGCCGATCTATCTCGGGCCGACGCTGATGGCGGCGCTGTGGTGGTACGTGATGCTCAAGATCATCCGCATCAGCAAGCAGAACCGGATCACCTCGATCGCCGACTTCATCGCCTCGCGCTACGGCAAGAGCCAGTTGCTCGGGGGCCTCGTGACCATCATCGCCGTGGTCGGCATCATCCCCTACATCGCGCTGCAGCTGAAGGCGATCTCGAACACCTTCTCGATCATCCTGAAGATGCCCGAGCTGGCGATGCCGGACAAGCATGCCGCGCCGCTGTTCCTCGGCGACAACACCTTCTACATCGCGATGATCCTCGCCGCCTTCACCATTCTCTTCGGCACCCGCCACCTCGACGCCACCGAGCGCCACGAGGGGCTGGTAGCCGCAGTCGCGTTCGAGTCGCTGGTGAAGCTCCTCGCCTTCATCGCCGTCGGAATTTTCGTGACGTTCTGGCTCTACGACGGCTTCGGCGACATCTTTTCGCATGCCGCGCAGGTCCCCGAGCTCGGAGCGCTGCTCACCTTCGGGGGCGCGGCCGGCAACTACACGACCTGGGCCACGCTCACGTTCCTCTCGATGGCCGCCATCATGTTCCTGCCGCGCCAGTGGCAGGTCACTGTGGTCGAGAACGTCGACGAGCGCCACCTCACCAAGGCGATCTGGTTGTTCCCCCTCTATCTCCTGGCAATCAACATCTTCGTGCTGCCGATCGCCCTTGGCGGCTTGATGCGCTTTCCCGCCGGCACGGTGGATGCCGACACCTTCGTGCTGACGCTGCCGATCGCGGAGAACGCGCCGTCGCTCGCGCTCTTCGCGTTCATCGGCGGGCTTTCGGCCGCGACCGGCATGGTGATCGTCGAGACCATCGCGCTCTCGACCATGGTGTGCAACGACCTCGTCATGCCGGTCGCGCTGCGCATGAAGGGGCTGCGCCTCACCGAGCGGCGCGACCTCTCGGGGCTGCTGCTCGGCATCCGCCGCGGCGCAATCGTGCTGATCCTCGTGCTGGGCTATCTTTACTTCTATCTCGCCGGCGAAGCCTACGCGCTGGTGTCGATCGGGCTGATCTCGTTCTCGGCGGTGGCGCAGTTCGCCCCCGCGATCATCGGCGGCATCTTCTGGAAGGGCGGCACGCGCGCGGGCGCCGTGTGCGGCCTCACGGCCGGCTTTCTGGTGTGGGTCTACACGCTGCTGCTGCCCTCCTTCGCGAAATCGGGCTGGCTCCCCATCAGCTTTCTCTCGCAGGGCATGTTCGGCATCGATCTCCTCAAGCCGCAGCAGCTGTTCGGGTTCGCCGGGCTCGACGACGTCGCGCATTCCCTGTTCTGGAGCATGCTTGCCAATATCGGTTGCTACGTCGCCGTCTCGCTCGCAAAGGCGCCGAGCGCCGCCGAGCACGGCCAGGCGACCTTATTCGTCGACGCCCTGCGGCAGTCCGGCGCCACGGCGGGACCGCGGCTGTGGCGCGGCAGCGCGTCGGTCAACGACCTCCTCGCCCTGCTCGCCCGGTTCCTCGGCCCGGAGCGGGCGCGCGAGGCCTTCGACTCCTACGCCCGCGGCCGCGGCGCGCGCTCGATCGAATCGCTCGCCGCGGACGCGAGCCTCGTGCATCACGCCGAGTCGCTCCTCGCCGGGGCCATCGGCAGCGCCTCGGCGCGGGTGATGGTGGCCTCGGTGGTGGAGGAGGAGCCATTGGGGCTCGACGAAGTGATGAACATCATCGACGAGGCCTCGCAGGTGCTCGCCTACAGCCGCCAGCTCGAGCAGAAGTCGCGCGAGCTCGAGGCCGTGACGCAGGAGCTGCGCGGCGCGAACCAACGGCTGCAGGAGCTCGACCGGCTGAAGGACGACTTCATCTCGACCGTCACCCACGAATTGCGCACGCCCCTCACCTCGATCCGCGCTTTCTCCGAGATCCTCAGGGACAACCCCCGGCTCGACGAGGCGGAGCGCGCCAAGTTCCTTGGCATCGTCATCAAGGAATCCGAGCGGCTGACGCGCCTCATCAACCAGGTGCTCGATCTCTCCAAGATCGAGTCGGGCGCCGCCGAGTGGCGTTCCACGGAGATCGACATGCGCGAAGTGGTGGACGACGCGGTTGCCGCGGTCAGCCAGATGTTCAAGGAAAACGGCGTCCAGCTCGACATCAACATGCCCGACGAGCTGCCGTCCATCGTGGCGGACCGCGACCGCCTGATGCAGGTGATGCTGAATCTCCTGTCGAACGCGGCGAAGTTCTGCAAGCGCCCGGGCGGCCAAGTCGGCATCGCCCTCGCGCGCCAGGACGGGTTCCTGCGCGTGGACGTCACCGACAACGGCATGGGCGTCGCCGAGTCCGAGAAGGAGGTCATCTTCGAGAAGTTCCGCCAGGTCGGCGATGCGCTCACCGACCGGCCCCAGGGCACCGGGCTGGGCCTCCCCATCTGCCGCCAGATCATCGGTCATTTCGGCGGGCGCCTGTGGGTGCAGAGCCGGCCGGGGGAGGGGGCTACCTTCAGCTTCACACTGCCGTTCGACCGGGCGCTGCCGCAGGCGCGCGCCGCCGCCTGACGGACTTCACATGAAGAAACGCGTGCTGATCGCCGAGGACGAGCCGAATATCGTGACCTCGCTCGAGTTTCTGATGGGCCAGGTTGGCCACGAGTTCCGCACCGCGGTGAACGGCGAGGACGCGCTGCGGGTGGCGGCTGAATTCCGCCCCGACCTGATGCTGCTCGATGTCATGCTGCCGCTGAAAAGCGGTTTCGAGGTCTGCCAGAGGGTCCGCGGGGACGCTGCCCTGGGCAGGATCAAGATCATCATGCTGACCGCCAAGGGTCGCGAAACCGAGGTCGCCAAGGGCCTCGCGCTCGGCGCCGACGCCTATATCACCAAGCCCTTCGCCACGCGCGAGCTGCTCGACACAATGAAGCGACTGCTCGGCGAGTGATCGCAGTGTCACGGGTCCGGTTCATCGCGGTCTGGATCGTCTGCTTTGCGCTGCTTGCGGGCGCCGGCGCCGGCGGTCTCCTCGCCGTGCACGCGGTGCTCGCGCCCGAAGACCAGCGCGAGTTATCCCGCCTGCTCGCGGCGGGCGGGAATATCCTGTTCGTGTTCGGCGTGATCCTGTTCGCTGCCGGCGGACTCCTCGCGGACGGGCTCGTGCGCGTCTACCTCGCCCCGCTGCGCCGGCTCGCCGAGTCGACCCGGCTCGTTGCCGGCGGCAATCCGGCGTACCGCCCCGAGCCGGGCGGGCCCGCCGAGGTCCGCGAGCTCTACCTTGCCGTCAACGCGCTCGCCGAGCGGCACGAGACCCTGCTCCGGAGCGTGGAGGACCAGATCCGCCAGGCGCGGGCGGAGCTCGACGACGAGACAAACCGCCTTGCCGCGTTGATGTCGGAGCTCGCGAGCAGCGTCATCGTCTGCACCATCGAGGGGCGCATCCTCCTCTACAACGAGCATGCACGGCGCGTTTTTTCCGGAGCGGGAGTGCCGGGATACATCGGGCTCGGCCGCTCTCTGTTTTCGCTCCTCGACCGGAGCCTCATCGTGCACGCCCTCGATCAGCTGCGCCAGCGCCTTGCGCAGGGAGAGGCAAGACCGGTCTCGGTGTTCCTGGCTTCGCCCGGTCCCTCGTTGCTGCTGCGCGCACGCATGGCGCCCGTGATGGGGACCGCATCGCTCCAGGGCGAGACGCGGGAAGCGAACGGTTTCGTCCTGTTGATGGACGATGCCAGCGAGGAGGTGGCCCTCTTCGAGCAACGCGACCAGCTGCTCGAGCGGCTTATCGAAAGCGCCAGAGCCTCGCTCGCCAGCATGCGCGCGGCGGCCGACAACCTCGAGAGCTTCCCGCAGATGGGCCTCGAGCAGCGGGCCCGGTTCACCGCGATCATCGGTGCGGAGGCGCAGCGTCTCACCGCCGAGCTCGACCGCGCAACGCGCAGCCACTCCGATCTGGTGCGCAGCCACTGGTCGCCCGAGCAGATGCGCGCGGCCGACCTCGTCGCGCTCGCGCGCCGCCGCATCGAGGCCAACCTTGGGCTGCGCACCGAAACCGGTGACATCGACGAAACGCTCTGGGTCAGCGTCGACAGCTACTCGGTGGCCCAGGCGCTCAGTTTCATCGCGGGCCGCATCCGGGACGAGCTCGCCGGACAGGACCTGCGCTTCGAGGTGACCGCGGGCGGGCGCCACGCGCGGATCGATCTTTTGTGGGCCGGAGCACGGCCGGCGACGGGTACTGCGGCGTGGGAAACCGAGCCGTTCCGCTCCGGCGGCGAGGCGAGCCCGGTGACGTTGCGCGATGTGCTCGAGCGCCATCGCGCGGAGACGTGGTGCGAAAACGATGCCACGGCTGCCGGCAGCAGGTTCCGCCTCCTGTTGCCGTTAACGGAGCCGGTGCGCACACCCCCGGCACCTGTACAGGACAGCCGGCCCGAGTTTTACGACTTCGACCTTTTCAGCCAGCCCGCTCCCGCGCGCGAGCTGGACGATCGCAAGCTGACGCAGCTCGCGTACACTGCTTTCGACACCGAGACGACCGGGCTCGATCCCGCAGCGGGCGATGAAATCATTTCCATCGGCGCGGTACGCATGCTGAACGGGCGGCTGCTCACCGCGGAAGTGTTCGACCGGCTGGTGGACCCCCAGCGCCCGCTCGGCGCCGCGTCCGCGAAGGTTCACGGCATCAGCCCGGCAATGCTGGCGGGCCAGCCGACCATCGTCAAGGTGCTGCCCGCCTTTTATCAGTTCTGCGAGGACACCGTGCTGGTCGGGCACAACGCCGCCTTCGACATGCGCTTCCTGCAGCTGAAGGAGGCGGCGACCGGGCTGCGCTTCACCCAGCCGGTGCTCGATACGCTGCTGCTTTCCGCCGTGCTGCATCGCGACCTGGGCGGGCACCAGCTGGAAGCCATCGCCGCGCGCTTCGGCGTCAGCGTGACGGGGCGTCACACCGCGCTGGGGGACGCCATCGTCACCGGAGAGATTTTCCTTCGCATGATACCGCTGCTCGCCGAGCGCGGAATCGTCACCCTGCGCCAGGCGCGCGAAGCCTCGCAACAGACCTTCCATGCCCGAATCCGCTATTGATTCGATGCTTTCACCGCTCGCCCGCATCATGCGGCGGCAACCGGTCGCGTGCGCGCCAGCGGAGAGCGTTGGCGCCGCCATCGCAACGATGCGCGAGATGGCGATCGGCTCCATGATCGTGGTGAACGAGGCGGGCGTCCCCATCGGCATCCTGACGCTGCGCGATGTAGTGGACCGCGTGGCGCTGGAACCCCATGCGCTGCAGGCGCCGATCGCGGAGTTCATGACGCCCCGGCCGGTCACCCTGCGGTTGCAGGAAACGGCCTATGCCGCCGCCCTCGCGATGGTCCGCCACGGCGTGAGGCATGTCGTGCTCGTGGATGGCGGGAAGCTCGCGGGCCTGGTGTCGGAGCGCGATCTGTTCGGCCTGCAGAGCACCGGGGTGCGCCACCTCTCCTCGGAGATCAAGGGCGCCAGGGACCTCTCCGCAATATCCCGGTTCGGCACGGACATCCGCGATCTCGCCTGCCGCATGATCGCGCAGGGCATGGCGGTGGGCCCGCTGACCGCTTTCATCGCTTCGCTCAACGATCTCCTGACCGAGCGCATCGTCGAGCTCGAATTCCAGGCGGCCGGCCTGCGCGGCGTGCGCTATTGCTGGGTCGTGATGGGAAGCGAAGGCCGCTCCGAGCAAACGCTCGTCACCGACCAGGACAACGGCATCATCTTCGATCCGGCGCCGGGGCAAAGCGTGGCCGATGCCCGCGCCTCGTTACTGCCGGTTGCGCAAGACATCAATCACGCGCTCGACCGGGCAGGTTACCGCCTGTGCCCCGGGAACATCATGGCCGGCAACCCGCAGTGGTGCCTCTCCCTCGAAGAATGGCGCGCCCGGTTCGGCCGATGGATCGACAGCGGCAGCCCCGAAGCGCTCCTGCACGGGGCCATATTCTTCGACCTGAGGCCGCTCGCCGGCGATCTCGCGCTCGGCGAGGAGCTGCGCGCCTGGCTGACCGCGCACGCAGCGACGAATCCCCGCTTCCTGCACCAGATGGCGGCTAATGCGCTCAGGAACCGCGCGCCGCTCAACTGGCTCCGCGGATTCCGCGGCGCAGCTGACGGCAGGCTCGACCTCAAGTTGAACGGCGCCACACTGTTTGTCGATGCCGCGCGCATCTTCAGCCTCGCGTTCGGCATCGATGAGGTCAACACGGAGCGGCGGCTGCGCGCCGCCGCGCCGGCGCTGAGGCTGCCGGCGACGGAGCTCGAGGCATGGATCGCGGCGTTCCACTGCATCCAGGGGCAACGCCTCAAGCGCCAGCAGGAGTGCCTTGCGCAGGGGCTCGCGCCGGACAACCGCGTCGACCCGCGCGCCCTCAACGATTTCGACCGCGAAGTGCTCCGGAGCGCCCTGCGGCGCACGCGCGCGCTGCAGCGCCGGATCGCGCTCGATTACCAGGTATAGGCAGAGGTCAGGTTCGATTTTCTGCCGATGGCCCGGCACGCGGGAGCAGAAAATCGAGCCGACCCCTTAGGGTGGCTAGTGGCTGACGTAGTCCAGGATGTAGCCTTGGCCGTACAGCGTCCGCACCGTCACTCCGCCCCCGTTGATCTTCCTGCGGAGCCGGTGCACGTAGACCTCGATCGCGTTGTGGCTGACGCCCTTGTCGTAGCTGTAGAGCTGCTCCAGGATCTGCTCCTTGCTCACGACCCGGCCGAAGCGATGCAGCAGCACCTCGAGCACACCGGCCTCGTGCGTCGACAGCGGCACCGTCCGGCCCTGGATCGAGGCCGAACGGCTCACCGTGTCGAACCCCAACTCGCCGTAATGTATCGTGGGGGACGCCCCTCCCTGCTGCCCGCGGCGCAGCAGCGCCCGCACCCGCGCCTGCAGCTCGTTCAAGCTGAACGGCTTGACCAGGTAGTCGTCCGCGCCCATGTCGAGCCCGAGCACCTTTTCCTCGGGCCTTTCACGGCCGGACAGGATCAGCACGGGCAGCGAGGCGTTGCGCCGCCGCAGGCGCTTCAACACCTCGAATCCATCGAGCTTGGGCAGCCCCAGGTCGAGGATCAGCAGGCCGAAAACGTCGCCCTTCAGCGCCTCGTCGGCGGCCGCGCCGTTGGACACCCAGTCCACGGCATAGCCCGACTGCGCGAGCGAAAACTGCAGTGCCTCGGCGAGCGGCGCGTCGTCCTCGGTGATGAGTATCCTCATCCCCCCTCCCCAAAAGTCTCCCCATTCTAATTCCCCGATTCAGGATTTTGTAAGGTTTTTTCAATAGCATTATCCGCAATAGCAACAAGAACAGCAATACGCATGCGGCTGCGGGCCCGGTTTCGGGGTCCCGTCCGCTTCACTCAACCGGGAGGAGCACATGGCCCAATTATCGCCTGCGCAGCGCGATGCTTACTGGCGCAAGACGTGCCGCCTGATGTGGATCATCATGGCGTGGTGGGTGTTCTTCAGTTTCCTGATCCCCGCCTTCGCCGTCCAGCTCAACTCGATCGTGATCGCCGGCTTCCCGCTCGGCTTCTACATGGCGGCGCAAGGCTCGCTGGTCTCGTACGTCGTGCTGTGCTTCTGGAACGCGAGCGCGCAGAACAAGATAGACCAGGAATTCGGCGTGGCCGAAGACTGATCGGGAGCGACCACAATGGCCATGCAAACCAGCAAGAGTTTCATCGACAACCTCGGCAAGATCTACGGCGGCTACGCCGGCGGCTTCATCGGCTTCGTCATCCTGCTCGCGATCCTGGAGCAGATGGGTGTGCCGAACAAGATCATCGGCTACTGCTTCGTGTTCCTGACGATCGGGGTCTACGCCTACATCGGCATTCTTTCGCGCACGTCCGTGCTCTCGGAATACTACGTGGCCGGACGCGTGGTGCCGCCGTTCTTCAACGGCATGGCGACCGGCGCCGACTGGATGAGCGCGGCATCGTTCATCTCGATGGCCGGCGGCCTCTACTTGGGAGGCTACGGCGGCCTCGGCTACGTGCTGGGATGGACCGGCGGCTACGTGCTGGTCGGTGTGCTGCTTGCGCCCTACCTGCGCAAGTTCGGGCAATTCACGGTGCCCGACTTCCTCGGTGTCCGCTACGAAGGCAATGCCGCGCGCATCTGCGGCGTCATCGTGCTGTTCAGCGCGTCGTTCACCTACATCGTCGCGCAGACCTTCGGCATCGGCATCATCACCTCGCGCTTCCTCGACATTCCTTTCGAGATCGCCATCTTCGTCGGGCTGCTCGGCATCCTGGTGTGCTCGATGCTCGGCGGCATGCGCGCGGTGACCTGGACCCAGGTCGCGCAATACATCATCCTGATCATTGCCTACCTGGTGCCGGTCATCTGGCTGTCGACCAAGCTCTACGGCCTGCCGATTCCGGAACTCACCTACGGCCAGGCGCTGACCGAGATTGCGGATCTCGAGAAGAAGCTCGGCATCGTCAAGCCGCACGTCGGGGCCTACGTCGACGCCAAGGGCCAGTTCAGCTGGGTGGAGTTCAACAACTTCTGGGCGCTCACGCTGACGCTCATGATCGGCACGGCATCGCTGCCGCACATCCTGATGCGCTACTTCACCACGCCGAACGTCAAGGACGCGCGCACCTCCGTGGGCTGGAGCATCTTCTTCATCTTCCTGCTCTACTTCACCGCGCCGGCCTACGCCGCCTTCGCCAAGCGCGAGGTCTACGCCAACGTGATCGGCCAGCAGATCTCCGCGTTGCCGGCGTGGGTGCAGAACTGGTCGCAGGTCGGGGGACTGCTCACGATCAAGGACGCCAACAGCGACGGTATCCTGCAGTTGAGTGAATTCATCATCAACCAGGACATCATCGTGCTGTCGATGCCGGAGATCGCGGGCCTGCCGTACGTGATTTCGGGCCTGGTCGCCGCCGGCGGCCTGGCGGCGGCGCTGTCGACCGCCGACGGGCTGCTGCTCGCCATCGCCAACGCGCTCTCCCACGACATCTACTACAAGCTGATCGATCCGAAGGCCTCCACGGTGCGCCGCCTGGTCGTCGCCCGTGTGCTGCTCGTCGGCGTCGCGATCGTCGCCGCGGCGGTCGCCGGCACGCGGCCCGCCGGCATCATCCAGATGGTGGCCTGGGCGTTCTCGCTGGCGGCTGCCGGCCTGTTTGCGCCGCTGGTGCTGGGCATCTGGTGGAAACGCACCACGGCGGCAGGCGCAATTGCCGGCATGGTCGTCGGCTTCGGAGTCTGCGCGTATTACCTCGTCGGCACGCGCTATTTCGACATGCCCCTGTGGTTCGGAATCCGCAACATCTCGAGCGCCCTGTTTGGGTTGCCGTTGGCGTTCCTGGTGACCTGGGTGGTCAGCCTGATGACGCAGGCGCCCTCGAAAGAGATGCAGGACTTCGTCGATTCGATCCGCACTCCCAAGGGCGAGCTCGCCTGGGTCAAGGGGCAGCAGCACGAATAGCTGCTGCGTCGACGTCCATTTGCGAAGGGCCCGCTTGCTGCGAGCCCTTTGTTTTTCTCGAATGACCGTACCTCGATGCGCATGAGACCGCTTCCAATCGTTCCCGTGGCGAGCGCCTTGGCACTTGCGCTCGCCCTTGGTGCGTGCGCCCGGGGCAAGGACGACCAGGCGGCCTACGACGTCTGCATGGAGGCGGCGAAGAAAGACCCGAAGTACGCCAAGGCGACCTTTGCGACGAAGGAAAAGTCGAATATCCAGGCCTCGACCGGAGACGCCGACATTCGGGTCAATGTTCCCTACGAGCTGGCAGGCAAGACCGGCCTCTACCAGTGCATCGCCTCCAAGCAGACCGACGGCACCTACAAGGTCGTTTTTTGATCGGCTAGCAGTTCGGCCGTGAGGTCCGCGGCGCGCACGCGCCGCTCCATTTCCTGGCTCACCGCGATCATCCGGAAGCGCACGGCGCCATACACCACCTCTTCGTCGAGCTCGCGATAGCTGGTGTGAATCGGCAGCGATTCGAACAAGCATCGGGCCGAATGGTCGGCGACATCGAGCGCCTGTCGCGGTTTTCCTAGGCTCGTCTCCCTGAAACGCAGCGTGAATGACGCGATGGCCTCGCCCCAGCCGTCGGCCCGGTGCGCCGGCGGGGGCACCGTGGCGAGAATCGCCGAGTAGAGGCCGGTGATGGCCTCGCACAGACGGGAATGTTCGCCGGTCGCGACGTGGGGTCGCAGCTTACCCTCGGCGACGATCAGCAGATCGCCCAGAACGGCGGCAAACGAATCCCACCGGCAGCGGTCGAGCGCCTCGAGGAACGGCTTTTCCGTGAACAGCGCGTAGCTCGCCAGCCCGGTCTTGCCGCGGCAATAATCGATCGCGCATTTCTGGGCGATGAGCGCGGCACGCTCGGCGAGAAACGTCCGGAGCGCGTCCGCCGTGGCGATCGGCGCCGGCCGCAGGCGTGCCTTCAGTCGCCTCCAGAGCCGTCCCATCGCGCCCGAGGGCGCGGCACCGCCGGTCGCAGTCTGTGGTTCGGCCATGAGTCGCATGGTATCGTAAACGCCCTTCCGGCGGTGTAGACTCGACGCCATGTCAGCCCAGGGCATCTGGTGGCCGTACTGGTATTTCCACTTCCCGAACTACGCCCTGGCGCTGCTGTTCTGGACGCTGATTGGGCGGTTCCTGTTCGAGCTCTTCCTGCCGCCGGACTCGCCCAACTACATCTTCCGCTGGTTCCGTCGCCTGACCGACTGGCTCATGCGGCCGGTCGCCTTCATCACCCCCGCCATCGTTCCGCGGCTGGCGTTGTCGCCGATCGCGGCATTCTGGATCGCGGTCGTCCGCGTCATGTTTTTCGTCGCCCTGTATGCGGCGGGCCTCGCACCGCGCGTGCCGGGACACTGATCCATGCTCGACCGCCAGATGCTGCTGCTCATGATCCTCGGCCTCGCCGTCGTCAACGGGATCTTCTCGCCTTACCTGAACATCGCCATCCCGATCAGCGCCGCGCTGATGCCGGAGCTCTTTCCGCGCACGCCGGAGTGGGTTCTGTTCTGGGGCTCGATATTGCTCTCGAGCGCGACGCTGCTCTTCAGCGGCGTGCCGGCGGCACTCTACGAGCGCCTCATCGACCCCGACACCGAGAGCACCGTGTCGATGTGGATCTGGCTGGGCGGAGCCGCGCTGCTGTCGGCTCCCGGCGTGGCGAGATTTTTCTAGGTTATCGCGCCCTCCCCGGTGAATCCCGTTCGGCGGGACGCCGGCGTCGATCTGCTAGAATTCGCGCACCGCGGAGAGGTGACCGAGTGGTTTAAGGTGCACGCCTGGAGAGCGTGTGTACGCCAAAAGCGTACCGCGGGTTCGAATCCCGCCCTCTCCGCCAAGAAAACGGGCTATGCGCCCCTTTTCTTAATATGGATCTTCAGTTAACCGGCAAAACCGCTCTCGTCACCGGCGCCTCGCGCGGCATCGGGCGCGCGATCGCACTGGGGCTCGCGCGCGAGGGCGTGAGGCTCGCCATCGCCGCGCGGCGCGTGAACCTGCTCGAGGAGCTGGCCCGGGAGATCGCCGCAGAGCGCGGCGCGGAGCCGCTGGTGCTCGAAGCCGACCTGTATCAGGAAGGATCGGCCGAGAAGCTCGCGCAATCAGCGCAGGCCGCGCTCCGGCGCGTGGATATCCTGGTCAATGCCGCCGGCGGCAGCCGGCCCTACCCCCTCGACGCGACCAAGGAACAATGGACGGAAGGGATGCTCCTCAACTTCGTGCGGCTGCGCGAGCTCACCCACGCCCTGCTGCACGGAATGATGGAGAACCGCTGGGGGCGCGTGATCAACATCACTGGCACTTCCGAGCCGCGCGGCTTGAACGCCGCCAACTCGGCGAAAGCCGCGGTGCACGCGTGGGCCAAGGGCCTCTCGCGCGAAGTCGCGAAGCATGGCGTCACCATCAATTCGATCCAGCCGGGGCGCATCCTGAGCGAGCAGATCGTGCGCTTCCACCCCACGGAGGAGGACCGGCGCAGGTTCGCGCAGGAAAACATTCCCATGGGCCGCTTCGGCGATCCCGAGGAGCTGGCGAACCTGGCCGTGTTCCTCGCCTCCCCGCGCGCGGGTTACATCACCGGCACGGTGACACCGGTCGACGGAGGCATGAGCCGCTTCGCGTTCTGATGCTACGCGGGCGCCCGCCGCACCGCCCGGGAGGGCAGCAGGACCGCGGCGGCGAACATCAGCAATGCCATCGCCGCCAGCGCGAAGAACAGGTACTTGAAGTCGCTGCTGTAGCGGTGCGCAGCCGCCACCAGCGGCACCGCGCACGCGCTCGCCCCGAACGACACCACGTAGCGCACGCCGTATACGCGCGCGCGCCAGGCCTCGTCGGTGTAGGCCGCGAGCATGGCGTCGTTGATCGGGATCTGGCCGAATACGAAGAACATCATCGCCAGCGCCACGGCTAGCATGAGGTAATTGTCGAAGAACGCCGCGGCGAGGAGCAGCGGCAGCTGGAAGCCGATCACCGCGACCAGCACGGACTTCAGCGCGCCGCGGTCGAGAAAGTGGCCCACCACGAGCTGCGCCATGGCGGCGAAGGCATAGACGAAGGACACCAGGATGCCGATGCCGAGCGTCGTGCTCACCAGCTCGCTCAACCGCTCGTCGAAGATCTTGGGCATCGCGATCGTTGTGGAGTTGAAGATCACGCCGCCGAAGAGCGTCGTTACCGTCAGCACCGCGAAGACGCGCACCAGCAGCGCGCGGGAGAAGCCGGCGCGCGCCGCACCCGCCGGCCGCTTGCCCTCGATGCGCGCCTCGCGAACCGTCATGGCGAAGGCGATCCCGACCGCGATCGACACCAGGCCGGGAATGATGAACGCCGCCCGCCAGCTGATCCAGTGCGCCAATGCGCCTGCAATCAGCGCCGCGAACGCCACCCCGAGGTTGCCGAAGACGCCGTTCACTCCAAGCACCTTGCCCACCTTGTCGCGCCCGCTCACCAGCATCGCGATGCCGACGGGGTGGTAGATCGCCCCGAAGACGCCCACCAGGGTGAGCGCCGCGGCGATCTGCCAGGGCGATTGCACGAAGCCCGTCAGGATCGACGCGGCCCCGATGCCGACGAAGAACACGACCATCATCCCGCGCCGGCTCCAGCGGTCGGCGAGCCAGCCCGCCGGAAGCGATCCCGCGCCGAACGCGATGAAGCCTCCCAGCGCGAGCGGGAGCATCTCGCTGTAGGAGCGACCGAACTCCGGCGCCATCGCCAGCACCACCGTCGGGTAGATCAGGAGAAAGAGGTGGTCAAGCGCGTGCCCGAGGTTGAGGAACAGCTCGCCGCTTCGTGTGCGCTCCAAGGCTGGCTCCCCGTGTACTGGCGTCGATTCAATGCCCGCCGCCCGTTCCCACCGCCGAGCGGATCTGCTCGAGCGCGGCGGGGTCCTCGATGGTGGTGAGGTCGCCGGGATCGCGCCCCTCGGCGAGCGCCTGGATCGAGCGGCGCAGGAGTTTTCCCGAGCGCGTCTTGGGCAGCAGCGTCACGAAATGCACTCGCGAGGGCCGCGCGATCGCCCCCAGCTGCCGGTCCACGGTCTCGAGCACCGATTTCTCCTCCGCCGCGCGGCTCTCCGGCGTGGCGATCCGCGCCGCATCCTTCACGACCGCGAACGCAAGCGGCATCTGCCCTTTCAGCTGGTCCGCCACCCCGACCACCGCGACCTCGGCGATGTTGGGGTGCGCCTGCACCGCCTCCTCGATCTCGCGCGTGCCGAGGCGGTGCCCGGCGACGTTGATGACATCGTCGGTGCGCCCGAGGATAAAGTGGTAGCCCGCCTCGTCGCGGATGCCCCAGTCGAATGTGGAGTAGGCGAGCTTTCCGTGGAAGCTCCTGAAATAGGTGCTCACGAAGCGCTCGTCGTCGCCCCACACCGTGCTCATGCAGCCCGGGGGCAGCGGCGGCAGGATCGCCACCACGGCCTTCTCGTTCGGCGCCGCCTCCGTCGCGTCCGACTCGCGCAGCAACTTGAGGTCGTAGCCGAAAACCGGGAAGCTCGGGCTGCCGAGCTTGATCGGCGTCTTCTCCACCCCCGGCACGCTCGAGAGGATCGGCCAGCCGCTCTCGGTCTGCCAGTAGTGGTCGATCACCGGGCGGCCGAGCTGTTCGGCAAACCAGCGGTGGGTCGGCTCATCGAGCGGCTCGCCGGCAAGGAAGAGATGCTTCAGCGAGCCGAGGTCGTACTTGCGCAGGAACGCCGGGTCCTGCTTCTTCAGCACGCGTGCCGCCGTCGGCGAGGAGAACATGACCGAGACCTTGTTGTCGGCGACGATCTTCCACCAGATGCCGGCGTCGGGCCGGATCGGCAGCCCCTCGTAGAGGATCGTCGTCATGCCGCGGATGAGCGGCCCGTAGACGATGTAGGAGTGCCCCACCACCCAGCCGATGTCGGAGGTGGTGAACATCGTCTCTCCCGGCTCGCCGCAGTAGATGTGCTTGAGGGAGGCGGCGAGCGCCACCGCGTAGCCGCCGGTGTCGCGCTGGGCGCCTTTCGGCCGGCCGGTGGTGCCGGAGGTGTAGAGGATGTAGGAGGGCTCGTTCGACTCGAGCCAGGCGACCGGTACGCTCGCCCCGAGGTGCTTCTCCCGCAGCGCCGCGTAGTCGAGGTCGCGGCCCGGGACGAGCTTGAGGCTCGGATCGAGCTTTCGGTTCAAGACGACCACCTTTTCGGGAGGCGACTTTGCGAGGCGGATCGCCTCGTTGAACATCGCCTGGTAGGCAATAGCGCGCCCGGCGCGCATGCCTCCATCGGCCGTGATCATGAGCTTGGGGCGCGCATCATCGATGCGCGAAGCCAGGCTGTGGGAGGCGAATCCGCCGAAGACCACCGAGTGGATCGCGCCGATCCGCGCGCACGCGAGCATCGCGAACACCGCCTCCGGGACCATGGGCATGTAGATGAGCACCCGGTCGCCCTTGCCCACTCCGAGCGAGCGGATCATTCCCGCGCAGCGGTTGACCTCCGCGTAGAGCTCCCGGTAGGTGTAGGTCTTCTCTGCGCCGGTCTCGGTCGAAATGTAGATGAGCGCCTTCTGGCCGGCGCGCGCGGCGAGATGGCGGTCGACCGCGTTGTGGCAGAGATTGCTGAGCCCGCCCACGAACCATTTCGCGAACGGCGGCCGGCTGTAGTCGAGCACCTTGTCGAACGGCCGCTGCCAGTCGACAAGCTGCGCCTGCTCCGCCCAGAACGCTTCGCGCCGTTCTATCGAACGCCGGTGGAAGTCCTGATATGCACCCATTCTGCGCCTCCCGTCAAAGCCTGACGACCGCCCGGCCGCGTATCTGCCCCTTCAGCATCTTCTCGAAATAGGCCGGAAGCTCGCCCAAAGTGATGTCGTGGGCGATCTCCGCCAGGTGGCGCGGCTTCAAGTCCGAGGCGAGCCGGCCCCAGATCCTGCGTCGCAGCGGCATGGGAGTGAATCCGGAGTCCACGCCGATCAGCCGCACGCCGCGCAGGATGAAAGGCAGCACCGTGGTCTTGAATTCGATGCCGCCGGCATTGCCGAAGCTCGCGATCAGCCCTCCCTGCTGCATGGTGCGGGTGAGCCACGCGAGGGCTTCGCCCCCCACGGAGTCGAATGCCGCCGCCCACATCGCCTTCTCCAGCGGTTTCGTGCCCATCTCCAGCGTGTGCCGCGACCGCACTTCCGCTGCCCCGATTCTCTTCAGGAAGCCGTGCTCCGCATCCTTGCCGGTTACCGCCACGACGTGGTAGCCCAGCTTCGAGAGCATGTCGATCGCGAGCGTCGCCACTCCACCGGTTGCGCCGTTCACGAGAACCTCGCCGTTTCCCGGCGCCATGCCGTTCAGCTCGAGGAGCTCCACCGCGAGCCCGGCGGTGTAGCCGGCGGTGCCGAGCGCCATTGCCTCGAACAACGTCAATCCCTTCGGCAACGGAACCACCCAGTCGCCCGGCACGCGGCAATACTGTGAGTAGCCGCCGTCGTGGCCGACGCCGAACTCGTAGCTCGTGCAAATTAATTCGTCGCCCGGCCTGAAGCGGGCGTCCGTCGACGAGACGACGGTCCCGGAAGCATCGATGCCGCCCACCCGCGGAAAACTGCGGATGATCCTGCCCGCCCCGGTCGCCGCGAGCGCGTCCTTGAAGTTGACGCTCGAGTACGCTGCCTTGAAGACAATATCTCCGGCGGACAGCTCTTGCAGCCCGATGTCAACTACCCGTCCTGAAACCTTGTCGTTCTCGCTGAAGACGCGGAACGCCTTGAATCGATCCACCGGCGGCCAATCTGTTGTTGATGTTGTCACGTCCTTTCAGCGAACGCACGGCTGGCTGAGGTATTCGCGCGTCTGCATCTCCGCGAGCCGGCTCGCCGTCCGTTCGAACTGGAACATCATCGCCCGAAGCTGCGCGTCACCAGGAACCGCGTCCCGTGCGAGGAGCCCCTCGGGGGCCGCCTCGGCCGAGACGATGAGCTTCACCCGCCGATCGTAGAGCACGTCCACGAGCAGCGTGAAGCGGCGCGCTTCGTCCGCGCGCTCGAGCCCCATCCGCGGCACGCCTGACACGATGATCGTGTGAAAGCGCCGGGCGAGGTCGAGGTAATCGTTCTGCGAGCGTCCCCGGCCACAGATCACGCCGAAGTCGAACCACACCACGCCGCCCGCCCGATGGCGATACGGGATGAAGCGCCCTTCCACGTCGAGCTTGTGGAACTCCTCTTCCACCTCCGCGACCTGCCGGAACGCCTCCGCCAGTGCACGGTCGGCATGCGGCCCGAGCGGCGCGTGGTACGCCCTCACCTCCTGCAACGCGCGCTTGCGGTAGTCCACGCCCCCGTCGACGCGGATCACGTCGAGCCGCTCCTTGATGAGCGCGATCACCGGGAGGAAGTCCTCGCGCTTCAGCCCGTCCCTGTAGAGCTCGTCCGGGTGGTAGTTCGACGTCATGCAGTAAACCACCCCGCGGTCGATCGTCCGCGCGAGCAGCCGGGCGAGGATCATGGCGTCGGCTACGTCGGAGACGGCGATCTCGTCGAAGCAGATCAGCCGGCAGCGCCGCGCGATGCGGCCGGCGAGCGCGTCGAGGGGGTTCGCCGTGCCCTTCAGCTCGGCGAGCTCGCGGTGCACGTCGCGCATGAAGTGGTGAAAATGCACGCGCCGCCGCCGCACGAGCGGAAGGCAGCGGTAGAAGCTGTCCATGAGGAAGGTCTTGCCGCGGCCGACGCCGCCCCACAGGTACACGCCGCGCGGCAGTGGCGGGCGCACGACGAGGCGGTGCAGCGCGGTGCGCCGGCGCTGCTTGTATTCGGACCACTCCTCGTAGAGCCGCTGCAGCCGCGCGACCGCGGCGCGCTGGGATTCGTCCTCGGTAAACCCCCGCTTCCTGAGCGCCTCCTGATAAAGGCCCAGGACGGAGACCGCCTCGCCCGGGGCTGGCGAGACGATTTCGGACGCCTCGCGAGGGTCTTCAGCCGTCTGTTTCATCAGAAATTAAGGCTGCGCTTCGCGACGCCGAGCGCAGCCTCTTTCATCGCCTCGGCGAGCGAGGGGTGCGCGTGGCAGATCAACGCGATGTCCTCGGCCGCCGCGCGGAACTCCATCGCGACCACCGCTTCGGCGACGAGCTCGGAGGCCATCGGCCCGATGATGTGCACGCCCAGGATGCGGTCGGTCGCGGAATCGGCGAGAAACTTCACGAAGCCGCGGGTGTCGCCGAGCGCGCGGGCCCGCCCGTTCGCCATGAACGGGAATTGCCCGGTGCGGTAGTCGACGCCCTCCGCCTTCAACTGCTGCTCGGTCTTGCCCACCCAGGCGATTTCCGGCGCGGTGTAGATCACCCACGGGATGGTGTCGAAGTCCACGTGGCCGTGCTGGCCGGCGATGCGCTGCGCCACCGCCACGCCCTCCTCCTCGGCCTTGTGCGCGAGCATCGGGCCCCGCACCACGTCCCCGATCGCCCACACGTTGGGCAGGTTCGCGCGGCACTCCGCGTCCACCTCGACGAATCCCCGCGGGTCGAGCTCGAGCCCGACCGCCGCCGCTCCCAGCCCCTCGGTATTCGGCACGCGCCCGATCGAGACGATGAGGCGGTCGCATTCGAGCTTGCGCTCGGCCCCCTTGGCGGCGTAATCCACGCTCACGCCCTTCTTGTTGCCGGTCACCCGCGCGACATTCGCGCCGAGCACGATGTCGAGCCCCTGCTCGCCGGTGAAGATCTTCCACGCCTCCTTCGCCACCGCCTCGTCGGCCACGGGCAGAAACGTGTCGAGCACCTCCAGTATCGTGACCTCCGCCCCCAGGCGCCGCCACACGCTTCCCAGCTCGAGGCCGATCACGCCGGCGCCGACGATGCCGAGCCGCTTCGGAACCTCGCGCATCGCCAGCGCCCCGGCGTTGTCGAGCACGAGCTGGTTGTCGAACGCGACTCCCGGCAACGGCCGCGGGTTGGAGCCCGTGGCGACGATGACGTGCCTCGCCTGAAGCGATTCCGGGCTCTTGCCGGCGACCTTGATCTCCCAGGCGCCCGCTCCGCCGCCCGCAAAGCTCCCGCGCCCATGGAAGAAGGCGACCTTGTTTTTCTTGAACAGGTAGACGATGCCCTCGTTGTTCTGGCGCACCACCTTGTCCTTGCGCGCGAGCATCCGCGCGAGATCGAGGCCGAGCCCCTTCACCTGGATGCCGTGATCGGCAAAGGCGTGCGCGGCGTGCTCGTAGTTCTCCGAGGATTGCAGCAGCGCCTTGGACGGAATGCAGCCGACGTTGGTGCAGGTGCCGCCCAGCGCGGGCTTGCCCTCCGCCGTCGTCCAGTCGTCCACGCAGGCGGCCTGCAGGCCGAGCTGCGCGGCGCGGATGGCAGCGATGTAGCCGCCGGGCCCGCCGCCGATCACCACTACGTCGAACGATTTCATAAGGAGTGACTCGTTATTCGTTTCTCGTTGCTCGTTGCTCGTTTCCGGTGACTGCGATACTCACTTCCCGTCGAGTAACGGGAAACGAGTCACTTCTTCAGACGTCGAGCAAGACGCGGGCCGGGTCTTCCAGCGCTTCCTTGATCGCGATGAGGGAGAGCACCGCCTCGCGCCCGTCGACGATGCGGTGATCGTAGGAGAGCGCGAGATAGTTCATCGGCCGGATCACGATCTGGCCGCCTTCGACGACGGGGCGCTCCTTGGTGAGATGGATGCCCAAAATCGCGCTCTGCGGCGGGTTGATGATGGGGGTGGAGAGCATCGAGCCGAACACCCCGCCGTTGGAGATCGAGAAGGTGCCGCCCGTCAGCTCCTCGATCGTGAGCTTGCCTTCCTGCGCCCGCTTGCCGAAGTCGGCGATCGTCTTCTCGATCTCCGCGAGCGAGAGTTGATCGGCGTTGCGGATGATGGGGACCACCAGCCCGCGCGGGCTCGCCACCGCGATGCCGATGTCGTAGTAGCCGTGGTAGACGATATCGTTCCCGTCGAC
>Ga0209172_10003367_pt1 | contig 24708 bp, 21 predicted proteins | sample LarsenN4metaG_FD_184113 | JGI IMG/M metagenome (GOLD analysis project Ga0209172, IMG submission 184113) | Hot spring sediment bacterial and archeal communities from British Columbia, Canada, to study Microbial Dark Matter (Phase II) - Larsen... ... | reverse complement strand
GAAGCGTTTAGCCCGCAAAACTATCTGCCATTCCAGATCTGACAAAATGCATTATCTATTCATCAAACAATACATCCATCACCGAAATGTCGCTTAAAACCATCAGCATACTTTTCTCAACAGTACCCTTTTGTGGTCACAAAATAGCCGCAAATCGGTCCATTCCCTGCTATTTTCTCCTTATCTATGATATAGACATGATTATTTGTAAATTCCCATGAGATCGGTATTGGTGGGGGAAGCGCCATGTTTACGGCACCAATATAACCGTCAAGTGAAGGTATATTGCAATCAAGGTTGTAAACATAGGTTGTGAGAGATAAAGCAAACCAAGATGCTCCGGCGACCCCAATGGGTTGTGAGTCCGATGTTTTCTGGCAATCGCAGTTTAACGGCGGTTCATTGTTGTTACCACCTCCGCCTGTGTTAGGAGGATTTACTCCGCCATTTAAGTTACCGAGTAACCAACCAAGCCATTCGTTCCACCAATTTGAAAGCCCGGAGGGGTTAATTTCCCAGCAATATATCATAATACGGTAATTCCACTGTATAGTAGCAACCCCATCAGCATCAAAATATGCGCTTTGGTAACCAAAGTCAAAGGCATCACAAAACCTGTTTGAGGTACCTGCGTGTGTAAGTGATTCATCCTGTTTTGTAACCGTACCCGATGGCACCCCATTTGTATAAGCAAGTCCAATGTGATTATTCGGATATTTTAAATCTTCAAAGTAAAGCAAGCCCCCGAATTTGATGCTCTTCAATAACTCTCGGTCTAGATTTAAGGTGTTCATCCCCGCCAGACTATTCGTGTGGTAGAATGTGCTGTCAGCGAAAAAGCGTCCAAGCACGGCATGATAACTTCCTGTCGGAGATTTGACAACTACAATGCGGTTAGTGCCATTTAAGTACGAAGTGTCGGCCGGCACCGTAGTATTATACCACTTAAAATTACGCACTTCAGGAACTACAGAAGTAATAATGAACAGCCCCCTCTCGTATGTGCCTATTCGTGCAGTAGTCCAGTCGGGTGTGTAAGGTGTTTGAATGTTTGCTTCAAACCACTGCTGAGCTGCTAATACTTCAGGGTCTTGTCCTGAATTTTGAAAGGAAGTTAGCCAAAGCGCTAAAGCACAGAGTATCAAAAAGTAGAGGAAATTTTTCATATTGATTCAATTTTGGATGTAAGGGAGAAATCTAAACATAGTCGCAAAAGTATATACCCATCTTGCTTCAACAATAATATATTTGGTTGTATTTTAGAACTACACGGTTGTATTTTAGAACAAAGAGGTTGTGCCATACGATAATTCGCCTATTTTTGCACATCCAGTTTTGAAAACATCTTCATAACCACACAAACTTATCTGTTTTCATTATGCGCTCATTTTCCGAACACCTCCCCAATAACCTTCGCTTTTTACGCAAATATTATGACTATACCCAAAAAGAGCTTGCTGAACCATTTGAAGTATCCCAAGAAGGCTACAGCAAATGGGAGCGAGGTATAAGCATACCTTCTATTAGACGCTTGCAGAAAATTGCAAACTTTTACAAAATTGAAACTTCTGACCTCTTAAACAAGAAACCCGAGGACATTTTGCTCATACTATTGGAGCGGAAGAAATCTCAAATCAAGAAAATATAATGTAAAACCAAGTTTTTACGAGACGGCGAAACCAACACCGAATTATTGCCCTCACCCAAGTGAACCTGCTGCCAAATCCGGCAAGACTAGCCTAACCAATGAAATTTTACTTTCCTGCCGAGGAAAGGTGTTTAAAAAAGATTTGATAAAAAATGGGAGGTACTTTTGCAGCGAAGTCAAAGCCTGATTTTGATAAAAAATCTTCGAAGAATGTCCGCCCTCACCACTTTCCAAACCGCCGTCCGCACCGGCATTCCCGCCCAACTGCCACCCAAAAAAGAACTTGACCCGACCGTGAGCCACGCGCCGCGCCGCGTCGTCGAAGGCGTTCTGTCCGAAAAAGAAAAAGTGCTGGCCGTGCAAAATGCCTTGCGCTACTTCCCCCCGCAGTGGCACCGCGAACTGGCCGCCGAATTTGCCGAAGAACTCGAGCGCTACGGCCGTATTTACATGTACCGCTTTCGGCCTGACTACGCCATGTACGCTCGCCCGATTGAAGAATATCCCTGCCAGTCGCAGCAGGCGGCAGCCATCATGCTCATGATCCAAAACAACCTCGACCCAAAAGTCGCCAAACACCCGCACGAACTCATCACCTACGGCGGCAACGGCGCGGTGTTCCAGAACTGGGCGCAATACCTCCTGACCATGCAATACCTGTCGGAAATGACCGACAACCAAACCCTTGTCATGTATTCCGGCCATCCGATGGGGCTTTTTCCCAGCCATCCCGACGCGCCGCGCGTGGTCGTGACTAACGGCATGATGATTCCGAATTACTCGAAAAAAGAAGATTGGAACAAATACAACGCGCTCGGCGTGACGCAATACGGCCAAATGACAGCAGGCTCGTACATGTACATCGGGCCGCAGGGCATCGTGCATGGCACCACGATTACACTGCTGAACGCAGGGCGGAAAATGGGTTTGGGCGACGAAGATTTGCGCGGTAAGGTGTTCGTTACCAGCGGTTTGGGCGGGATGTCGGGCGCGCAGGCACTGGCGGGCATCATCACCGGCTCGGTCACGGTCATCGCCGAAGTGGATGGCGACGCAGTGCAGCAACGCCTCACCGACGGCTACATTCAAAAGGAAAATGTCTTTAATGACCTGAATGACTTAATAATCACGCTCGAACGTTGCCGCCGTGAGAAAACCGCCGTTGCCCTCGTCTATCACGGCAACATCGTTGACCTCTGGGAACGCTTCGTGCGCGACAACATCCAGGTCGAACTGGGCAGCGACCAGACCAGTTGCCACAACATTCACGACCTCGGCTACTGCCCCGCCGGTTACACGTTCGAGGAAGCCAAACAGTTGTTAATCAAAGACAAAGCAAAATTTCTGGAAGAAGTCCGCGCCACTTTGCGCCGCCACGTCGCGGCTATCAATATCATGGCCGAACGCGGGACTTACTTCTGGGATTACGGAAATGCCTTTTTGAAAGAAGCCGGCGAAGCCAACGCCGATATTTGGAAAAACAAGTCGGAAGGCATTTTCAAATATCCTTCCTACGTCGAGGACATCATGGGGCCGCTTTGTTTCGATTACGGTTTCGGGCCGTTCCGTTGGGTTTGCTGTTCGGGTTTGCAAGAGGATTTGGATAAAACCGACCGAATCGCAGCGGGCATTTTGGAAAAAATGCTCGCAGAAGCGCCCGCCGAAATTCGCGGCCAACTGAACGACAACCTGATTTGGATTCAAAAAGCGAAGCAGCAAATCCCCGTCGTCGGCTCCAAATCAAGGATTTTGTATGCCGATTCGGAAGGCCGCATCCGCATCGCGCAAGCCATCAACGACGCGATTGCAAGCGGCGAACTGGCAGGGCCGGTTGTGCTGGGTCGCGACCACCACGACGTGAGCGGCACGGATTCGCCTTTCCGCGAAACAGCCAACATTTACGACGGCTCGCGCTTCACGGCAGACATGGCGGTGCAAAACGTCATCGGCGATTCGTTCCGGGGCGCGACCTGGGTGAGCCTCCACAACGGCGGCGGCGTGGGCTGGGGCGAGGTCATCAATGGCGGTTTCGGCATGGTGCTCGACGGCTCGGCGGACTCGGAACGCCGGCTGAAATCCATGCTGTTCTGGGATGTGAACAACGGCATCAGCCGGCGCGCCTGGGCGCGGAATCCACACGCGCTCAGCACGTTGCAACGCACAATGGAGCAATACCCCGACCTGAAAGTGACCGTGCCGTACCTGGCGGATGAGGCGGTGGTGCGGGCGGCGATGGGGAAGGAAAAAGTTTGAGAAACTTAGCGGTGGCGCGACTTCGAGTCGTGCCACCGCTCACTCGTTTATTGCTTCACCATCTTTCCCGTCACCCATTTTCCGCCTTTTTTGCGAACTTTCACGACATAAAAACCGGCAGGCAAATCGCCTGTCCACACAGGTTCTCCGCCGATAGCGAAGGTGTCGCGCCAAATCTTTCCGTCGCTACCAAATATTTGCAAATCAACACGTTCGCCAGTATTGATACCGGAAAATCGAACCCACGAACTGGTCGGGTTGGGAAAAATCTCGAGTTGCTCCCGGCGATTTTTCGGCAAAGTGACCGACGTGACGGCATTTTGAAACAGCCACTCGTAAGCGTCGGGGAATTCGCGCTGCCAGAACGCTTCGTTGTGGCCGCCGTCGTTGGGGACATAAAAATATTTCTCCGAAGCCGAAAAACCCGCAGTCGTCATCGCGTCGGCTACTTCCTGCATGTCGGTTTCGACATAATTTGGCTCGTCGCCGCCCGCGAGAAAGTAAACCCGTGCCTCGCCTTGTTTCGGGTGGGCAGCCGTGTGATTAGCCGGATTACCGCCTGCGAACCAAAATGCCGGGGAAAAAACACCCGCTTTTGAAAAAATATCCTGCCGTTCCGAAAAAGCGTACATCGAAATCAGGCCGCCCATGCTGCTGCCCATGATACCTGTCGTGAGGCGCCCGGGCAAAGTGCGATACGCCGAATCAATATGCGGCTTCAAGGTGCTGACGATAAAATCCACATACTCGTCGCCTTGCCCGCCCGCGTTGTATTGCGTGTTCACCCAGGGGGAATATTCGTTCAGGCGGTCCAGGCCGCCGTTGTCAATGCCGACCACGATACAGCCGTAATCGCCTTGCTGGTGCAGTTCGTTGAGCGATTCGTCCACCTCCCATTCGGTACCGAAAGCAGTGGTGGCGACATCGAAAAGATTTTGGCCGTCGTGCATGTACAGCACGGGATATTTTTTCGCAGTTGTCTGATAGTCAGGCGGAAGATAGACCCAGATTCGGCGGTTGCGATTGAGTTGCGGCATATAAAAATCGTCGTCCATCACGAACACATTGGGGGCAGCCGTGCCGCCACCTCCGCCGCCGCCGAGGTCTTCCCAGGTCAGGATGGAGAGTTCCAAAGTGGTCGGCTGACCGTTGTAATTGTGCACGCGGTCAGGCAAAAAGCCGCCGTTGGCGTTGCCTTCCACCGTCGCCCAGGAGCCGCGCGTGAATTTGAACTTGACCTCGCCGACAGGCGGATTCAACGTGATGCTGTACTGGCCGTTGCCGAGCGACGTGAGGATGGTGGCCGGATCGCCGCTATTCCAATTGTTGAAAGTACCGACGGCATGGATGTTCGCGCCGGAAGGAGTGTTCAGGGGAATTGAGTTAACTTTGAGTGTGAGTTGGGCGTTGGCTGTGGAAAAAACAGCGCATGATAAAAAAAGGGTTACGCGAAGTAGTTTTTGCATTTGAAAATCGGTCTTGTTTAAAAAATTTGCGCAAAGTTCCGAAAAGTCCATTATCCGGCATCCAAAGTCCAAAATCCATGTTTTTTATTCTTTCAAAAATACTGGCGTTCCTGCTCAAACCTCTGAACTGGCTGGTCATACTCGCCTTGTTCAGCCTTTTTACAAAAAATAACATCTGGAAGAAAAAGAGCGTTTTTGCCCTGATAATCACGCTGTTGTTTTTTTCCAACCCCTGGCTCATCAACCAGATTGCCTGCGCCTGGGAGACAGGCAAGCGCAGTCCCGGCAGCATTTCCCAACCTTACGACGTTGGCATTTTGTTGGGCGGTTACGCCAATTTCAACGCCGAGTCACCGCCCGGCTTGTTGACTTTTCACCTCGCCGGCAATCGCCTCACCGCGACTTTGATGCTCTACAAAACCGGCAAAATACGGCGCATCCTGTTGTCGGGCGGCGCCGGGCGACTCATCGGCAACGTGCCACCCGAATCGGCAGCCGTGCGCGATTTTCTCCTGCAATGCGGCGTACCCGACAGCGCTATTTTGGTAGAAAACAACTCCCGCAACACACGTGAAAACGCGCTGTTTTCCCAAAAACTGTTGGATAGTATCGCACCCGGCAGTCGTTGTTTGCTCGTCACTTCAGCCTGGCACATGCGGCGGGCAGAGGCTTGTTTCGATAAAACAGGATTGACCTGCGACCCGTTTGGGACAGATTTTTTGACTGAAACAAGCAACGGGAATTGGCTCAAATGGCTCGAACCCGACTGGAAAGCCTTGTTGAAATGGGAATTGCTAATCAAGGAATGGGTCGGTTGGCTGGCTTATCGTTTCAAAGGTTACATCTGAAAATGAGTTTGAAATGAACAATTCTCAACCATTCTAAACCTCTCTCAACTTTGTCTCAACCATTCAACAAAAATGTCTTTTCAATTCAAAGGCCCCGAACCCGACCAAAACCCCAATCCCTGGAAAACGCTTTCCAGCAAAATCGCTTACGAAAATCCCTGGATTCGGGTGGAACACCGCGACGTGCTGAATCCTTCCGGCGGAGCCGGGATTTACGGGGTAGTTCACTTTAAAAACACGGCTATCGGCATCGTCCCGCTCGACGACGAAGGATTTACCTGGCTTGTCGGGCAATATCGCTACACCCTCGAACGCTATTCGTGGGAAGTCCCCGAAGGCGGCGGCAAAGTCGGAACCGACCCGCTCGAATCAGCCCGACGCGAACTGCTCGAAGAAACGGGCATTACGGCCAAACGCTGGACGCCTTTGCTCGAGATGCACACCTCCAATTCGGTGACAGATGAGTACGGAGTTGCATACGTGGCACAAGATTTGGAGTTTGGAAAAGCGCAGCCCGAAGACACAGAGGACTTGATAGTACGGCGCCTGCCGTTTGCAGAAACAGTGGAGATGGTGTTGCGTGGAGAAATAACCGATGCACTCTCGATGATCGCGATTTTGAAGGTAAATGAGTGGCTGCGCCAGGGTTTGATTTGAGGTTTTTTTGCACCTTTTTACCCCTTCTTTCCGTCCGTTTTTCACCCTGAAAAAGACTCCGAAAAAGCGCGTTTGAATTTTGATAACAGCTTTATAGCGCTACTGACCCCTACCTTTGCCTTCTGAATGACAATTTTTTAATCAAAAAAACGAAATCACGCTGAAATTCCCCCGTAAGCGTATGCTGACTTTAAAACGATTTTTCATTGCGGATGTAACCCTTCTAATTGCCTGTTTTGCAATCATCTGGCTCAGTATCGAATACCCGGCCACATGGGTGACAAAGGCAAGTGCGATGGGACCCTATCTGCCAATACCGGAAGCCCTGACGTCCTCCGAAGCAGAGACCAGGCCGACCGAACCACTCAAGGAAAACGCATCCGTCGTAGTGGAAAAACCCGCTAAAGAAGCCTTCAAACCGCGTGCTACCAAGCGTCGCCTTTCGACAAAAGTGCTTCTTCCCGGCGGCCCCGATACCCTTCCTTACATGACTTTTGACCCACAGATGCTGAAAGCCATGTACGAACAAGCCAACTACCTGCGTCGCTCCGACGTGCCATCGAAAGGCGCATCCGGCATTGGTAAAGACGAAATGCTCCAAACGGTAGAGCTGCTGCAAAATATCCAGTTGCTCGATCCCAATGTGATGCTCACCACTTTCGATTTCTACGGCATCAATACCGACCATCGGAATGACAGGGTTCGAATGACAGGTTATTATACCCCTGTCATCAAGGCCAGCAAAGTCCGTACGGATGAATTTTCAGTACCGATGTTGCGCCGGCCCGACTCGAACGTACCGCCGGCTGAATTCATCGAGGGTGGCGCGCTGAACGGTCGTGGCCTCGAACTGGCTTGGTTGCGCAGCAAAAAAGAACTTGCCAATGCACAGTTACAGGGCAACTGTCTGGTCGAATTTTCCGATGGCTCGCGCCAGCATTTCGGCTTCGGCGGCTCGGTAAAACGCTCGAAAGGCAAAGGCAGATACGTTTTTTTCACACCAGTGGATGAGCAGGTGCTGGGTTGCGGATTTTTCCCTATCACAGCCGGTTATTCGGTGGCAGTAGACCCGCGCTATATCCCAATTGGCAGTACGTTGCTGGCCGAGTTGCCCAACATTGACGCCAAAGGCAAACTTCAGGGCTACACCTACCGCATCATTTTTGCCCAGGATCGCGGCGGCGCCATCCTCACGACAGGCCGCATGGACCTGTACTGCGGCGTAGGCCAGAAAGGTTTGCAGGAAGCCCGTAAAATCAATCGCTACGGCCGCCTCTGGCTGATGCTGCCAAAAGAAAAGTAAACGTCGTGGCAGCAATGTCGAACTGGGTTGGCTATTTTTTTCTGCGCATCTTCATCGAATTGTTCCGTTTGCTGCCGTTCAGGGTGGTTTATATCATCGCGGACGGGCTGGCTTTTTTGCTTTTCAAAATTATTGGCTACCGCAAAAAAGTAGTTTTTGATAATCTAAGGCGGGCATTTCCCGAAAAATCCGAAGCCGAACTGGAGCATGTCGCCCGACTCTCGTATCGAAATCTGGCTGACACGACGCTCGAAACAATCAAATATTTCACAGCATCTGTCCCTGCCATCAAACGTCGCTGCGCCGTTCTGAACCCCGAAGTCGTGAATCAATATCTCGACCGGGGGCAGCCCGTCATCCTTACCGGCAGCCATTACAACAACTGGGAAATCACCGGCATTACCATGCCGCCTACCTTTCACGGCACTACGGTGACGGCTTACAAACCGCTGACGAACAAACTGATAGACCGTTATCTCAACCGTTCGCGCTCGCGCACCGGCATGGAAATGGTGAGCATGGAAGATACTTTCAAGGAAATGCGCCGGCGGGTCGGTCAGCCGGCCGTGTTCATTTTGCTGGCCGACCAGTCGCCCAGCAGCCGGAAAAGTGCGCACTGGGTGGATTTTCTTGGTCAACCCACGGCTTCGCTACCGGGTGCCGATGTGCTGGCGCGAAAATTCAATTACCCGGTGCTGTACTATCATGTTCAGCGCGTGCGGAGAGGCTACTACGAGGTTTCGTTTGATGAAATTTGTCCGAATCCTTCGGCGGCTGCCGAGATGGATATCACCCGCAATTATGCCAGGCGTTTGGAAACGGAAATCAAAAAACAGCCTGAAAACTGGCTTTGGAGCCACAAACGCTGGAAAATCCGGCAAGAAGAATCTTAGTTTATCTTTTGCGCATATCGAGCGCAAAGCCTTGCATTACTTCCAGCAATCGCAGTGGCGCCAGGAGATTTTTTCCGGCTTTCGACGAGTTTTCAGGCGCCAAAAAACCGCTCAGATCGCGCACGCGCTCTGCATTCAGCGGCTGAAATGCCATTGACCAGTCTTTAAAAAAGCGCTGCGAGATGTTTTTCCTATGCAAGACGACCGGGCTGCTGTGCCGGGGATCCAGCGCGATGCGATTTTCGTACAGGTCGAACACAACTTTTTCCTCGCCTTCTAAAAGTTGAATAAAATTCCCATAGCCATAGAGGAGCAGACCTGTGACGTTTTTCTCCATGTTCTTGGTACGGCATTGCCGCAGCAGGAGAATCAGGTCTTCATCGGAAAAATAGCTGTTTGCTTTACTTCGGTAAATGAGCTGAAAAACGGACATCGGTTCGTTTGTTTATAGTTCGATTGCCCTCGGTCTGTCCGACGGCTTTTTTGTTTGCCCGGCTAAGTTACAGTGTCATTTGAAAAAATCAACAGTCCCTGAAAAAGTTTGAAACCCGCGCGTTTGTTACTTTTGCCCGACAAATTCACACGATTCTTTGGTTATGGAAGCATACGGCGCTATTTTGAATCTCGTTATACCCGTTTTTTTTCTTCTTTATTTTATTGAAAAAATCGTCGCGTGGCGACGCGGCGAGAAGGTTATTCGGGGCCTGGACAGCGTTTCGAGTTTCAGTTCGGGCATCACCAATGTCGTGAAAGACGTGTTGGGGCTGAGCATTGGCATCCTGAGTTATTCGTGGCTGGTGCAACACGTGGCACTCGTGAATATCGAAGCGACGTGGTTGGTGTACTTCGCGGCATTCATGGCTGTTGATTTTCAGGGATACTGGGTGCATCGCTGGAGCCACGAAATCAATTTTTTGTGGAACCGCCACATCATCCATCACAGCAGCGAGGAGTTCAACCTCTCGTGCGCCTTGCGCCAGTCCATTTCTACTTTTGTCAATTATTTCACGTTTCTGCTTCTGCCGGCGGCTCTGTTGGGGGTGCCGGGAAAAGTCATCGCGATTATCGGGCCGCTGCACCTGTTTTTGCAATACTGGTATCACACACGCCTTATCGGCAAAATGGGTTGGTTGGAAAAAATCATCGTCACGCCCTCTCACCACCGCGTCCACCACGCCATCAATCCCGAGTACATGGACAAAAACTACGGCCAGATTTTCATTTTTTGGGATCGTTGGTTCGGTACTTTTCAGGAAGAAATGCCCGACGTGCCGCCCGTTTATGGCGTAAAACGCCCGGTACACACCTGGAATCCGTTCAAAATCAACTTCCAACATTTCTGGCTGCTGCTCACCGATGCCTGGCGCACGCGCAGTTGGTGGGATAAAATCCGCCTGTGGTTCATGCCGACGGGCTGGCGCCCTGACGATGTGAAGCAGCAATACCCGGTGCAAAGTATCAGCGACGTGTATCATTTTGAAAAATACGACACGCCCGCTTCGCGCGCACTGGTGGCGTGGTCGTGGGTGCAGATGTTTTTCAACTATTTCCTGCTGATTTACTTTTTCGCCTTTCTCGGCAAAATCGGCTCGCCCGGCATTTTTCTGTACGGCGCGTTCATTTTTGCCTCCATCTACGCCTACACGGAACTGATGGACCGCAACCGCTACGCCCACCTGTTTGAAATCCTGAAATCCGCTTTCGGCCTCTACCTGATTTGGCAGGCTGGCGGCGACTGGTTTGGCGCGCGGGAGAATGCGGGCGCGTGGTACGTCCACATCGTGACGGCCTACTGCATCCTGTCGGCCATCGTGGCGACCTTGTTTGTCGAATTTGAAATCAAAAACGGGCAAAAACAAATCGCAACAGCCTGAAACGCTCAGGCCACCGACCCTGCAATCGTCTTAATTGTCTCCGTGTCGCCCATCGTGTAATAGTGCAGGCAAGGCACGCCGGCTGCTTTCAACTCCCGCGACTGCTGAATGCACCACTCGATCCCGATTTGCTGCACGGCCTCGTCGTCTTTGGCTTTGAGCACCTCGGACACGAATTCTTCCGGCATGTTGATGTAAAACTTGCGCGGAATCGAATTGAGTTGGTAGCGTTTGGTGAGGGGTTTCAAACCCGGCACGATGGGCACTTCGATGCCTGCCTTGCGGCAATCGTCCACGTATTCGAAGTATTTTTTGTTGTCATAAAACATTTGCGTCACGATGTAACTCGCGCCGGCGTCCACTTTTTGTTTCGTAAAATGAAGGTCGGTAGGAAGATTCGGCGCCTCGAAATGTTTTTCCGGGTAACCTGCCACACCGATGCAAAAATCGGTACGCTCGCCGTTGACGATGTTGGAATCGAGGTAGCGGCCTTCGTTCATGCCGACGATCTGGCGAACGAGGTCGAGTGCGAATTTGTGACCGTTTTCATTGGGAATGAATTTGTCTTCAAACTGCCGGGCATCGCCGCGCAAAGCCAGCACGTTGTTGATACCCAAAAAGTTAAGATCAATCAGCGCGTTTTCTGTCTCCTCTGCCGAGAAGCCGCCGCAGATGAGATGCGGCACGGCATCCACCCCGTAGCGGTGCACGATGGCGGCACAAATACCGACCGTGCCGGGGCGTTTGCGGATAGCCGTTTTTTCGTAATAACCCGATGGGCGTTGTTTGTACAAAAACTCCTCGCGGTGATAAGTCACGTCAATAAATGGCGGTTTGAACTCCATCAGCGTGTCCAAAGTTTTGAAAATGGACTGCATGCTGCCGCCTTTGAGCGGTGGAAGGACTTCAAACGAGACGAGTGTTTTGCCTTTTGCTTTTTTAAAATGCTCTGTTACTTTCATTGATTTGCAGTGGACGGTTTGGCGATTCGCCAGAGATTTTTGCTAAACTAATTTCAGGCCATCTGGTTGCGTTCTACTTGTTTTTCTTGTTCGCGTCAACGCTGCGCGTCAGCGCGGGCTTTCATTTCTGCCGCTTTGGCCGTATTGCCCAAAGCGGTATAAATTTCAGCGGCATCATCGAGCAGGCGAATATCCTCGGTCTGGCGGTCAATGCCGAACTGGATGAGTTTCAAAGCCGTTTGGGCATCTTTTTTCTTTTTCCAATAAAACTCGTAGCCCGCGCGGTGACAAAAAGCCACGTATTTGTCGGCATTGGAGCCATCCAGAAACTTCATGTATTTGTCGAGAAAATCACGAAAGTTAGGATTGTAAGGGATTCTTTCCATGATGTACTCGAACTCGTGAAAGAGTTTGTCCAACTGATGATCCTGCTCGAATCGCGCGGCCACTACTGCCGCCTTCATCACCAACGCCGCTCCGTAACTGGGGTTAATTTCCAGCGAACGTTTGATGTGATAATCCATGCTGTCCACCAATGCCGCTTTTTCCGCAGGGTCTTTTGTTTTCAGATAAACATCTTTATATAAAGAAGTTACGTAAAAACAGTGCGAGCGGCAACTGTTGTACGACACCTTTATCGCCGCCTTGTTGAGCGAATTGGCGTCCTTCCAATCGGGTACTCTGGTGAAAGTTTTCCAGCCGAAAAACGCGACCACACCAACCAGCAATCCTGCTGCCAAAATCGTGGGACGGTCCGGCTGACTCTTGAACCACTCCGGCAATTTGTGCGCCAAAAACCAACCCGCCAGGATACAAAACGCCACCGAAGGCATGTAAGCGAAACGTTCGTTCATGAACGCGCCGACGGTGACGAACAGGTTGGACACAATGCTCAAAGTCAGGAGCCAGAACACGATAGAATAGGCGGGCGTACTGCGTTTGCGCGCGTTCATCAGCGCCCACACGCCCATGCCGAGGTATAAAGCCAGCGACGCGAGTGCGCGCCAATCGCTCCAGCCGACTTTCGGCACGTGGTAGGGGTAGTAGTCGTGCGTGAGCGGGTGCGGGAAAAACAGCAGTTTCAGGTACCAGCCGAGCGTCAGGAAAATCGTCGCCATTTTCTCTCCACCGGTCATGCCGAGGAAGGGATTATTCATCAGATCGGTCGTCGCTTTGCCGTGATCGAGCATGAAACCCAGCGCCTTATAGCGCACGATGATGAACAAAAATGTGGCTGCCAGCAGTGGAAGAGAAGCGTTGAAAATGCGTCCAGTGGGCTGTTTCGTAAAAAACCAGACCGTGAATGGAATCACCGCCACAAAAGTCAGGGCGTTTTCTTTTGCCAACATCCCCAAAAACAGGAACAACCCGGAAAGCCAGAGCCAAAGCGAGCGGTTGGTGTCGAAATATTTCAAAGTCGCGTACAAGGCTGCAAGGCTACCCAGCAAAGCCAGTATTTCGTCGCGGCCTTTGATGTTCGCCACCGCCTCCGTGTGCAGCGGGTGCAGGACAAAAATCACCGCCGCGATAAAAGGCAAACTAAAAAACCAGCGCCCGCCTTCTTTTACCGGGAACAAACCCAGCAAAATGCGATAGAGCAAAATGCCCGTCAGGCCATAAAGCAGGATGTTGATAAAATGGCTGAAATGCGGCAAATTGGAATTTTCCTTGCCAAAAATACCCACTTCCATCGCGAACGTCGCCAGCGAAAGCGGGCGGTAACGGCCTCCTTCCAGCAGGAAAAGTTGTTCCTTTTTCTGGAAATAACCCATGAAACTATCCGCGCCGAAAATCTCCCGCAGCCCGGCGAAACCCTTCATCACGTAGGCGTTCTTGTGAATCACCATCTCGTCGTCGAGCACGTAGCCAAAGCCGATGGACACGGCATAAAGGCCGAACGCCAGCGCGAGCAAAAGGAGCGCAGCCAGCCAGTTGTGCCGCCAGAAACCCGGCAAAAACGTGTTAGTCAACTGCGGCGGCGCCGCTTGGGCACGAGCCTGGGTTGCCGGTTTGGAAGCGGGTGTTTTAGCCGGGGCGGATTTGGGTTTGGATTTACTTTTCGCAGACATAACCTGAAGAGTGAGGCGCGAGTCCCGCCTTCGTAGAACTTTGGCAGGCGAGAGCGAGACGTGAAATTTTTTTTGCGGCGCAAATATCGCGCTTTGTACGGGAGCGCAAAAAAACTTCCATTTTCTGGGTTCACCTATGTCGAGCCCCCCCCTTCTCCCTTACCCATACTGCTCACCCAAATGATGCAGCATATCCTTCGTCATCGCGTCGAGGTCGAATTCAGGTTTCCAGCCCCAGTCCGCGCGGGCGGCGGAGTCGTCAATCGAACCTGGCCACGAGTCGGCGATAGCCTGGCGGAAGTCGGGTTTGTAGGTGATTTTGAAGTCCGGCGCCAGTTTTTGGATACTCGCGGCGATTTCTGCCGGGGTAAAACTCATGCCTGAGAGGTTGTAACTCGTGCGCACCGAAAGGCGATCAGCCGGCGCTTCCATCAGTTCGAGCGTGGCACGGATAGCGTCGGACATGTAGAGCATCGGCAGGCTCGTGTCTTCTTTGAGAAAACACTCGTAAGGCTTGTGCTGAACGGCGTAGTGGTAAATATCCACCGCGTAGTCAGTCGTGCCGCCGCCGGGCATGCTTTGGTAGCCGATAATGCCGGGGTAACGTAACGAACGCACGTCCACGCCGTAGCGGCGGTAGTAGTAATTCGCCCAGTTTTCGCCTGCCACTTTGCTGATGCCATAGACGGTTTCAGGAATCAGAACTTCATATTGCGGCGTGTCGGCAGGAGCGGCTTCCCGGCCAAAAACCCAGATTCCGAAAGTTTACAGCGCGGTTTAGCCATTTCGTGGCTAAAATTGGGCGACCTCGAAGACCGCTTCGGCGAAAAAGAAAAAGCCGAAGACTACTGGCGGCAGGCGCTTGCCATCTTCGAGGCGCGGCTGGCCATCAACCCCCTCTCGGTGCAGCTGCGTGAGGACGTGGAGCACACGCGGCGGCGGCTGGGGGAGTAGTTTTTTTGTTATCCGCCTGTCGGCGGATGACAAAAGGGGATGACAAAAAGAGGGAACAGATTTTCCCCTATATTTGCAGACGATTTCAGCCAAAAATTGAATCATGCAAGCAGAATCGCCGATACAAACGCCTCTCAATGATGTGCAACTGATGTTGTTGCGCCTGTTCAGCCGCCCCATGAGCAAAAGCGACACGGAAGCCATTCGCAATATGCTTTTGGACTACTACGATATGTTGCTACAACAGGAAGTGGACAAAGTCATCGAAGAAAAAGGCATTCAACGCGAGGACTTTGAGCGTTTGTTGAACCAAGACCGCCGCACGAAGTGAAGGCGGTGGTTGACACAAATTGCCTGATTGCGTCCATCCCCCGACGCAACCCGGAATATTGGCTGTACCGGGCGTTCCGCGACAAAGCGTTCGAGTGGGTCATCAGCAATGAGGTGCTTACCGAATACGAAGAGAAGTTGGCCAAATTTTACTCGCCGCAAACGGCCAATTTGGTCGTCAATATCCTGCTCACGGCCTCTAATGTCATTTTTTCGGAGCCGTTTTTCAAATACGGCTTGATAGCGCAAGACCCCGACGACAACAAATTCGCCGACCTTGCCATTGCCGCCAACGTGGATTTTCTGGTCACGAACGACCGGCATTTTCGGGTGTTAAAAACCATCGCTTTCCCTACAGTCAATGTGGTGCCATTGGCTGATTTTCAACAGATTTTGAAGTATTGAGCAGCAGTTGAACCAAGACAATCCTGATTCACACCTTCTCCCTTACCCATACTGCTTCCCCAAATGATGCAGCATATCCTTCGTCATCGCGTCGAGGTCGAATTCAGGTTTCCAGCCCCAGTCCGCGCGGGCAGCGGAGTCGTCAATCGAACCTGGCCACGAGTCGGCGATAGCCTGGCGGAAGTCGGGTTTGTAGGTGATTTTGAAGTCCGGCGCCAGTTTTTGGATACTCGCTGCGATTTCTGCCGGGGTAAAACTCATGCCCGAGAGGTTATAACTCGTTCGCACCGAAAGGCGATCCGCCGGCGCTTCCATCAGTTCCAGCGTGGCGCGGATGGCGTCGGACATGTAGAGCATCGGCAGGCTCGTATCTTCTTTGAGAAAACACTCGTAGGGTTTGTGCTGAACGGCGTAGTGGTAAATATCCACAGCGTAGTCGGTCGTACCGCCGCCGGGCATACTTTGGTAGCCGATGATGCCGGGATAACGCAACGAGCGCACGTCCACTCCGTAGCGGCGGTAGTAGTAATTCGCCCAGTTTTCGCCTGCGACTTTGCTGATGCCGTACACGGTTTCAGGAATCAGAACTTCATATTGCGGCGTGTTGGAGGGGGCGGCTTCCCGGCCAAAAACAGCGATGGACGAGGGAAAATAAATCTTCGCCAAATTGCGCTCTCTGCTGATTTCCAATACATTGAACAGGCTGCGCATGTTGATATCCCAGGCCTTCATCGGGTCTTTTTCGCCGGTGGCGCTGAGGATGGCCGCCAGGTGATAAATCTGGTTGATTTCCCATTTTTTCACGATTGCTTCGAGGGCAGCCGGGTCGAGGGCGTTGAGCACTTCGACGGGACCTTCCTGCGGGCCGAGGTCGCGAAGGTCGGAAGCAATCACATTGTCAGGTTGATATACCTTGCGCAAGGCTTCGGTGAGGACGGAGCCGATTTGCCCGCCTGCGCCAATAATGAGGATACGGTCTTGTTTCATTGTAACTTGGTTAGAACTTGATGCCCGCGAAAGTAGAGCGAAACCTGAAACTGCCGGTTTCGGCCAAAATGTTTTTTTCTTGCTGCGCCAAAATCCTCTTTCCCCGATAATTGTTTTCCCAAAAAACACCTGGTCGGGGCAACCCTCATTTCTGCTCCTGCGCCAAATTGCCCGAAAATCGAACCGGACTGGCGCGGCGCAAAAAAACGCTTTGCCAATTCTCTAAATCGTGTTTTGACGGAATCATGAAGCATCAAATCTTCCTATCGCTCCTGCTCGTTTTCTGCGCGGCCGCAGTATCGCAAGCGCAGTCTTCACTCACCATCCAGCGCTCTCTGCAATGGGAGGCCTCGCCCAAACAGCATGTGCTCACGGGCGGCGATGTGCTCGAATTCTGGCATTTTGAAGGCTGCACGTTCGGCGACGAAGCGCCTACCCTGCCGGTTTTTGCCGAACAATTCCCGCTGGCGGGTTTTTCCAAAATCAGCGTCGAAGTTGCGGCGGTGCAGTGGGAGCCATTTTCCAAAAAACCGTCGGCAGATGACGCGATTCTGACGAACGACCTCCAGGTGCAGGCGACGGTAGAACAGGAGCGTTTCAAATATTGGGGACGCGTGCGCTTTATCCCGGTTCGGCGGGCGGGCAGCGGCTTCGAACGCGCCGTTTCGTTCACGCTCAACGTGCGCGTCATCCCCGAAGCCCAGCCGGTGAAAGAGCGCGGCGGCCCCTTCACGTTCATCTCGGCCTTGAGTGCCGGCACGATTTACAAATTCGGCGTCGCCAACTCCGGCATTTACAAACTCGATTATAATTTTTTGAAAAACGAACTGGGTATCAGCGATTTGGACAATATTGACCCTCGCACAATACGCCTGTTCGGCAATGGCGGGGCCATGCTCCCGGAGCGAAATGCCGACCCGCGCGCCGATGATTTGACCGAAAATGCCATTTGGGTAGTGGGTGAATCCGACGGAAAATTTGACGCAGGCGACTACATTTTGTTCTATGCCGTAGGGCCGCGCCCCTGGTTTTTCAGGGCGAATACCAACGACCCCGAACTCACCGTCCGCCAAAATTTGTACGATTTCAACGCCTGGTATTTTATCAAAACCGGCGACGGCAACGGCCTGCGTATTTCAGAACAACCGAGCGTGGCGGCTTCTTTCGTGACGGAAGAATTTGACGATTTTCAACGCTTCGAAGAAGATAAAGTGAACCTGCTCGACAACTTCGTGTCGGCCACCGGGTCGGGGAAAAAATGGTTTGGCGACTACTTTTTGCAAACCCGCCAGCGCAATTATGCTTTCGATTTTCCCAATCTCGTACCGGGAAGCGCGGCGCGGCTCCGCGCGGAATTTGCCGGGCGCTGCACCCTCGCTACCGTAGTACGCCTCACGGTGGACGGCACGACCGTTGCCCGCAACATGAGCGGCGTAAAAGTGAGCGACAACGAGGCGTCGTATGCTTCGCTGGGCGTTTTTCAGGTCAATTTTCAGCCTGACAACGATAAAATTGATGTCAGCATCGAGTACCCGGAGGTCAGCCAGCAAAGCGAAGGCTGGCTCGATTTCATCGAAGTGAATGCCCGTCGCCGCCTGACAATGACGGGGCAAACGATGGAATTCCGTGACAAACAAACGATTACGCAGGATTTCAGCAGGTTTCGGCTTTCGGGCGCGACCAGCAACCTCACCGTTTGGGAAATCACGAACGCGCAACGGCCTTTGTTGCAGCAAAAAACCCAAAACGGCGGCACAGTCGAATTCGGCGTGAACACCCTCGGCGTCCTGCGCAACTTTATCGCCTTCTACGACAACGCCTCTTTTCCGAAACCCGAAAAAGTGGCCGGTAAAATTGCTAATCAAAACTTGCACGGCCTCGAAAACCTGCACATGGCGATTGTGTACCACCCTGATTTAGAGGCACAAGCGACCCAACTGGCCGAGCATCGCAAAAACTTCAGCGGCCTCGACGTGGCGTTGGTGAATATCAATCAACTCTACAACGAATTTGCGTCCGGCGCGAAAGACCCCACCGCCATCCGCGATTTTGCCCTCATGTTGCTGGAACGCAATCCCGACAAATTCGAGTGGTTGCTGCTGTTTGGCGATGGCTCTTTCGACCCGCGCAACATCACCAACAGCCCTAACAACAAAGATTTGATACCGGTGTACGAAACGGCGGAATCTTTCGACCCCATCCGCGCATACCCCGCAGATGATTTTTTTGCCTTGCTGAGTCCTGACGAGGGTGGTTCGCTCACCGGTAAACTCGACATCGCCGTAGGCCGCATCACCGCCCGCGACGCCGGAGAGGCGCAGGCCATTGTGGACAAAATCATCGCTTATGACAAAGACCCGGCTACGCTCGGCGACTGGCATTTGCGCAATCTCTTCATCGCCGACGACGAAGACGGCAACGCGCACATCAATCAGACGGAGGATTTGGCGTTGATGACCACCAACGCGGAGACATTTTTCAACAATGAAAAAATTTACTTCGACGCTTACCAACAAGTAGCCACTTCTGCCGGCGACCGCTTCCCGGATGCCAAAGCCGCCATTAACTCCAATATTTTCAAGGGAAATCTCATCACGCAGTACATCGGTCACGGTGGCCCGCGCGGCTGGGCGCAAGAGCGCGTAGTGGACAACAACGACATCGCTGGCTGGGATAACCCCGACCGTTACCCGCTCATTATCACAGCAACCTGCTCGTTTGGCGGCTACGACGACTACGAAACGCTGACCGGCGGCGAGCAAGCCTTGTTGAAAGTAAAATCGGGCGCTATCGGGTTGTTCACCACCGTGCGTGCTGTGTACATTTCCGACAACAACACGCTCACCGACGCGGTACAAAAGTTTTTATTCAGAAAAATAAATGGCCGCTACCTGACCATCGGCGACATTTTGAAAGAAGCGAAAAACGGCATTTCGAGCGGGCTCGACAATTCGCGGCGTTTCACTTTGCTGGGCGACCCGGCCATGTACCTGGCTTTGCCCGAATACCGCGTTGCCACGACAAAAGTCAACGATAAAGACGTGGTGGCAGGCCAGCCTGATACACTGAAAGCCCTCATGCCCGTCAAACTGGAAGGCATCGTGACCGACACCTTGGGCAATCTTTTGAGCGATTTCAACGGAAAAGTCTTCGTGTCCGTGTACGACAAAGCGCAGTCATTGCAAACGCTGGGACAAGACGCCGGCAGTACCATTCGCTCGTTCAATGTGCAACGCAACGTTATTTTTAAAGGCAGCGCGACGGTGACAGGCGGAAAATTCCAGATCGAATTCGTGGTGCCGAAAGACATCAACTACGCCTACGGTTTTGGAAAAATCAGTTATTACGCCGAAAACGGAACGCCGCTGGACGCAGCAGGCGGCGACGGCAACATCGTCATCGGCGGCAACGCTAACCTGATTCAGGACGACCAGCCGCCCATCGTGACGCCTTACCTGAACACCGACGCTTTCGTGTTCGGCGGCATCACCGACAACAATCCGAAAGTGCTTGTCCGCTGCGCCGACGACTACGGCATGAACGTCAGCGGCGTGAGCCTCGGCCACGACCTCACGGCGGTACTCGACGGCAACGTATTGGAAACCATTGTGTTAAACGATTTTTATGAGAGTGAGCAGGATAATTTCCGCAAAGGTCAAGCCATTTACCCGCTCCGCAACCTGACCACAGGCCGCCATACGTTGGCGGTAAAAGGCTGGGACATCGCCAATAATTCGGGTGAAGGATACACCGAATTTGTCGTCGCGGAAGATGGCAAAGCCGCCCTCGCCCACGTGTTGAATTACCCTAACCCGTTCACGACAAATACTTACTTCCAATTTGAACACAATCTTGCTGGCCAGATTCTCGATGTACAGGTGAGCATTTTCAGCGTGTCGGGCAAATTGGTCAAAACCCTCCTGCACAACGCTCCGGCGGACGGGTACCGCGTGACGGACATCAACTGGGACGGGAAAGACGAATATGGCGATCAACTTGCGCGCGGCGTGTACCTGTATCGTGTGAAAGTGCGCGGCACCGACGCTACCGGCGAGCAAGTAACAGCGGAGAGCGATTTTGAAAAACTGGTAATTTTGAAATAACCGCACATTTTAGACAACCCGATGCCCCGTTTGAACGCCATTGAACCGTGTATGGCAAATTGCCGCGAGGAAACCGTACTTTTGCCTGCTTTTTAAGAAAAATCAGACTTTGCCACTAAAATTTCATTTGCTCTCATGAAGAAATTACTCGCCTTGACTCTAATAATTGCGGGTGTAACCACGCTGCAGGCGCAAGTAGAACCGAAATGTAAGGACGGATACAACCCCATCACCGGCGAAAGATGCGCCAACGCCGTCACTTCCGCCGTGCCTTTCCTGCGCATAGTGCCCGACGCACGCGGCGGCGCTATGGGCGATGTGGGTATCGCCACCTCTGCCGACCCCAACGGCATGCACTACAACGCTTCCAAACTGGCTTTTGCCGAGAAAAAAGTTTCAATTTCGGCCTCTTACACCCCCTGGATGCGCAATCTGGGTTTGCAGGACGTTTATCTCGCGAACTTGTCGGGCTACGTGAAACTGGATAAACTGCAAGCCATCGGTTTTGGACTTCGTTATTTTTCGCTGGGCGACATCGAGTTTACCGACGACAACGGCACCTCACTCGGCCAGGGCCGCCCCAACGAATTCGACGTAACGGCAGGTTATTCGCGCAAACTCACTGACCGCTTTTCTGCAGCCGTAGCCGCAAAATTCATTTACTCCAACCTGGCTACCGGCCAGCGCGTGGAAGGCAATGAAATCAAACCCGGCATCGCCGGCGCTGCCGACCTTTCGCTGACTTACAAAACCCCGGTGAAATTCACGAAAAATGACAGCGAATTCACGTTTGGCCTGGCTGTCAGCAATATCGGCTCAAAAATTACCTACACCAACTCCATCAACCGCGACTACATCCCGACCAATTTGGGTTTGGGTCTCGCGTGGAAATTCAACCTCGACGACCACAACACGCTCACCATCACGTCGGACTTCAACAAACTGCTCGTGCCGACGCCCCGCCCCGAAATTGACGAAGACGGCGACGACATTCCCGACTACAAACAGTATTCGTCCATTCGCGGCATTTTCAAATCCTTCGGCGACGCGCCGGGCGGATTCAGCGAAGAACTGAAAGAAATCAACGTCGGCACAGGCGTGGAATACTGGTACGACGAGCAATTTGCCGTGCGCGCAGGCTACTTTTTCGAGCACTACTCGAAAGGCAACCGCAAATATTTCAGTGTCGGTCTCGGCGTGAAATATAACATTTTCGGCCTTGATTTCTCCTACCTCGTGCCCACGACCAACCAGCGCAACCCGCTCGACAACACGCTCCGCTTCACGCTCTTGTTCGACTTCGAAGCGTTTGAAGGCGACGACAATTAAGCAGAAATTCAATCTCAAAAATATTTCTCACACCCCTGCGGCTTTTGGAAGCCGCAGGGGTGTTTTTATTTCTCCAATATTTTTTTCTCAAAAATTTTCCTCCTGAAAAAATGGGATGCGCCGCGCATTTGAAAACTTTTCTCGTTTTTTGCCCAAATAAAAAACAACGCGAACAACTAAAGCGACCCAATCCATGAGCAGACCCGTCACTTTCCTGTGTGTTTCCAGTTATTTCAAAGGCAATGATTTTCTGCGCGGCGCGAAAGAAGCCGGGGCAAAAGTGTATTTCCTGACTTCCAAAAAACTCGAGGACAAGCCCTGGGCGCGCGAAGCCATAGACGAGATTTTTTATGTGCAACAAGGCCCCGAAAACGAATGGCACATGCCCGACGTCATCAGCGGCCTCGCCTGGCTCATGCGTTCGCACCAAATAGACCGCATCGTGTCGCTCGACGATTTTGATGTGGAAAAAGGCGCTGAATTGCGCGAGCATTTTCGCATTCCCGGCATGGGCCAGACGACGGCGCGGCATTTTCGCGACAAACTCGCCATGCGGATGAAAGCCGCCGAATCGGGTATTCTTGTGCCCGCTTTTTCTTCGCTTTTTCACGATGACGACATCAACGATTTTACGAAAAAAGTACCTGCGCCCTGGATTGTGAAACCGCGCGGACTGGCCTCGGCGACGGGTATGAAAAAAGTCTATAACGCCGACGACCTCTGGGCGCATCTCGCTTCGCTGGGCGGCGAACGCCACAATTTCCTGGTGGAACAATTCAAACCCGGCGACGTGTACCACGTGGACGCTTTGAGTGAAGGCGGGAAAGTCATTTTCGCACGGGCTTCGCAATATCTCGCGCCGCCGTTCGAGGTAGCGCACGGCGGCGGCATTTTTCGGAGCGCCACTGTGCCCTTCGGTTCAGCCGACGAAAAGGCCCTTTTGAAAGCCACGAACGAAGTGATGACGGCTTTCGGGATGCAGTACAGCGCGAGCCACACGGAGTTTATCAAATGTCACGACGACGGGAAATTTTATTTTCTCGAAACTTCTTCCCGCGTGGGCGGCGCACACATTGCCGAAATGGTGGAATATTCGTCCAACGTGAACATGTGGCGCGAGTGGGCCAAACTGGAAGTCGCCGTCGCGAGCGGCGAGCAGTATAAATTGCCAAAAATCAGACAGGATTACGCAGGCATCATCGTGTCGCTCACCCGCCAGGAATGGCCTGACGACAGCCAGTTCAATGACCCCGAAATCGCGTGGCGCATGAGAGAAATGCCCAATCACATTGGTCTCATAGTGCAATCGCCCAAACGCGAACGCGTACTTGAACTGCTCGACGATTATGCCCGGCGCATCAAACAGGACTATCACGCCAGCGCGCCAGCGCCGGAGAAACCAAAAAATTGAAGTTTAAACAAGCCTCGCTAAAAGTACCGCCACGAATCCCGCTGCGTAGCCCCGGTACAAATCCGCCGGAACGTGCGCGCCCAGTCGAAGCCGCGCTGTGCCGACGAGTCCGGCAAGTATCGCTGCGATTGCCAGCAGCATATTCAGACTCAACTGGAACGTTCCGCCAAACACGGGCACGTTCAGGACGCCTCCTCCCCAAGCCCGGTCGGTGAGCAGCAACATGCCAAACAGCCCGCCCATGCCGACGGCGTGTGCGCTGATTTTTGTAAAAATATTGAAGAAAAAGGCAAAAAACAGCCCAATTGTAGCGCCGAGCACAAACTGGTTGAACAAGGCTGGGGCCTGATCGGTAGCATCCAGATTTTTGTACAGCCAGAGATAAAAAACGCCTGAGAGGATGTAAGGCCCGGTACGCTCCAACTTGTCTTTCATTTCCCAGGTTTTGATGAGGCCGAGCGGCTTCATCAATGCCGTACCGAACGCCGGCAACATAAACGATGTGCTGAACACCGAGATGAGCAAAATCATTGCCCTTTTATCGCCGAGGCTGCGTACGCTGAACGCGTAAGGATTGAGCGCCATGAGCAAGAGAAGCGCGTAGGTCAGCACGAGCAACGGGTGAAAAAGAATCGAAAGAAGTTGAGCGAGCGTTTTGTTCATCGCACTTTATAGGCTTTGTTGATGCGGTCGAGGGTGCGTTTGTCCTCGCGTTCTTTGATGGTTTCGCGTTTGTCGAAGGATTTTTTGCCGCGCGCTAACGCGACGACGACTTTGGCAAAGCCGCGTTCGTTGATAAAAATTTTATAGGGAATAATCGTCGAGCCTTTTTCCTTCACGCCGCGTTCGAGTTTGCGGAGTTCGGGTTTTCGCAGCAGCAGTTTGCGATTGCGACGCGGGAGGTGATTGCTATCGGTGCCGAATTCGTATTCGGCGATGTAGAGATTGCGCACCCACAATTCGCCATTTTCAAAAATACAATACGCATCCGAGAGGTTGGCGTTGCCGCTGCGGATGCTTTTTATTTCCGAACCTGTCAGCATAATGCCCGCGTCGTACTCCTGCACGAAGTAGTACTCGAAGGTCGCTTTGCGGTTGACGATTTCGATTTTCTGTTTTTTCTTCTCTTTGGCCATGTTGAAAAAAGTCGTCAAAGGTACGACGATTGCGGGCTAACAAAACCATGCAACCGCACCGAAGTTCCCGAAGCAAAACA
>Ga0209172_10003366_pt1 | contig 24708 bp, 21 predicted proteins | sample LarsenN4metaG_FD_184113 | JGI IMG/M metagenome (GOLD analysis project Ga0209172, IMG submission 184113) | Hot spring sediment bacterial and archeal communities from British Columbia, Canada, to study Microbial Dark Matter (Phase II) - Larsen... ... | reverse complement strand
AACCTCGACGAGATCAACGTCATGCTCGCGCTCTCCGAGGTCATCGGGCACCTCGACCTGCTGGCGGAGGAGAAGCGGGTCTCGGCCATCCGGCGGGGCGTCGCCTTCGGCTTCCGCCCCAGATAGCGCTCCTCCATCCCGGCGGGCGTGGCCGGATTCTTGCTTAGGAATCCGGCTAGATGGCTACCCAGACGCCAGTGAAAACAGGAAGGGCCTCGGCCCGGGACCTCTATCCGTCCGCGGGAGCGCTGTTCCGACCGGAACCCGGCAAGAAGCGAGCCCGGGGATCCACCCTGGTCTGGCTCCTGGCGGGAGCGCTCGCCGCCCTGCTCGGCCGCCGCGTCCTGGCCTGGTTCGACCGGAACATCTGAGTCTCCGTTCGACCGGGAAACCCCGTCGAGGCTGAAGCCCCCGGGGGTAAACACCCAGAGTTCCTGGAGGACTTGCCTGCAGGGGTGAGGACCCAGCCGGAGAACCTGACGGCGATGGGTGCGGGGCCGGTGCGCGCGGCGATTCAGGGGCTCGGCGTCTGCATCCCCACGCCAGTCCTCACCAACGACGACCTGGCCCGCATGGTCGACACCACGGACGAGTGGATCACGGCGCGGACCGGCATCAAGCGGCGGCACATCGCCTCCCCGGATCAGACGACTTCGGATCTCGCCTTCGTCGCGGCCGAGCAGGCCCTGGCCGCCTCCGGCGTCCCGTCGGAAGACCTCGACCTGATCGTGGTCGGGACCGCAACGCCGGACATGTTCTTCCCGGCCACGGCCTGCCTGGTGCAGGACCGCCTCGGCGCGAGGCGCGCCGGCGCATTCGACCTCCTGGCCGCCTGCTCGAGCTTCGTCTACGGGCTCATCACCGCCGCGCAGATGATCCAGACGGGCGCAGTGCGCCATGCCCTCGTGATCGGGGCGGAGACCCTGAGCCGCCTCATCGATTGGGAAGACCGCCGCACCTGCGTGCTGATCGGCGACGGTGCGGGCGCGGCGGTCCTCGGGCCGGCGACGAACGGGCACGGGATGTACAGCGGAGCGGTCGGCGCGGATGGCTCCGCCGGCGGCGTCCTCAAGGTCACCGCGGGCGGCTCCCGCATGCCGATCACTCGCGAGGTGATCGAACAAAGACTGCACCGCGCCTATATGGACGGACAGGCCGTGTTCAAGCTGGCGGTCCGCACGATCCCCGAGCTCATCCGCAAGACCGTGCAGCGCGCCGGGTGGCACCTTTCGGAGGTAGATCAGTTCGTCCCGCATCAGGCGAACCTGCGCATCATTGAATCCATGCGCGACCAGCTCGGCGTGGCCCTGGAGAGGTTAATGGTGAACATCCAGGAGTACGGGAACACCTCGGCGGCGAGCGTGCCGATCGCGCTGTGGGAAGCGGTACAGTCGCGGCGCATCACAGACGGGGATCGCGTTGTCCTGGCCGCCTTCGGCGGCGGCTTCACCTACGCCGCCTGCGCTCTGGTCTGGGGTCGCTAGCGCAGCGTGGCCGCCCGTTCGTTCCGCAGCCGGCTGAGCAGCGCGCCCAGCGGCGCCACGTCCGTGGGGATGCCGTTCTTGAAGGCAATGGCCTGGCCTGAGGAGACCGGGACCCGGCTCCCCGGCAGGATTACCCCCACCAGGTTCAGCGGATCGGCCGATGAGATCACGACGATTCCCGGATCCTCAGGGGCTCTCCGCACGGCACGCAGCGCCTCCACCGCCTCCGGCAGCGCGAACTGCTCGCCGCTCAGGCCGGCCACGAACCGGCCGCCGCGGATCCGCCCCTGCGCCTCCCACTGGCGGTAGATCTGGACGAGCACACGCCAGAGCGGCGCCGCACGCTCGCGGTGCAGCAGATCACGGAACACGACGCCGTAGCGCCGCAGCAACTGGCGGGCGATCATCTGGTCCCGTTCTTCCCGCCGCACCTCGGCCGCCGGCCGCCACAGGGCCCAACGTCCAACCGGGAGGGAACGACCGTGCGCGCGGGTGCCGGTCAGCCTCCGCAGCCGGTGCTGCCGCCGGCGCCGGCGGGCGCCGCCGTGCAGAAGCTGGCGGAGCCCGGCCACGCCGTCACCCGAGACGACACCGTGGACCACGAGCTCCCACAGCGCCTCTTCGACCTCCCCCGGCATCCGGCGCGTCGCCTGCACGATGTCGGTCAGGAACGAGGCGCCGCGGTCGGCGAGGAAGCGCGCCACATCACCGGCGGCCGGGGAGAGACCGCGGAGGGACTCTTCGAAGTCCCGCGAGAGGTCGAGAAACGTGGGGAGATCCTCGCGCAGAGCAAAGGCCAGCGGTGAGCTGCGTCCCGGCACCTGCCGCCGGCGCACCGGGCGACGTCCATCTTCTTCCTCGAGATCGGTGGACGTCAGGCGTCCCCAGGTGACCGCTCCGGAGAGCGTGAGGTATTCGAGGTCCGCCGGGTCGTAGAGCCGTACGCGAGAGGGGAGAATCGACTCTTCCCAACTCGGTGCCGGGAGTTCCAGACCCTGCAGCTGTCCGATGATTTCCGCGACACCGTCCCGCCCGTGCACCTGGGCGCCGGGCTGCACGTGCTGCCAGCGGAACAGGAACCGCATGAATTCCGCCAGCGCGACGGCCTCGATCTCCCGCCGCAGCCGGCCGAGCGTGAGCCGGTGAATCCGCGAAAGCAGACGACGCTCGCACCATTCTTCGGAATCAGACCCGGGGGTAAATCTCCCCCGCAACACGGCACCGGTACTTTCGAGTGCGGCGAGAGCAATTGCTACGTCGGATTCATTCAGCCCCAGCCGGCCGGCGAGCGCCGACGCGCTCGCCGGTCCGCTGACTTGCATCCAGCCGTGGACAATGCCGCGGATGACGTCGTCCGGAGAGGGTTCGGTACTCCCCGACCGGAGAAGCGGGTGCGTGATCTCGGGCTCAAACCTGGCGTCGGGGATCCCCGCGCGCGCCTGATGATAGCGTTCCGCGGCGACGTAGGCACGGTGCTCATTGCCATGCTCATCCCTCCAGGTCGCCAGCGTGGCGCGCCCTCCGGCGACGAGCTCGCCGGCGAATGCAATCCACGACTCCGCATCGCCTTCGGGCAGTAGCCCCAGCGTCAGCAAGGCGTCGTGCAGTTCATCGGCGTTTCGGACATCCGGCCAGGCCTGCAGCCGCACCTCATCGATCGCGGCCTGATCGAGCGCACCCACGCCCTTCGCCAGATCCGGATCGGTCCGGCGCAGCGTGACGGCGCGGGCCCGCCGTTCTTCGAGCGGCGCATCGTCCAGGAAAGCGAAAGGATTGGCGTTGACGATCTCGTGCGACATCGCGGAAGGCACAGGGGTATCGACGGCGACGGTGCGCACCCGGCCCTGCTCCATGCGCTCCACGATCTCGACGAGCCCGTCCAGATCCATGGCCTCGTGCAGGCAGTTCAGGATGGTCTCGTTCACCAGCGGGTGGTCCGGCGGCGTGATCGGGCCGCTGCGATTGTCCTGGCAGGCCACCTGGTCCGGAAACACCGCGGCCATCAGGTCATCGGCGCGCATCCGCTGGATCGGCATCGGCACGCGGCGGCCCCCCTGGAAGCGCAGCACGGCCAGGGCGCGGTTCGCGTTCCACCGCCAGCGGTTCGTGAACATCGGCGAGGCCAGCAGCGCCTGGATGAGATCTTCGCGGGCCGTGCGCGGGCGGACAAAGGCGAAGACGCTGTCCAGCGGGAAGCTGTGCTGCTCACCCAACGACAGGATGATGCCGTCGTCGGTGGCCGCGGCCTGGAGCTCGAAGTCGAAGGTCAGGCAGAAGCGCTTGCGCAGCGCCAACCCCCAGGCCCGGTTGATCCGCCCGCCGAAGGGCGTGTGCAGGACCAGCTGCATCCCGCCAGCCTCATCGAAGAAGCGCTCGGCCACAATCGTCTGCTGCGTCGGGATCGTCCCCAATACCGCCGCCGTTTCGCGGAAGTACGCGACGATCTGGTCCGCGCCCGCCTTCTCGACCCCGGTCTCATCCATCAGCCAGCGCCGCGCGGTCGCCGGATCGTGCAGCCGCGTGGCCACCTGCGCGCGCAGGTCCGACACCGCGTCGGCGAGTTCGCGTGTCCTGGCCGGTGCTTCCCCGGTCCAGAATGGGATGGTGGGCGGCTGACCGTGGGCGTTTTCCACCCGCACCCGTCCCGACTCGATCCGGCGGATGCGCCACGAGGTGTTCCCCAGGAGGAAGATATCCCCGGCCATGCTCTCCACGGCGAAGTCCTCGTTGACCTTCCCGACGAAGGCGCCGGAAGGATCTTCGATGACGTCGTAGTCCGCGATGTCCGGGATCGCCCCGCCCGAGGTGATCGCCGCCAGGCGCGCGCCGCGTCGGGCCCGCAGCACGCCGTGAACACGGTCCCGGTGCAGGAAGGCCCCGGCCCGTCCCCGGCGAGCGGCGATCCCGTCCGAGAGCATCGTGAGCACCTGCTCGTACTCGGTCTCCTCCAGGCGCCGGTAGGGATACGCCCGGCGGATCAGCGCCAGCAGGTCGGACTCGTTCATCTCCTGGCCGGCGACCGTGGCGACGATCTGCTGCGCCAGGACGTCGAGAGGCTTGCCCGGGATGATGATGCGGTCCAGTTCTCCGGCGCGAACGGCACGGATCGCCGCGGCGGACTGGACCAGCTCGTCGCGGGTCAGGGGGACGATGATCCCCTTCGGCGTGGCGCCGAGCCAGTGCCCGGAGCGGCCGATGCGCTGCAGCAGGTTGGCCAGCGAGCGCGGCGCGCCGAGATGGATGACCAGATCGACGTGCCCGATGTCGATGCCGAGCTCGAGTGAGGCCGTAGCCACAATCACCGGCAGATCGCCCGACTTCAGGCGGCGCTCGGCCTCCAGCCTGGTCTTGCGCGAGAGGCTGCTGTGGTGTGTCGCCACCTTCCCCTCGCCCAGCCGCATCGTCAGATTGTGCGCCACGCGCTCGGCCAGGCGGCGTGTGTTGACGAAGATCAGGGTCGTGCGGTGGGCGCGGACATGCCGGACGACCCGGTCGTAGATCTCGCCCCAGAGCTCGTGCGTGGCGAGATGCGTGAGCGGTTGGGCGGGGATCTCGATGCCGAGCTCCCAGGCCCGCCGGTGGCCCACATCCACGACGGCGCAGTCGGGGCGCCCCTCCGGCGTGCGGCGGCCGGCGCCGATCAGCAGTTGCGCGATCTCCTCAATCGGCTTCTGCGTGGCGGACAGCCCGATGCGCAGCAGGCGCCGGCCGGCCAGCAGATCGAGCCGCTCGAGGGTGAGGGCCAGGTGGCTTCCCCGCTTGTCCCCCGCCACCGCGTGGATCTCATCGACAATGACGGTTTTCGCGGTCTGCAGGAATCGCCGGCTGCCTTCGGCGGTGAGAAGGATGTACAGCGACTCCGGCGTGGTGATCAGGATATGGGGCGGCCGGCGCAGCATCTGGGTGCGCTCACGGGCAGGCGTGTCCCCCGTGCGCACGGCCACGCGGATGTCCCGCAGGTCCATGCCCTCATCCGCCGCAGACCGCTTGATCTCAGCCAGCGGCTCGAGCAGGTTCTTCTGGATATCGTTTGCCAGCGCGCGCAGCGGCGAGACATAGACGGTGAGGGTCTCATCGGGCAGGCTGCCCTCAGCGGCAGCCGTGACCAGCGTATTGAGGGACCAGAGGAATGCCGCGAGCGTTTTGCCGGACCCCGTCGGCGCGGCGATCAGCGTGTCGCGACCCTCGGCGATGTGCACCCAACCCTGCACCTGCGGGGTCGTGGGCGCACCCAGGCGGCTGGCGAACCAGCGGGTGATGAGGGGATGAAATCCGGCGAGCGTCATGTCCCGGTCTCGGTGCTCTCCATTGTGAACCTGTTCGGTGTCCGGCGTCCAGGGGCGCGCAGACCGGGGAGCCGCGGGACGCATCCACCCAACTCCATCTCCAGCGCCAGCGGCTATACTGAATTCTGAACATGGCCGGAGCAGCGGGAGGCCTGCCCGCGTATCTCCGCCTCGATCTTGCTGAGCTCCGCCGCCGGGCCGAGTTCGGGCTGGACCTCCTGCGCTCCTGCGAAGTCTGCCCGCGCGACTGTCACGTCGACCGCCTCGCCGATCACTGGTCGTTCTGCAAGATCGGCCGCCTTGCGATCGTGAGCAGCGCCTTTCCACACTTCGGCGAAGAGGATTGCCTGCGCGGCTGGAACGGCAGCGGGACGATCTTCTTCTCGATGTGTAACTTGCGCTGCAGTTTCTGCCAGAATGCTGACATCAGCCAGCAGAAGGTCGGCCGCGAGGTCGCGCCGCAGGAACTCGCCGGCATCATGATCGGCCTCCAGGAGCGGGGCTGCCACAACATCAACTTCGTCACACCCGAACACGTCGTGCCTCAGATCCTCGAGGCGCTGCCGTTGGCGGTGGAGATGGGGCTGCGCCTGCCCCTCGTCTACAACACCAGCAGCTACGACTCGATGCACTCGCTGAGGCTGCTCGACGGCATCGTGGACATCTACATGCCCGACTTCAAGTACTGGGATCGGGAGGCGAGCCGTCTCTACTTGAAGGCGCCGGACTACCCCGAGGTGGCCCGGCGCACCGTCGCCGAGATGCACCGCCAGGTGGGACCGCTCGTCATCGACAGGTCAGGACTGGCCAGGCGAGGTGTGCTCCTCCGTCATCTCGTGATGCCGGGCGCATTGGAGGATACCCGCCAGATCATGCGGTGGATCGCAGAGACGCTCGGGCCGAATACCTACGTGAACGTGATGGCCCAGTACCATCCCGCGGGACAGGTCGGCCGGAACCCGCGCTACGATGCGATCAACCGTCGCATCTTCCCCGAGGAGTACGCCGCCGCGGTGCGCGCCGCGCTCGATGCCGGCATCACCCGGCTGGACCACCGCGCCGCAGGCGCGCTCCTCCCCTAGCCCTCCGCCGTTCCCTCGCCGGAAGCCGTAAGGACCACACCTTGTCGAAGAGCCAGCGGATCGTCTCCTTGATGTCCGCCATGGCCGGTCCCTCCGGCAACGGTCCTAGAACGCCGATTCCTGATCGAGGATGCCCAGCTGCCTGGCGCGGCGGTCGGCGACGGCGAAGATGAACGCGGCGGCGGCGATCCACACCGCGGTCACCAGGACCTCATAGATGAGGACCTGCGCGTCGCCGGCCCAGGGGAAGGACGTCACCGTCTGCGGCCCCAGCAGGCCCCGCCGCATCGCCTCCAGCCACCAGGTGAGCGGAAAGACCTGGGCGATGGATTGCAGGACTCCGGGCAGCGCGGTCACCGGGAAGATCGCGCCGCTGACGAGGTAGAGACCCGCGCCGATCGCCTCCGGCATGCGCCAGGCTTCGCCCGAGATGAGCATCGCCGCGCTGACCACCACCAGGCCCAGGGCAACGATCCCGATCACCCCGACGATCATCGCCGCCGCGGCGTATTGGATGTTCACCGTGCCCAGATGCATCGGGATGCCGAGCACGTACCGGCCGAAGAGCAGGGTGATGACCGCCGGCGCGAGCGCGGACGTGGCCTGGGCCAGCGACCGGCCGACCAGATAGGCGCGATAGGGGATGGGCGAGGTGTAGATGTACCGCAGCGTCTTCCAGTGCTCGCGGTCGCTGATCAGCCCCCAGGCGATGCCCATCACGCCGCGCACGACGAACGGCCACAGGGCCGTGCCCACAACAAAGAAGCCGAGCATCGCCCCACGGGTGCCCTGAGCCACGACGAAGTACATGAAGACCAGGATGAGCACGCCGCCGAGCGGCTTGGCCAGCGAGTAGATGAAGAACAGCAGCGGGTCGGTCCAGTTCGTCTCGATCTGCCAGCCCAGCCAGTACGAGACCCGCAGCACGCGCCACCAGCGGCGCAGCAGTCCTTCCTGTCGAACGGCCGGCGCGGGCATCGGCGCGTCCCTGTGCTAAAACCTCAGGCTGAGCCGGCCTTCGCGCCGGGCCAGGAACTCCATCCGCCGGAGCATGAACCGCGCGAGCACGAAGAAGAGCACGGCCAGAAAGACCAGCCCGACCACCTCCCACCACACCGGCAGCAGCGCGGGATGCATCTCCCCAAAGAGCAGTTGGCGCAGCCCGTCCAGGGCCAGCGTCAGCGGGATGAGCGAGGTGCCCATCGCCGCCCAGAATCCCAGGGCGCGAACGGGAAAGTAGAAGCCCGAGGCCAGGAAGACCGGCTCCATGAAGAGTTCGGCCATGTGCCAGGCCTCGCGACCCCAGAGCAGGAACAGGCTGGCAAACGCCACGCCCAACCCGTAGAGAGCCACGATGGCGACGCCGAAGATCAGCAGGAACAATCCCAGATTCGAGATCGCGAAGCGGACGCCGAACAGCAGGGAACCGATGAGCACGATCGCCGTGGCCCGGATCATCGTGGCCAGAAAGCCGCCCAGCGACATCCCGAAGAGGATCGGCGCGATGCCGCAGGGCACGACCATGTACAGCTCCAGATTCCCGCCCTGCTTGTCCCAGTAGAACTGCGCGGCCATCGCCCACATCACGTTCATCCAAAAGGCCGTCGTGGCCCCGCCCATGATCACGTAGCCGATGAACCGGTCCGGCGCGCCCAGGGCCTTGTAGACGTAGACGAAGGCGATCGTGCCGAGCAGCGGCAGCACGGTGTCGTAGAAGAGCCAGGAACGGTCGCGGTTGCTGCCGATGATCCGCGGGTATGACCGTCCCAGCGTGGCCCGGAAGAAGCGGCGCGGCCCGTGGGCGCGCGGCATCGTCGCGATCATGACGGGCCCCCGCTCTGATCGGCCTCCTCGAGGCGCTGCCCGACCAATTGCACGAAGACGTCCTCCAGGCTGGGCTCCAGCTTTTGCAGGGAGAGGATACGGCGGTCACGGTCGGCCAAGGCCTTGACCACTCCGGCGATCGCGCCGTCTTCGGCAAGGCGCAGCCTGATCTCCGTGTGATCATCGAACGCCCGGCTGTCGACGCGATGCACGCCCGGGAGCTGACCGAGCCAGCTGGCACCATCCATCACTTCCGTGCTCAGGACGAAGTAGCTGTCCCCCGTCGCCTCGCGCTTGAGCGCGGCCGGCGCGTCGCAAGCGATGATCCGCCCTTTGTGGATGATCGCCACCCGCTGGCACAGCTCCTCCGCCTCGTGCATGTAGTGGGTGGTGAGGAGGATCGTCCGGCCGGGGCGCTCGGCGATCCACGCCTTGATGTAGGCGCGGATGTCGCGGGCCGCGGAGACGTCGAGCCCCACCGTCGGCTCGTCCAGGAAGAGGATCTCCGGATCCGGCAGCAACCCGCGGACCAGGTTCATCTTCTGCCGCATCCCCGTGGACAGGGCGCTCACCCGCCGGTGCCGCTCGTCGAAGAGCCCGACCACTCTGAGCAGTTCGTCGATACGGCCCAGGGCCGCTCGCGTGGGCAGGCCGTAGAACTGGCTGAACATCCACAGCTGCTCGCGGACGGTAAGCAGGCCGTAGCCGGAGGATTCGCCGCCGCTGACCATGGAGATCCGCTCGCGCACCTCATGCGCCTGTGCGACGACGTCGAACCCCGCCACCTTCGCCGATCCCCGGCTGGGCAGCAGGAGGGTGACGAGCACCTTGATCAGCGTCGTCTTTCCGGCGCCGTTGGGCCCGAGCAATCCGAAGAACTCGCCGGGAGGGACCTCCAGCGTCACGCCGTCGAGGGCGACGACGGGCGCGGCGTCAGGATTGCCGGGGGAGCGCTTCGTCCGGTAGGTGCGGACGAGGTCCTGGGCGGCGATCGCCGGGACGGTCACGAGGCTGCCTGCTTCTCCGCCCGCTCGTTCCACGTCGCGGCGAGCGCATCGCGGCGCGGCCGGTATACCTTCACGTAGAAGCCCTCCCGGGACTCCAGGACCTCACGTGGATAGGCGGCGACGATCGCCATCGCATCCTTCCAGGCTTGAGCGAACGTGCCGGCAAAGCGCGCCTCGATCTGCTTGCGGAAGTCCTCAGGCTTTTGCACCTCGCCGCCGATCGTAAACAGCATCGTGCCAGCGCTGGTCACGGCGAAGGCCTTGTCGTCCCCGAGGTAGTGCTCAAAGATACGGCGGGTGCCTTTCGGTGGCCGGGGCATATGACCCGGCGCCTCTTTGAACCCGCGCTTGGCGGCCGCGTAGTAGATTGCGCGGTTCAGCCCCCATGACGTCGCGGAGTCCAGAGGAAGTCCGAGGGTCCGAGCCCGGGCGGCCTGCAGCGTGGCCATGACCTGGAAGCGTCCGACGCCCTTTGCCACGGCGCTGATTATACTCCTCCCCCGAAAGGGGCGGAACCGAACACAGCGGATGTTACAGTCGGCGCCGGCCCACTCTACAACGGGCAGGACCGCGCTTGCGCCGCGGCGTATTAAGCCGGGGATACCTCAGCGGCATCCCGAGCAACTGTACCCAGAATACGACGGCGGCCCTGATTCGCGTGTGCCGGTGAGGCACTGACACGAAAGGGGAGAGGCCAATGGGTCAGAGAGGCAGGCGCAACCCCCCGCGTCGGAAGCCCCCCGCCAAGCCCGGTCCCGCCACCTCACGCCGGGAGTTCCTGAAGAAGGCCGTCGTCGCCACCGCCGGCGCCGCGGTCGCCAGCCAGTTCCCGTACATCAAGACGACCTCTGCGCAGGCGCCGACCGTCTGGAAGATGCAGTCCGGGTGGCCGGCCCGGGAATTCTTCCATGAATCGGCGGTCGCCCTGGCCCAGAAGATCACCGAGATGTCGGCCGGCCGTCTGCGCATCGACCTGCTTCCCGCCGGCGCGGTGGTCGGTGCCTTCGGCATCGCCGACGCCGTCTCCACGGGATTGCTCGATGCCGGGCACGCCGTGGGCGTGTACGCGTATTCGAAGAGCCCGACGACGAGCCTCTTCGGCACCGGGCCGTCGTTCGGGATGGATGCCGTTGACGTACTCTCGTGGTTCTACTACGGCGGCGGTTTCGAGATCTACAACAACGAGCTGCTGCCGAAGCTGAAGCTCAACATCGTGAACTTCCTCTTCGGTCCGATGGCCACCCAGCCGCTGGGGTGGTTCCGGACGCGCGTCGTGAGGGCCGACCAGCTCAAGGGGACCAAGTTCCGCACCGTGGGCCTGTCCGCGGAACTGTTCGCGGACATGGGCGCCTCCGTGGTCATCCTCCCCGGCGGCGAGATCATCCCGGCGCTGGAGCGCGGCGTGATCGACGCGGCGGAGTTCAACAATGCCTCCTCGGACAAGGCCCTGGGGTTCCCGGACGTGCGGAAGGTCTACATGCTGCAGAGCTACCACCAGCCGGTGGAGTCCCTCGAGGTCAACATCAACAAGGGGAAGTGGGACGCGCTGCCGCCCGACCTGAAGGCGATCGTGAAATGGGCGATCTTCGCCGAGAGCGCGGACTACCACTTCCGGGCGATTGCGCGGAACAGCGCCGACCTGCAGGAGCTGGAGCAGAAGCGCGGGGTGCGGGTGTTCATCACGCCCCCGGAAGTGCTGCAGGCGCAGCTCCAGTCCTGGGACAAGATCATCGAGAAGCGGTCCGCGGAGGATCCGGACTTCCGGAGGATCGTGAACAGCCAGAAGAACTGGGCCCGGCGGGTGGTGTCCTGGAAGCTGCGCACGTACGTGGACAACACCATCGCCTGGAAGCACTACTTCCAGGGCAAGTAGCCGCGCCGAGGACGCCTGGCGCACACACGCGCTGGATCGGTCGGGGCGCCCCGGGGATGACCTGCAGGGCGCCCTGACTGCCGTCTGGAGGGCAGTCCCCAGGAGGAGAACCACGTGCTGAGGGTCATCAAGCGGATTGATCGGATCAGTGAGCTGATCGGCAAGATATTCGCCTGGCTGGCGGTCGTCCTGACGATCGCAATGTCCTTCGAGGTGTTCTCCCGCTACCTGTTCGGACGGCCGACCATCTGGGCCTTCGACGTCAGCTACATGAGCTACGGGGTCTACTTCATGATGGGGTCGGCCTACACGCTCTCCAAGAACGCGCACGTCCGGGGCGACATCTTCTACCGCAACTTCCGGCCGCGCCTCCAGGCCACGATCGACCTGATCCTGTATATCGTCATCTTCTTCCCCGCCATGATCGCCATGGTCGTGGTCGGGTGGGACTTCTTCCGCGACTCCTACGCCATACGGGAGACCTCGCCCCTGAGCCCCTACGACACGCCGGTCTGGCCGCTGAAGTTCGCCATCCCGGCCGGGGCGTTCTTGTTGACGGTCCAGGGCATCGCGCAGGTGCTGCGCTGCATCATCACCCTGCGCACGGGGAAGTGGCCCGACCACGAAGAGCACGGGCTGGAGGAAGCGGAGGCGGCGCATGAGTAACGAAGCGCTCGGCATCACCCAGCTCCTCCTGCTCACCGCGGCCATCTTCATCGGATTTCCGACGGCGTTCACCCTGCTCGCCCTGGGCTTCGTCTTCGGCTATCTGGGCTTCGGCCACACCGTCTTCGACCTCATGGTGCAGCGCGCGTTCTTCGTGATGAGCAACGACGTCCTCATCTCGATCGTCCTGTTTATCTTTATGGGCTACATCCTGGAGCGGTCGGGAGTGCTCGACCACCTCTTCAGGTCCATCCTCGTCGCCTCCGGGCGCCTGCCGGGGTCGCTCGCCCTGGCCACGATCATTACCTCGACGATCTTCGCCATGGCCACCGGGATCATCGGCGCCTCGGTCACGATCATGGGGCTGTTGTCGCTCCCGGCGATGATCCGCCTCGGATACGACAAGCGGGTCGCCAGCGGCTCGGTGGCGGCCGGCGGGACGTTGGGCATCCTCATCCCGCCGAGCGTGCTGCTCATCCTGTACGCGGCGAACGCCGGTGAGTCAATCGTGCGGCTGTACTTCGCCGCCTTCATTCCCGGTTTCTTACTCTCGGGCTTGTACATCATCTACGTCCTGATCTACTCGCTCCTCCGGCCGAAGCTCATGCCGCCGCTCCCCAAGGAAGAACGCGACTTCACGCTCGGCCAAATCATCCGCATGGTCATCACCGGTATCGTTCCTGTCTCCGTGCTCATCCTGTCGGTGTTGGGGTCGATCGTGGCCGGGCTCGCCACCCCCACCGAGGCCGCGGGCGTCGGCGCGCTCGGCGCCCTCGTGCTCAGCGCCATCTACCGCAAGCTCTCCTGGGAGAACTTCAAGGGGGCGCTTTTTCGCTCGTTGCAGGTCTCCAGCATGGTGCTGACCCTGCTGGTCGGCTCCGCGATCTTCTCCGCGGTCTTTGCCCGGCTGGGCGGCTCCCGCGTGATCGAGGAGTTCCTCGTCGGCCTGGGGCTGTCCAGTACGGGATTCATCTGGCTGATGATGCTGATCATTTTCCTCCTGGGGTGGCCGCTGGAGTGGACCGAGATCATCATCATCTTCATGCCGCTGTTCTGGCCGATCGCGCAGCGGTACGCGATCGACCAGATCTGGCTGGGTGTGCTGGTGGCGATCAACCTGCAGACGGCGTTCCTCAGCCCACCCGTGGCGATGGCCGCCTTCTACATCAAAGGGGTAGCGCCGAAAGGGGTGCTACTGGCCGACATCTGGTGGGGCATGCTGCCCTTCATGGGCCTGCAGATCGTCGCCCTGCTGGTCGTCTACTTCTTCCCGCAGATCGCTCTCTGGCTGCCGAACTACTGGTTCGGTCGCTGAACCCCCGAAACGCGAGGCGCCGGGCGTCTATCCCCGGCGCCTCCGCGCGACGAATCGCGTCCCCTACATCCCGATGGAGATCGACTTGACCTCCATGTACTCCTCGATGCCCTGGCGCCCGCCCTCCCGACCCATGCCGCTCTCCTTGAACCCACCGAACGGGATCTCGTGGGTATATCCCGAGGCGTCGTTCACGCCGACCATCCCGTATTCAAGTCCCTCCGCCGTGCGAATGGCACGGCGGAGGTCACGAGTGTAGAGGTAGGCGGCCAGGCCGAAGCGGGTGGCGTTCGATCGCTCAATCACCTCGCCCTCATCCCGGAACGTCATGACCGGTGCAACCGGACCGAAGATCTCTTCCTTGGCCACCGCCATCTCCTCACGGACGTCCGTAAGCACCGTCGGCTCGTAGAAGAGCCCCGCGCCGAGCGCCCCGTCGGTGATCCGGCGTCCGCCGGCGGCCAGCACGGCCCCGTCCTGCAGCGCGTCCTTGACGAGGCCGTCCACCTTCTCCAGGATCTCCCCGTTGATCAGGGGTCCGATCTGGGCGCCGGCCTCAAACCCCGGGGCGACCTTGAGAGCCCGCGTACGCTCCACGAACATCGGGATGAACCGCTCCGCGACGCTCTCCTGGACGTACACGCGGTTGGCGCAGATGCACGACTGGCCGGCCACGCGAAGGAATTTGATGGCGACGGCCCCGTCGGCCGCCTGGGCGAGATCGGCGTCCTCGAAGACGATGAACGGCGCGTTGCCCCCGAGCTCAAAGGACAGCCGCTTGAGTTGCTGGCTGGCGCCGGCCATGAGGCGCTTGCCGACCTCGGTGGATCCGGTGAAGGCGATCTTGCGCACCGCGGGGTGATCGAGAAAGACCTGGCCCACGGCCCCGGAGTTCGTGCTGGTGACGACGGTGAACACCCCGGCCGGCAATCCGGCCTCCTCACCGATGCGGGCAATCGCCAGAGCGGTGAGCGGCGTGGCGCTGGCCGGCTTCAGGACGACCGTACATCCGGCGGCCAAGGCAGGAGCGATCTTCCGAGTGACCATCGTGGCCGGGAAGTTCCAGGGGGTGATGGCGCCGACGACCCCGACCGGTTGCCGGATGACCCAGAGTCGCTTGCCGGGAACCGGAGGGGGGACGATCTCCCCGTACACCCGGCGGGCTTCCTCGCCGAACCAGCTGAAGTATCCCGTGGCGAAGGCGACCTCTCGCCTGGCCTCTTCGAAGGGCTTCCCATTCTCCTCGGTGATAATCCTCGCCAGCTCATCCCGCTGCTCGGTCATCCGCTCATAGATGCGCCGCAGAATCCGCGCCCGCTCAAGCGCCGGCGTCGCCGCCCAACCGGGGAATGCCTCCGCCGCGCCATCCACGGCACGCCATACATCTTCCCGTCCGGCGTCCGGGAGCTCCGCCAGGGCTTCGCCCGTCGCCGGATTGGTGACGAGCATCGTGCGTCCACTGCTCGTGGCGACCGCGTGTTTCACGAACTCCTGGTGTGAGGTGACCATGGACCGCCCCTCCCTGTTGCCGGGGCCATTTGCCGGGAGGTGCCCGTGATCCTGCGCGCGCACCCCAACGGTGTGCCGTGTAGGGGGATCGCGCGACGGGCAGAAGGAAGAAGGAGATCGCCATGAAACGCCTGGTCCTTCTCGTGGGCATCCTGGCCCTCATCGCCCCCCTCGCCTGGGCGAAGTCCTACGACCACCCGCTCATCGAGCAGACCTTCCGCCTCCTGCCCAACGGCGAGGCGGACGTCGAAGAAATCCGCACCTTCCGCTTTGACGGGGAGTTCTCGTGGGCGACGATCACCCGCTCGGCGAGGGGGCAGTACGGCCGCTACGCCCTGAGTTATCAGGGCGTCTGGGACGCGGACACAGGGCAGGCCCGGCCGTTTCAGGTCGAGCGCGAGGGCGATGATGTCACCCTCCGCTGGACCTATGCGGCGCGCGACACCACGAAGCGATTCCTGATCCGGTACCGGATCGGCGGCGCCGTCCAGCGCTACAGTGACGTCGCGCAGTTCTACTGGCAGGCCGTGGAGGGGGATCACGCCCCGATCGACCGCGTGCGCATCTCCATCGTCCCCCCGCGCCCGAGCCTGGAGCTGTTCAAGGTGTTCGTCCACAGCCGCGCCGCGCCGGGACGGCTCGACATCGCCGCGGACGGGAGCCGCGCCGTCGTCACCCAGAGCAATATCCCGGAGACGAGTTTCGTGGAGATCCGGGCGATGCTGGACCCCGCCATCTTTCCACAGGCCCGCGTCCAGAGCGGGCAGACCTATGAGCGGCTGCTGGAGGACGAACGCCGGCAGGCGGAACGGATGTGGCGGGTGCGCCGGCTGTTCCTGCTCGGCATCACGATCGCCGTGCTGATCACGCTGCTGCTCATCGCGGGCTACATCTGGACCTACCAGCGCTACGGCAAGGAACCCCCTGTCGCTTATGACGCGCTGTACGAGCGCGAGCCGCCGCGCCCGCTCCCCCCCGCGGTCGTCCCGGCGATCATGACACAGGGGAAAGTCAACCGAAGCGAACTGCCCAAGGCGTTCGCCGCCACGCTCCTCGAAGGGGCGCGCCTAGGCTACCTGGAGATCGAAGAGGTCCAGGACCGGGGCGTGCTCAGGACCGGGTTGTTCAAGGACACCGACCTCGTCTACCGGCTCACCCCGAAGGGGATCGACCTGCTCGAGGGCGGGCGGCCCCCCGTCCCGCCCGCCGGCGAACGGGCGCTGCTGCCGTTCGAGATCGCCGTGCTGCAGGCCGTGTTCAAGAACGCCGGCAGCGCGAACGCCGCCACCAGCGATCAGATCGAGGCCTGGGGCAAGCGCATCGTGGGCACGAAGAGTAACTTTCTGCGCTTCATCGAGTCGTGGGGCCCGCAGCTCCGCGGCTGGTTCGAGCGGACGTTCTTCAAGCTCGACGACGCGACCAGCGAGCGGGCGAAGATGACCTTCATCGGTCTGACGCTGCTGGGGGTGCTCGTCATCTTCATCGTGGGCGCCGGCGTCTCGATCGTCTTCGCCGGCCCGGTGGCCGCGGTGCTGATCCTCCTTGCCCTGCGCAGCCTCTCCCGTCGGACGCCCGAGGCCGCCCTGGAGATCCGCAAGTGGGAGGCGTTCCGCCGCTTCATGACCGACTTCTCGGCGATGAAGGAGGCGGGACCGCAGCTGCTGCACCTGTGGGAGCACTACCTGGTGTATGCGACGGCGCTGGGGGTGGCGGACCGGCTGCTCAACAACCTGAAGCTGGTGGCCGCCGAACTCAACCAGTCGGTGACATCCCCCCGATGGTTCCGTTCTCCCTCCATGGGCCGGGGGCTGACCGGGTCGGTCGGCGCGTTTGAATCGCTCACCCGCTCGTTCCAGAACTTCCAGAACCTCTCCCGCGCCCTCTCCTCCTCGACGAGCAGCGGGGGCGGCTTCAGCGGCGGCGGCGGGGGCGGCGGAGGCGGCGGATCGAGCCGCGCCGGATAAGTAATACGGTCGTTTCTCGTCGTCAGCGCGATCATCTTCCGGCGCGTGCGGTGGAGGGACAGGATCGGACGCGCTGGCCAGACGGCCTCGGCCCGCACGCTGCAGATCAATAAGAAGAGGGTGGGCGCGAACGCCCACCCCTCGATCTCTTCCCGCAGACTTACCGCGCGGGTGTCACGGGCTGAACCGGGAGGTACGGGGCCAGCTTGCTGAAGATGTCATCGCGGCTGATCTCGTACTTCTCGCGCACCTTGGTGACGAGAAGTTCCGCATCGCCGTTGATGGCCTGTACATCCTGGTCTGAGAGGTTCGGCCAGACCACGCGGAGATTGGACTGGAGCGTGGTCCAGTGTTCCCTGATCATTTCAGGCTTGAACATTGGGGATCCCTCCGATCGTCTCCGAACCATCCTGGCTTTGCTGATCAGGGCCGAGCAGCCCCGCCTGCCAAGCATGGCAGGCGAGACCCAGGGGGTCAAGACAATTCTTCCCCCATCGATCTCGCGCCTTTCGAGTTTGTCAACATAAATACCCATTGTGCCTGTCCGCGACATGTGAGACACTGGACGGGCATCGCGGAAGCAGCTGTCTGCGAGAGTCTGCAGGAGAAGGTGGGAAGAACGTGGCAACAGGCACGGTGAAGTGGTTCAGCAGTGAGAAGGGGTACGGTTTCATCACCCCGGAGGACGGGTCGAAGGACCTGTTCGTGCACTACAGCGCGATCGAGGGCGAAGGCTACAAGTCCTTGAACGAGGGCCAGAAGGTCGAATACACCGAGGGGCAGGGGCAGAAGGGTCCGCAGGCGACCCGAGTCCGCCCTATCGGCTAACCCCTTCCGACCACGGACGTTGCAGGCGTGGGCCCGGGCGATCATCACCCGGGCCCTCTGACTTTCCGGCATGTGTGGATGGCATAATGGGCCCATGAAATACCGCCTGCTCGCAGACGCCTACGCCGAGATCGAGACAACGACCTCGCGCCTGACGATTACCCGCCTGCTGGCCGACCTGTTCCGCCAGGCGCCCAAATCGGTCATCGCCCGCCTCACCTACCTGACCCAGGGCAAGCTCTACCCCGACTTCGAAGGCATCGAGATCGGTATCGCGGAGAAGACGGCGGTCCGGGCGGTGACCCAGGCCGCGGGTGTCTCGCAGGAGGTCGTGCATCGACAGTTGAGTCGGGCCGGCGACCTGGGATCCGTCGCCGAAGCGCTGTTGGCGAAGAACACGGCGCGGCGGTCCGTCCTGACTGTGGACGAAGTCTACGACGGGCTCGACCGCGCGGCACGCGCCTCCGGCGAAGGCTCCCAGACGGGTCGCATCGGCGCGATCACGGCCTTGCTGGTGAAAGCTACACCGATCGAGGCCAAGTACATCGTGCGAATGGCGACGGGGCGGCTCCGCCTCAGCGTGGGGGACATGACGATCCTCGACGCTCTGGCCGAAGTCTTCGCCGGCGGAAAGATCCACCGCAAGGATCTCGAACGCGCCTACAATCTCACCTCCGACCTCGGCCAGATCGCCGCCTCGGTGGCCGACGGCGGGCTCGAGAAGATTCGTCAGGTCCACGTCGTGGTGGGTAAGCCGATCCGCCCGATGCTCGCACATCCTCAAAGCGACCGATCAGTTCAAACTTGCTTCACACGCCGAGGTCTCCTCGATTGACGAGCTCGAGCGGATCTTCGAGCAGGCCGTCCAGGACGGGTGCGAAGGACTGGTCTGCAAAGCCGCGGGCGGCGCCTACCAGGCGGGGGCGCGCGGGTGGCAGTGGATCAAGTTCAAGCGCGAGTACCGCAGCGAGATGACCGACGCGGTGGATCTCGTGGTCGTCGGCGCGTTCCACGGCCGCGGCCGCCGCGGCGGCACCTACGGGGCGCTGCTGATGGCCGCCTATGACGACAACGATGACGACTTCAAGACAGTCTGCAGACTCGGCACCGGTTCTCCGACGAGTTCCTCGGCAGGCTCCCCAGGCTCCTCCGCCGCTACGAGCGGCCGGAGCGGCCGGCCCGCGTCACCACCCGCCTGGCTCCCGACGTCTGGTTCGAACCGGCCGTCGTCTACGAGGTCGTCGGCGCGGAGATCACCTTGAGCCCCGTGCACACCGCCGGGTGGGACGTCATCCGCAAGGGGGCCGGTCTGGCCATTCGCTTCCCACGGTTTACTCGCGAGCGGGAGGACAAGAGCCCCACCGATGCCACCACCGCCGCGGAGATTGTCGAGATGTACCGGCGGCGGCTGAAGAAGGCGGGCTAAGTGAGCAAGCCCCCGCAGGCCGTTCTGGAAGCCGCCGGCCGCGAGGTGGTGATCTCCAACCCGGAGAAGCTGTTCTTCCCGGAGGCCGGCCACACCAAACTCGACCTGGCCCGGTACTATCTGGCGGTCGCCGAAGGGGCGCTGCGCGGCATCGCCGGCCGGCCGATCGTGCTGAAGCGCTACGTGGAGGGCGCCGCGGGCGAGCCGTTCTTCCAGAAGCGCGCCCCCGCAAAGCATCCCGAGTGGATCGAGACGGTCGAACTGGCCTTCCCCTCGGGCCGCACCGCACGCGAGATCGTCGTCCGCGACGCGGCCCAGCTGCTGTGGATCGTCAACCTCGCGTGCATCGACCTGAACCCGCATCCGGTGCGCGCCGACGACCTCGAGCGTCCCGATGAGCTGCGGGTCGATCTGGATCCCGGGCCGGGAACAGCCTGGGATGACGTGCGCCGTGTCGCGCTCGTCGTGCGCGACGTGCTCGACGACTACGGTCTGCGCGGCTGGCCCAAGACCTCAGGCACGCGCGGGATGCACATCCTCGTCCGCATCCATCGCCGGTGGAACTTCGTCCAGGTGCGCCGCGCCGCGCTGGCTCTGGCGCGCGAGGTGGAGCGACGCGCGCCTGAGCTCGCGACCAGCAAATGGTGGAAAGAAGAACGCCACGGCGTGTTCCTCGATTACAACCAGAACGCCAAGGACCGCACCGTGGCCTCGGCCTGGTCGGTCCGGCCCACGCCGGATGCGCGCGTGTCCATGCCGCTGCACTGGGATGAGGTGCCCCCCTGCGATCCGGCGGCGTTCACCCTGGTCAGCGCCCCCCGGCGTCTCGCCGAGCGTGGAGACGCAGCGGCCGGCATTGACGACGCCGCAGGGTCACTTGAGAAACTGCTGGAACTGTCCGCCGCCCAGGAAGCCGAGGGCCTCGGCGATGCACCGTGGCCCCCGCATTATCGGAAGCAACGCGACGAGCCGCCCCGGGTCGCGCCGTCGCGACGGAAGAAAGCCGACGGGCAGAAAGGCTCGGGCCGGCGCAGATCCGTTCACCCGCTCATCACCGTGGCGAATGCGGAACACAAAGAGGCCGCGCTGGCCGGCCTCGGACGGTGGAAGGCCAGGCATCCCGAAGCCGCGGCCCAGCTCAAAGAAGACGACATCCTGGTTGACGCGATGCGCGGCCGCTTCACCACGTGGACCCGCATCCGCGTCAACCTGCGCCACGTCCCCGAAGCCCTGCGTCCTGCGGAGGAACCGCCCGATCCCGACTACGACCCCTGGGCCGGCTTCCGATCGGGACGCCGCCCGTCGCGCGCGCCGAAGACGCGCTCCAGTTCATAAGCCGGCGTTACCTCCAGCTGATCGTAGCGGCAGTCCTGCGGGCGCCTGTCCGGGCGCCAGCGCACGAACTGCGCGGCGTGGCGGAAGCGGTTCCCCTGCAGGTGGTCGTAGGCGACCTCGCAGACGCGCTCGACCCGCAGGGGCTCCCAACTCAAGTCTTTGCCGCGATTCCAGCGGCTCGTGGCCCCGGGCAGGCGCTGCCCTTTGGCCTCTGCCTCCGCCAGCCACTCGGCCCAGTGGCGCCAGGGATGGCCCTCGAGCGCATTCTCGCGCAGCGGCGCCAGCTCGGTGACCAGCTGCCGGCGTACTTCATTGGGAAAAGCCGCGGTGACGCCAACGTGGTGCAGCGTGCCCTCGCTATCGCAGAGGCCCAGCAGCAGCGATCCGATCATCGTGCCCCGGCTATTCTTGTGCCAGCGGAAGCCGGCCACCGCGCAGTCCGCCGTGCGCCGGTGCTTGACCTTGATCATCGTGCGCTCGCCCGCCCGATACGGCTCGTCCAGTCGCTTGGCCATCACGCCGTCGAGCCCCGCCCCCTCGAAACGCCGGAACCAGTCCTCGGCCACGGCCCGATCACGCGTGGCCGGCGAGAGGTGCACCGGCGGTGCGGCATGCGCCATGACCTCCTCGAGTCGTGCCCGGCGGACCGACAGCGGCACCTCACGCAGGTCATCATCCCCCAGCGCCAGGAGATCCCAGGCCACGTAGGACGCCGGCATCTCTGCAGCCAGGAGCTTCACCCGCGAGGCGGCGGGGTGGATGCGCAGGAGCAGCGCTTCGAAGTCGAGTCCACCCTTGCCAGCGATCACGATCTCACCGTCTACCACACAGCGCTCCGGCAGCGACGCCGCGAGCGGTGCGAGGAGCTCCGGGAAGAAGCGGTTCATCGGCCGCTCATCGCGGCTCTGCAGAAGGATCTCGTCCCCGTCGCGGAACACCAGCGTGCGAAAGCCGTCCCACTTCGGCTCGAACTGCCACCCCTCGCCTTCGGGCAGCGCGTCCGCGGCGCTGGACAGCATGGGCTGGAGCGGAGAAGCAAACGGCAGTCTCACGACACAATCTTAAACTGTAGAAACGGACAACGGCAGCTGCAATGCTTGCCATCGGCGGATGCCCGACCATTGATTTCGCTTTGCCTGGCCCGGGTGGCAGTTCCTCTGCCATGTCGACCCTGTTGGCAATCAGAAAGGGGGCTCTGCCGCCTCGGGTGGCCTGTGGCACACTGGAGGTCCAGCAGCAGGTCGCAACGACGAACCTCTGTCCGTATGGACAGGCGCGGTCCTGGCAGACTGGACGGTTGAAGCCCGGAGGGACCGGCGCAACAATCGGGATGAGGTGGTAGGCATGACCGCACTTCTCGTGGCCACGGAGCGGGCGCTGTTCGTCGCGCGTCGTGCAACACGCTGGTCCGTTGAGGAATCTTTGAAGGACAAGTCTCCCGAAGCCCTCGCGGTTGATCCCCGCCATCCCGGGCGCGCCTACGCCGGGACATGCGGTCATGGCTTGTGGCGCACCGACGACGCCGGTCGAACCTGGGATCAGGTTGGCCGGGGGATTACGCACGCCGAGGTCACGGCCGTCGCGGTCAGCCCGGCCGAAGCAGGCGCGGTGTACGCGGGCACCGAGCCCAGCGCGGTCTTTCGCTCTGAGAATGGTGGAGAGACGTGGAGCGAACTTTCAGGCTTGCGGGCGCTTCCTTCATCCCGATCGTGGGCATTCCCGCCGCGTCCCGAAACCCACCACGTGCGCTGGATCGAAACCGATCCGACGGTCCCCGGGAGAGTCTTCGTGGCCATCGAAGCCGGCGCGCTCGTTCGCACGCTCGACGGCGGCCGGACCTGGCTGGACCGGGTGCGCGGGGGACCGATCGACACGCACGCCGCGGCAACGCACCCCCTGGCACCCGGGCGGCTCTACTCCGCCGCGGGAGACGGCTACTTCGAGAGCACGGATGCGGGCGAGAGTTGGTCTCGTCGGGTAGACGGCCTGCGACACCGCTACCTCGTCGGGGTGGCGGTGCACCCTGCGGATCCGGACGTGGTGATCGTGTCGGCAGCATCGGGACCGTTCGTCGCGTACCGCCCCGGCCGCGCCGAGGCTCACGTCTACCGCAAGATCGGAAGAGGAGGATTCCAGCCAGCCATGACCGGCCTCCCGGATGCGCAGGGCACGGTGGCCAGCCGGTTCGCCGTCAGCCCGGGCGAGCCGGGCGTCATCTACGCGGCCAACAACCACGGGATCTTTCGCACAGACGACGCCGGGAAGAGCTGGCGGGCCGTGGAGATCCCACGGCCGCAGCACGCCTTCGATCGCGGGGTCGATGCGCTGACCTGCCTTCCTGATTGAGCAACCGACGCACGGGGGCCTCCATCGCAGCCGTGCGAAGAAGTAAGGCACAGCCGAGAGGAGCAGTGGTCTCATAACGCTTGACGTTATTATCGCCGCACGTTATTATTCCCGATGTGATCGGGAGCTTCAGGAACAAGGAGACTGAGAAGGTCTTCTTGCGAGAGAAGTCCCGGAAACTGGGATCGGATGTCCAAAAGATAGCCCAGCGTAAACTCGCAATGTTGGACGCGGCCCGGTCGCTTCAGGACTTGCGTGTTCCGCCGGGGAACCGATTGGAACGACTCTCGGGAGACCGCCGAGGGCACCACAGCATCCGGATCAATGATCAGTGGCGGATTTGCTTCCACTGGAGGGGCGGGAATGCGTATGACGTCGAGATCGCGGACTATCACGCGTAGTCCTGCAGAAGCGAAGTTGCCTCCGGTTCATCCAGGAGAGATTCTGTTGGAGGAGTTTCTCAAGCCCTTTGGGATCAGTCAGTATCGACTGGCCAAAGATACCCGTGTCCCCCCCCGTCGTATCAACGAGATCATCCATGGGACACGCGCGATTACAGCGGATACCGCGCTGCGGCTGGCCAGGTATTTCGGGACCTCGGCCTCCTTCTGGCTGAACCTGCAGACGCGTTATGACCTTGAGGTTCACAGGGACAGGCTGGGAAGGCGCATCGAAAGGGAGGTTCCAGAACTGGTGGCCGCCGCCCGATAGCTCTGGCGGGGACGAGGGGATTCGACCCCTGTGTGCCCGCGTCCTCGTCGGCTCGACAGCAGCGCCTAGTAGCGCTGGAGGCCTTCTGAAGGGGTCCCTCCGGTGGGGGCTCTGCGAAACCCCGCTTCTATCAAGGGAATCGTGGAGCCGGCGACGAGATTCGAACTCGTGACCTGCGCATTACGAGTGCGCTGCTCTACCACTGAGCTACGCCGGCTCAGACAGGAGCATCATAGCAAGGACTTGACGGCTGCTCAAGCCGAACCCCCTTCAGTGTGAAACTGCTGCGGGCGCCGCGCCATTGGCATCGCCGCACCACGATCGTGGCCACCCTCGGTCCCGCCACCTGTACGCCGGACATCGTCCGCCGGCTGATCGAAGCCGGGGTAGATGTGGTCCGCCTGAACTTCTCGCACGGCACGCAGGAGACGCACGCCGAGGCCTACGCCCTCGTGCGGCAGGCGGAAGCGGCGGTCGGCCGGCCGGTCGCGGTGCTGCAGGATCTGGCCGGTCCGAAGGTGCGGGTGGGCCTGCTGCCGCGGGGACCGATGGAACTCCGCGAGGGGCAGCCGCTTATCATCTCCGCCGACTCGGCCGCCGGGGAGCGCAGCATCGCCACCACCTACGAAGGTCTGGCTCGGGACGTGCACAAGGGCGACCGTATCCTCCTGGACGACGGCGCGCTCGAACTCGTCGTCGAGAGCAGCGGCAGGGGACGCGTGCAGACGCGCGTCGTGCGTGGTGGAACACTGCACGAACACAAGGGGCTGAACGTTCCCGGCGTGACGTTGCGCGTGCCGGTGATGACGGAGAAGGACTACGACGACCTGGCCTTCGGGATCAGGCTGGGCGTGGACTACGTGGCGATGAGTTTCGTGCAGCGTCCTGAAGACATCATGCAGTGCCGCAAGGCGATGGCCCGCCAGGGAGCCCAGTTACCCATCATCGCCAAGCTGGAGAAAGCGGGAGCCATCGTGGCCCTCGACGGGATCCTGCGCACGGCGGACGCGGTGATGGTGGCGCGGGGCGACCTGGGGGTGGAACTCCCGGCC
>Ga0209172_10003363_pt1 | contig 24720 bp, 20 predicted proteins | sample LarsenN4metaG_FD_184113 | JGI IMG/M metagenome (GOLD analysis project Ga0209172, IMG submission 184113) | Hot spring sediment bacterial and archeal communities from British Columbia, Canada, to study Microbial Dark Matter (Phase II) - Larsen... ... | reverse complement strand
GACGGCGAGACAGCCGCCGCAACGTGTATAACAGCGTCGTGAACCGTCTCGTACCGCTCTGCCTGCTTCTGCCGCTCTTCGGGGCTTGCGGCACGAAGGAGGCGTCCCTCGAGCCAGAACTCTACACGCCGGAACCGGTTGCCGACGCGGAAGGGGCGTACACGCTGCGCCTCAAACTCCGTGAAGGTGACACGCTGGTGTACGAACTGCACTCGCTGGACACCACGAGAAAGGCGGTCGTACCGGGCTCGAGTGAGGAGGAAGGGACCGTTACGGTTGAGATGTCCGTCCGCTTGGTGGATCGCGTTGCCGAGGTGGCAAACGGCGTGTATACCATCGAGCGAACCTATGAATCGCCCGTCTACCGGGTTACCGCCACGGGTGCGTACGAAGGACAGGAGGAGAGAATCGAGAGCATGCGCCGCGAGAACCTTCCCAAGAAGCAAACCTTGCGGTTCGACGACCGCTATCGCTCCATCGGCAGTGACACAGCAGCCACCGGCGTCCTCCCCGAAGGCGCGGTCAGGGAAGGGGACACCTGGACGACGGAGATACAGAACGTTTCGAACCCGCGCGACCCCGCATCGCAGTTCAACGACATGCTTCCCAAGGTGGTGCACACCGTCGGGAAGGTGGAGAAACTCGGGAGGTGGAGAACGATCCAAGTCGAGTCGCGACCAGAAGATTCTTCCGTGTTGGAGGTCGAGCAGCCGGGTGTGGTTTGGTACGACCTTGAAACGGGAGTGATGGTGCAGGCTCACTTTACCGTGAACGCCCGGGGGCAGAACACTTCTGCGCGAAGCGAGCTGAAGCTCATCGAATTCCGCCGTGGCGGCGGGCAATAGACTTCAGGGGCAGGGCGCGGTGAGCGAACCGTTCCTCGTGCCCCCTCCCCGCCTGCGGGGAGGGCTGGGGTGGGGTTCGACCGGATCATGCCCCGGATTCTTCGCTTTCAGAGGGAGGGCGAGCGTCCCCGCGAGCCATATGTCGCGAGGCGACCGGTCGTGCATCAAAGGGATGTTCGCGAGACGCTCACGCTCCCTGCGGGCATTCGGCGGCTGGTGTTCTCAAGGACGCTTTGCGTGTTGCGCTCCTCTCCGCCGCCTCCAAGACAGCGGAAATCGTTGCGGACGCGGGGCTCGCGCCAGGCTCGCTGGGGTGGGGTCCTGTGGAAGCCGGGCGCCCGCGAACTCCGAGGGAGGGCGAGCGTCCCCGCGAGCCGTCTCCCGCGGTGCAATCACTCCTGCATCAAGGGGATGTTCGCGAGGAACGCTCACGCCCCGGACGAGCCTACTCGTCCGCCGCCAGCCAAGCCTCCAGCAGCGCGGCGGCGCGCGAGTCTGCGCCGGGCGCACGGCTTAGACCGTTGCGGAACTCCAGCCCCATCTTCGGCAAAACGTCACCCAGGGGCAGCGGCTCGGGCGTCATAACACATCGATCGTAGATGTCGCCCACGCTCGCGCCGCCGTATTGCACGCACAGCTCGCGAATTCTGCCTTCGGCGAAGCCGGGCTTGCCGCCGCCTGTCTCCTTGTACAGCGCGAGCAGCACGTCATCCAGCGAGCGTGCGCCGTCGGTCGCGCCCCGAATGGCAAGGTCGAGGAGTACGCCGACCGCCTTTCCGCCGGTGTAATAGTTCACCCGGTATCCGGACGAGTTGTTCGCTTCCCAAACGCGGCGCGAGGACTCGTCGAGCGACACGCTGCGCGCGCGGCGAGCCATGTTCAGCGCGCGTCCGGCCTCGTCGAGGAACTCATCCGGCGTAACGATGCCCGCGCGGAGTAGCAGCACCTCGGCGTAGTAATCCGTTACCCCTTCCAGCCACCACAACGAGCCGGTGACCGCGGGCTTTGTGTAGTCGAAAGGGCCGAGGGGCTTCGGGCGGATTCGCTTCACGTTGTAAAGGTGAAAGAACTCGTGCGCGAGAAAGCCCGCCATCGCCCTGGGAGGTGCGCCGGATGGGATAGCGAGTCGCGCGCTGTTCATGTGCTCCAGCCCTCCGCCTGGCCCATTGAAGTCAATCAGAAACAGGTACCGCTCATAAGGCAACTCGCCCATCAGCCGGAAGGCGGCGCCGACGATGCGCGAGCAAAGCGCGCCGTACTCAGCGAGGTTACTTGGAACGCTCCTGCCGAAACCCACAACCGCATGCGGCTTGCCGGCGACCACGAACGAGTGCACGCGAAGGTCCTGCCCCATCACCAAGGGCGCGTCAATGAGCGAGTCGAAGTCGGGCGCGGTGAACGTGAAGTACCCGCTGTCCGCCTCGGGTAGGCGGCGCAGCGCGGCTTCGACCTTCGAGTCCGCGGTCAGCGCCCGCACTCGCAGGGTGTGCTCCTCGTTCGCGTGGCCATCGAACCATCCGAGCACCGCGGGCCACTGCGCGAACATCTCGCGCGAGGTAACCCGCAGGTTCTCACTGAAGATGCCGCTTCTGACACGGGCGACGACGTATCGAACCTCGTCCGCACCCTCGGCCACTCGCCAGAGGTTCGGATCTTGGACATCCTTTTCCGATGGCACAGGGACGCCGCCACGAAAGAACCGAACGTCCGCCAGGTTCGTGCCGAAGTTCACAATGCGATAGTCCCCTGGCGCCCAAGCGGGCATGCGAAACTGCATGGATGGGCGCGCAATGGAGACCGTAACCTCGACTCCGTTTTGCTGCGGCAGAGGGTCGACTGTGTAGGTTGCTCCCCAAGCCGTCGTGGCTATCGCGAAGAGCAGGCACGGAAGTAATGCGCGAAGGCGTAACATCCCAAACATTCTGACGCCTTTCCCGAAAGCCAGGCTCAGGCAGCCCGCCGCCACTCCGCATATAAATACGGGGCTGCGGAAACTTTCACGTCCGCCGAACGTACAGTAAGGATGATGGGACTCACGACGTTCGTTGCCGTTTTCGCCGTGGGCGCTGCTGCGCCCACGTTCTCTGACGCAGTCCAAACCGCCTTGCGGGACGTTTCGTTCACCGTTGACGTGCAGACCGCGAACCGGGCGGAACTGCGCAAGATCAACAAGGATTTCGCCGCAGGCTATGAGGCGGACATGGTCGAAGTGCAGTACAAGGACCCGCTGAAGATTCGCCTCACCTCGCACATCAATCGCGAGCGCTACATCTACATCGTGAACGAGGGGTTCAAGTCGTTCTCGGTGCCCCGCCTCGGCGTTCGCCAAACGAATGAGGACGTTCGCAAGGAGCCGGGCAAGTGGCAGACGCTGCTCGACTTCGGCGTCATCACCTCGGGCATGCAGCGCTCGTTCGTGAAGGGAAGTTTCGTTCGCACCGACCGCGACGGCGAGTATGTCTTCGACGTGAACTACCAATACAGCGGCGACACGACGCGGTTCCGCATCTGGGTTGATCCAACGAAGAAGTACGTCACAAAGAGAATGTGGTACAACCAGAAGGGTGTTCTCGTTGCAACCTTCCTGTATGACAACCCGGTCCAAAGCAACGGCGTCTGGTTCCCGACTCGTCTGACGGTTCAGAACGCAGAGGGGAAGACGGCCGGCGTGAGCGCCTTCAAGAACGTCAAGGTCAACGCCGGAATCGCCGATTCGGTGTTCAAGCTCTAACGCATCAGGCGCGTGAGCGCATCAGACAACGCGCCCGAGGCGGTCTCCACAAGAGGAATCGTCTCGGTGTAGCGCATGCGCGTCGGACCGATGACGGCGATCGTCCCCGCTTCCTCGCCTGCGGCATAGAAGCGACTCGCAACGACGGCGAGGCGTTGCAAGACCTCATGCGGGTTCTCCCGCCCGATTCGAACCAGCGCGGTCGGCCGAGCGGCTACGGCGCGCTCTTGCCCTTCAGCCGTGCGCTCGATGAGCGCAGCAAGTACGGCAGGGTCGTCCATGATTTGGACCAGCCCCGTCAGCAGTTCGTAGTCGCGTTGGAATTCGGGGTGAGCGAGCAGCATCGCGGTGCCTTCTGCGAACGCGCGGCCCGCGGTCGAGGTTCTGGCGACGGCGCGCAACTCCTGCCATGACTCTTGAGCCAGTCTTGCCGCTGCACCCGATAGGTGACTGACGTCCAGCGCCGCGGAGCGACCAATCTGATAGAGGCTGCGACCCTCGCAAGCCTGATTCAGCAGCGTTGCGACGGAGTGCAGTTCGCGCAGTGTAACGTCGGGCGACGCGGACACGATGCGGTTCTCAATCGCGCCGCTGCTGAGAACGAGGATGAGCAGCGCGCGCTCGGGCGAGAGGCTCGTGAGGGACACCTGCTTCACCGTCAGCGACCTCTCGCCCGCCGTCACGGCGACCGAGACGTATTGCGTCAGACGGGCAAGGCAGCGACAAGTCTCGCGGAGCAACTCGCCCAGTTCCGCCTGAAGCCGCGACAGGCTCTTCACGATGCGCGCCTTCTCCGGGCGGACCTGGGGCTTTGCCAGCCTGTCCACGAAGAAGCGATAGCCGGTGTCGGACGGGATGCGGCCCGCCGACGTGTGCGGTTGCTCCAGGTACCCGCGCTCGGACATGTCCGCCATTTCGTTGCGAACGGTAGCGGGCCCGATGCCGAGCCGGTACCTCCGCGCGACGATTTCGCTGCCGACCGGCTCCGCCGAGTTCACGTACTCAATGACGACTGCGCGAAGAATCTGCTGCTTGCGCTGAGTGAGATCGCCGTCGGGGTGCTGCGAGTTCATGGCGGGTCGAGAAGTGTACCCAAGAGATGCCCTTTACCGCACGACGCCCCAACGGTTGAGAGGGAAGAACGCCACCCACGCGCGCCCGACGATTTCCTGTCGGTTCACAAGTCCCCAGTGGCGACTGTCCATCGAGTTGTTCCTGTTGTCCCCAAGGGCGAAGTAGGTGCTCGACGGCAGCGGCTCCGCGGGCAGATCCCAAACCCTGAACAGGTCCTTCGGCGGAACCGTTTCAAGGTACATCGTTCCGCTCGGGAATTGACCGAATCGGTCTCGCAGAATCGGAAGCAGCTTGCCGTTGTAGTTCACGAGTTTGAAATCGCCGAAGTCCCTCTCAGCAATGTACGGCTCGTGAAGGGGCACGCCGTTTCGATACAGGATTCCGGCAACGACCTCCACCACGTCTCCCGGCGCTGCGATGAGCCGCTTCACGTACAGCCCTGGTGGGCCTCCCGCTACCGTCGAAGCTTCAGTCGGCGCGCGGAATACTGCGATCTCGCCCGCTCGTGGCTCGCGGAACCGATACGAGGCCTTGTCCACAAGGACATAGTCCCCTACACGCAGTGTTGGCTCCATCGAGGGGGAGGGGATCTCGAACGTTTGCACAAAAAACGGCCGGATGATCAGGAACACCACGACCGCGGCGTACTGGAGACCTTCGAGAACGTCGTGCGCAACCCGCAGCCATGGAAAGGAGACCGATCCGCGGGCGCGGGCGAGAACGTAAAGCCCGACTGCGGCGAGGCCGATTCCGAACCATCGCCAGCCGCCGAGCACGACCCCTGCGCCGAGCGCGATGAGAATCGTCCCGGGCGTCCAGCCGGGCAGCGTCGCCCACCACGGTCGAGACTGCCCCTCGCGCAGCAACAGCGAGAGGGCAGCAAAGCGAGCTGCTGCGCAAACCGCCGCGAACAGCACGACCTGGTGCGCCGACGCGTCGGAGAGCGAATGGAGCAGGCGGCTCAGTCCTTCGCCCTGCACTTGACTCAGAAGCACCGTTTCGGTCATCGCTCTGGCTGTTTAGGCGCCCCGCGCCTCAGCGTCAGTCTGGGGTGCCCATTCGGGATGGCGGGAACAGGATGAACCACGCCCGGCCGACGATTTGCCTGCGAGGCACGAGGCCCCAGACCCTGCCGTCGGCGGACCAGTTCCGGTTGTCGCCCATCATCAAGTAGTGCCCCTCAGGGACCGGCTCCGCAGGAAGGTCCCACACGACGCCCATCTCCTGTGCCGGCACCTTGTCTACATAGAGGCTGTCTTGGGGGATGCCGCCGGTGCCGAACCGCACGAGCGGGATCAGCTCACCGTTGTATTTCACCAGTTTGAAGTCGCCGATTGCCCTTTCGTTCAGATAGGGCTGAGGAACCTCCTGCCCGTTTCGATAGAGCACGCTGTTTCGAATCTCGATGAGGTCGCCCGGCTCGCCGATGAGCCGCTTGACAAAGTCCTGGTCTGGCGGTTGCCACGGCGCCAACGCCCGCTTCGGAGGCTTGAAGACGACGATGTCGCCAAACTTCGGGTCCCCAATGCGGTACGCGAACTTGTTCACGATCAGCCAATCGTTGACCTTCAGCGTGGGCACCATGGATTCGCTCGGAATCTGGAACGTCTGCAAGACGTACGGCCTCAGCAGCAGGAACACGACCACAGCCGCGTAGATCAAGGCGTCCGACGCGTCGTGCAAAATGCGAAGCGAGACCCGGCCGGCGGTGTTCGATTCGGACACGCGGGGCATCCAAGACGCCGCCACGATTCGTAGGGCGGTGCAGAGGGCGGCGAACCAGACGATTTGGTGGAGAGGAGTGCGAGCCAGTTTCTCAATCAGGCCCGGGTTGGGGGGGTGCGCCTGAGCCAGCAGCAGGAAGTCCATCAAGACGGGCATTCTACCGCTCGCCTTCGAGGAGCCGTATGTCTTCGAGGGAGAGCGGCGCGCGGGCAAGCAGGTCGGGCCTGCGCTCGCGCGTGGCAAGCAGGCGCCGGCGCCGTCGCCAGCGGCGGATCGCTTCGTGATCGCCGCTCAGCAAGACCTCGGGCACCTCGCGGTCGCGCCAGGATGCCGGGCGGGTGAACTGCGGATGCGTCAACAGGCCGTCGGCGAAGGCGTCCTCTTGCACCGACTCCGACGACCCGAGCGCGCCGGGCAATAGTCGCACAACGGCGTCGGCGATCACCGCTGCGGGCAACTCGCCACCGGTCAGCACGAAGTCGCCGATGGAGAAGACCGCGTGCGCGTACTCATCTACGACGCGTTGGTCAATCCCTTCGTAGTGGCCGCAGACGATGATGAGATGCTCGGCTTGCGACAACGCCTCGGCGTGTTGTTGGCGAAAGAGTTGGCCGGACGGGTCTGTGAACAGAACCGTTGACTGCAACTCGATGACGGATTCAATGGCCTCGGCGAGCACGTCGGGCTTCATCACCATGCCCGGGCCGCCACCGTAGGGCGCGTCGTCCACCGTCTGGTGGGCATCGGTCGCGAAGCCGCGCGGGCTTACCGCGTCGAAGGTAACAAGCCCCGCCTCCTGTGCGCGGCTCAGGATGCTGAAGCGCGTCCAGTTCAGTACCGCCTCAGGGAACAGGGTTACGAAATCAATCTTCATCTTCGGGGAACAGTCCGGGAATCGGGCGGATGACCATGCGCCTCGCCTCGAGGTCTATCGAGATGACAAACTCCTTCACGGCGGGAACCAGCGCTTCGCCGACGCGGTACAGGTCGTGCGCGGGCGCGGCGATGACCTCCTCCAACTCCCCAAGGCGTCTGCCGGCTTCGTCGAAGACTTCAACCCCGATGAGGTCCCGCACCATGTACTCCCCCTCCTCCAGCGGCGGAGTGTCCTCCTCCGGAACGCAAAGCAGTTCGCCGACGAGCGCCACCGCGTCTTCGATGCTCGTAACGCCCTCCAGCCACACCCTCACCAGCGTCTTGTGCCAGGCGCTGCGTCGCACCTCCCGCGGCTCTCCTCGCAGGAACAGCGTGCGACCCTCATCGAACCGTTCGGGGAAGGTAGTCAGGGGCAGCACCTTGACGGCTCCCCGCAGCCCGAACGTCCCCACAATTCGGCCGACCGGTACGAACCCGGCGGCCCCGTCCGTCGGCGCCTCGGAGGCCTGGAAGTTCATGGGGAAGAGGATAGCACGAACCCGCCTGCCCCCTCTTCCCACGCGGGGGCGGGTTGTGCTAAAATGGGCGCCTGTCTAACCCTTTCCGAGGAACTTGAACGATGTCGAAAGCAGCGATCTTGACCAGCGTAACCGAGCCGTTACTCCGCACCGACCTCCCCGAAGTCGGTCCTGGGGACACGGTGAAGGTGCACGTGAAGGTTCGCGAGGGCGGCAAGGAGCGCATCCAGATTTTTGAGGGTGTCGTCCTGGCGCTCAAGCACGGAGGCATCGCCGAAACGGTCACCGTTCGCAAGATCAGCCACGGCGTAGGCGTAGAGCGCACATTCCCGCTGCACTCGCCGATGGTCGCGAAGGTCGAGGTCATCCGCCGGGGGCGCGTCCGCCGCGCCAAGCTGTACTACCTGCGGAAGAAGGTCGGCAAGGCGGCGAGAATCAAAGAGAAGCGGTAGTCGCCTCCCGGGCACGCTGGCCCGCCCTTTCGCTTGCAGAGGCAGAACCTCTGCGCCGACAAGCCCCGTCCATCGAATGTAGAGGGGCTGTAGGATGTACCTGCTCAATATCGCTCTCGCGAGTTTTGTTACCCTCGTGCCCGCGCAGGAGGCGGCCGCGCTCAGCGACCTCCCGCAGTCCGACGAGCCGGTGAGCGTCCGCGTGGTCGTTCAGCCGCTGTCGAGGACCTTGGAGACGCTGAGCGAAGAGACCGGCGTTCGCCTCTCGGCGGAGCGCGGAATCGCGGGCGACCTGGTAACGCTGGTGTGCAAGGACCAACCGAGGCGCGAGGTGCTCTTGCTTCTCGCAGAGCACTTTGGTTGGACGTGGAGGAAGACGGGCGAGGGATACCGCCTGGTCAAGACCTCGCAGCAGGCTCGTGCTGAGGAGCAGGCGGCGATGCGGCAGTTCGCGGCGCCGCTGCTCGCCGGGCAGCGATTCCTGCTCCAGGAGTTGGAGGCTTCCAACGCTCTCGACATTCGAGAGGCATTCGACCGAGCAGCGGAGGTGAAGCTTGCAGCCATCGAGACGGACGACGAGGCCGCGAGGCGCAGGCTTGAGCGGCAAGCATACCGTCTCGACCTACGCTACAATGTGTTCAATCGTCTTGCGATCTTGGCGTTCTCATCGCTCGGCGAACAGGAAGCAGCACGGGCGCGCTGGCTGGGCGTTGCCGTGTTCAGCAGCCGGGCAACCCCGAGTCAATTCCCGTTCTCGCAGGAGGCGCTTCGCGCCGCACGAACGGTGCTCGATTCGTTGCGGTGGGCCGCGGGGGCGGAGGGGGCTACACCCAACCCATCGGATCTGCCACCACAGATCTCCGTGTGGCTTTCAGATGCGATCCGCGATGAGCGACGACTCGCCGCTGCCAACCCCGCTGCGCTGCTAGTGCGTGTAACTCTTATCATTTTCAGCGCCGAGAGAGGCGCCGACCCCATCGGATGGGGGTACGTGGACGTCGTCGATTCTGACGGTCTACTCTTGGCAAGGAGTCGCGACGTCGTGCTCCCAGGTCCGCCGCCGTCAGCAGACATGCAGCGAGAGCGCCCGCCAGAGTTGGACGTTCCGATTGAGCGCTCGCCCTTACTCCAGTACGTAGCCACCAGGCTGGCGCCTGAAGAGGGGCTGGACCTCGGCCGCTTCTGGCGCAAAGGGTCTGACGCCGACCCGCTCGAGGACCTCGGCCGAGTCCTGTCCGAGATCTCCGATCTGACCGGCGTCCCGGTAATCGCAGACGCCCACGACCAACTCGGCGAGGGCGTGCCCAGGGCTAACGGCGCGAAGACGTGCCTGGATGTTCTCGACGCCCTGCAGAGGTGGAAGGGTTGGAACTGGTCGTACCAGGGAGGTTGGCTCCGCCTTCGGGTCCGTGACTGGGAAAGCGCGCAATTGGGCACGGTGGAACGCGAATCGCTCATGCGCCTCCGCGAGTCGTTCTTCGAGGACGGGGGCATCGGCCTGGACCAAATCGCGACCACTCTTCTACCGCCCGCTTCGCCCGTCGGAGGGCCTGCGAGGACGTTCGGCTTCTACATCCCTGCCTTCATGGGCGGGCCATTTGCGAAGGAGAGATTGCTCCGCTTCTGGAGCGTGCTGCCGCCGAGTTTAAGGATGGTGCTCGCCCAGGGCGAGAAGGTCCGATACGGCGACCTTCCCCTTCAAGCGCGCGCCGCGTTCGACGACCTGCTCTACTCGCAACCTTCCGGCGGGCCGTTGTTCGGAGGCTACTCCCTCGAAGACCGGCGTTCGGAGTTCTTGGAGCGACTATCCGAAGCGTGGCCGTGGAGAGAGCGCATCAGCGACTACCTCGCCGGATATCGTGACGATGAGATAACGCAACTCCGGCCGGTGTCGGCTGCGCCCGACGACACCGTGTCGCTGGTGATGGGCGAGTATCCGGGGGTGCTTGTCTTTGCCGAGGATGGGCGGCTAAGTTGCTGGGACGTCTCACGCCTGGCGGGTGTGCTGTCGTCGCTGGCGGACTTCTTCGGCTTTCGAGCACGCTACCTTCCGGCTACGATCACCGAACACGCCTTCTTGGTTGAGGCGGCAGGGCAAACGCGTTACTTCGGCATCGCCACCTATCGCTTCGATCCGGGGGCCGAACCGAAGGCTTGGGCAGACCTGCCGAGCGACCTGCGCGAGAAGATCGCCGAGGCGGAACGCCGCCGCCGCGACGGCACGCTTCCCCGGGGAGCGGGATGAGGGGTGAAGCGTGCAATGCTATCCCTCCACAGCTTGCTGTGGAGGGTATTGGACTCGGCGCGGGGGCATGCAACTTGAAACCCGCCGCCCCGCTCGCTCGTTGTGAAGGGTAAGATAGGAGCAGGGTGAGGCGATGGTGATTCCAACCCCCCGAGACCGACGCGCCCGCTATAAGCACAGCGGCGGGGCAGAGGGGCGGAGCGGCGCCCCACGCCGATGCAATCCCCCCAGGTGGGAGGCGGCCCGGCGGGAGGCGCAGGCGGTTTTTGCCCGATTCGGCGACTTTCCAAAAATCTTGGCGAGCCTGGGAATTTTTCCGGCTGTCAAAGCGTCTATACTGGTAACTTCGGCGCATCGGTACCACGGCCCGTTGCCAAGGATGCCTGGTAGCCGAATGCAGCCGGACACTTCAACGGAGGTTATGAAGTAGAGATGGCAGGAGAAGGCGGAAGCAGGCACTACTGGCCGAAGGTCCAGAACGTCAACGTCATCAACGGGAATCTGCACCTTGATCAACGGGAATCTGCACCTTGTGCTCGGGCCAGGTTCTTGTGTAACGTGCGGCGGCCAGGCGGCGGGGCCGGTGTACCAAAGCCCGGACGACACGAAGCTGCACGGCCCTGTTCTGGTTTACAACACGATGGGGACGAACGACACGGCGCTTGGCCCGAAGTGGATGCGCCCGTATGACACCTACCTGACGGTTGCCGGAAACGGCGACGTCACGCTGATTGACGCCGACGGGACGGAGCGGTTCTACGACAAGACGAACGGCACGTACTCGGCGAGGAAAGAGCAGGACAAGCTGACCAAGGTCGGGAGCGAGTACATCCTGACGAGGTTCAACGGCAACAAGTGGATTTACGACGACACGACGGGGCTGTTGAAGAAGATCACGTCTCGCACGGGCCGTGAGATCACGATCACTCGCGACGGGAGCAACAACATCACGAAGGTAACGGACGGTTTCGGGCGCGAGATTCAGTACTTCTACATCACGATCGACAGCAAGACGCGCCTCAACGAGATCAGGGAGCCGGCGCCGGGTGACCCGGGCTGGTATTCTACTTTGCTTCAGTACGACACCAGCGAGCGGCTCTCGCAGATCACGAACGCCATTGGCGAGACTCAGCGCTTCGAGTACGATGGCTCGGACCGGCTGACAAAGGCGATCAACGGGCACGGGGACGCGACGGAGTACACCTACGATACGAGCAGCCGCGTAACGAACGTGAAGGATGCGGCTCTGAAGAGCACCGCCATAGCGTACACGAGTTCCACACTAACGACAGTTACAGATCGGAGAAGCAACGATTGGGAGTACACCTACGACTCGGATAAGCGGGTGACGAAGACCGCGGACCCCCTCGGGAATGAGACGGAGTTCGTCTACGACTCGAAAGTGCGTCGGCGGGAATATGCTTCCCTCCGCCGGCGAGACCTACCCTTCTCCATATGTGGGAGCGGGCGGTGCCAGGTAAGGATGATGTTGCGCTGCTTCGCTGCAGTCGTGGCGGTGGCGTTTTGGGTGGCTGCAGGTGGCTGTAGCCGTCAGCCTCCGCGTGACGCAGGAACCAACGGCGGAGAGTTGACGTTTGCCTCAGACGAACAGGAGGTTTTGTTCCGCGCCGTCGAATACGGTGCGCGGCATCTCGGCGGAACTCCTGTCGTCGTCCGAGAGACGGTTCCCGTGCCACCGGACGACTATCAGGGGATGGCTGCCGCATTGCAGCGGTTGCGCGCAAATGGCTACCGCTGCCAGGCGCCCAGCGAATCTTGGCAACCACCGGTGGTTGCGGACAACACTTTTGTGGAGGAATGGCGGAAAGTCGCCAGCACGCCGGCCGAGATCGGAGCCGAGTCGCCCATCACGAAGATAGCTGAGGTGGCAAGCAAGAGAGACGTTGAGGCAGCGATGGCATCGCAGATTGAAATGTGGTCTGGATTCCATAGCGTCTATCCTAATGCATCGGGCCTCATTCAGGTATCCAGGCCGCATATAGACGCGAGTCGTTCGATTGCCGTGGTGGTCGTGTACTGCTCGTGGGGGCCGCTGCGTGATTGGTTTCGCGTGGTGCAGCTTAGTCGCGGCCCATCCGGGTGGGCCGTTTCGTTCGCTGAGAACATAGTGCCGATTGGACCAAGGGAAGATGAAGGATAGCCGCGTGGGGAATCGTATCACGCCATGATCGTTGAGTCGCGGGCGACGAGCCGCCATCACTCACCCCGCTTCCGTGCCGCCGCCGCCAGGCGAAGAACCTTACCGCCTGACGCCGTGCTTCTCCTGATGCTGTGTCGCGCCGCGTCGTCGCGCCCGCTGCCTGGGGTGGTCAGTACGCCTGACGCCGAGGCGGTAGACTGTTGGGACTGTCATGCTCTCAACCCTACTCCTCGTCGCCTCCGCAACCGCCGTCCCCGCCCAGCAGCAGGATCTTGACGCCGCCCTACGCCTCAACATCCGTGCCGCTGTCGGCTACGACGCCATCGAACGCATCGAGCGCGGGGTGTCCCTCACCGGGAAGGCAAAGTTCCTCGGCGTTGACTCCAGTTTCTCTTTCCTCTTCACCCCGAAGGGAGAGTTTGTGGAACAGATCACGGGCCGTCTCACGATGAGCCAGGGGTTCGACGGGAAGCGCACGTGGCTCGCGGACTGGCACGACGTCGTGCGCATCCTCGAGATGGAGGACGAGGACAGCGCACACCTGTTCGCCGCCGTGATGACTCACTCATGGCTGAGCGAGGAATCGCGCGTCGCCAAACTGAGCGCGAAGCGCGAGGGGGACGCATACGTCATTCCGCTCCGCCTCCCCGACAGCCCCGCGGTTGCGGAGATCTTCGTTGACGCCGAGACGCACTTGCCCAAGCGCTATGTGCGCGAGACGCCGGCGGGAGACGAAGTCATCGAGTTTAAGGAGTACCGCGAGTTCCGCGGCGTCAAGTTTCCCGTCTCGCTGACGCAGACCGAGGGCGGCGTGGTGAACACATACACGATCACGACGATCGAGCCGATGCCGGTGTTCGTGCGCAACCCGTTCGAGGCGCCGCCGGGAGGCGGCGCGCGGGCGGCATTCGATCGAGCCAAGCCTGCGGGCGTGGTGTCGCGCCGCGTTCTGACTGGGCACACGATGGTGCGCGCGAGCCTGAACGGGGGCGAGGAGAAGTGGTTCATCCTCGATTCGGGCGCGGGCATCACGGTGCTGGATCAGAAGGTCGCCGACGACATGAAGTTGGACGCGTTCGGCGAGTTGCCCGTCCTGGGCATCGGAGGCTTGGTGAAGGCTCAGTTTCACCCGCTGAAGACGATCGCCGTCGGCCCGGTTACGCTGAAGGAGATCAACGCAATCAGCATCGACTTAGGCATGTTGCGCACGGTGTTCGGCTCGGAGTTTGCGGGAATCATCGGCTACGACCTGTTAGCGCATGCCGTCGTCGAGTACGACCACGCAACGCCGTTTGTGGCGATTCACGACCCGAAGGCGTTCACGCTCAGCGCAGGCAAGTGGCTTCGCCTGCGCTTCAACAGCAAACTGCCGTGCGTTGAGGCGACCTTTGAGAACAACTACAGAGACATCTTCCGCTTGGATACCGGCGCGCCGAACAACGTTACCTTCCATTCGCCGGCGGTGCGGAAGTACCGCTTGCTCGAGGGGCGAGAGACGACCAACACCATGCTCGGCGGCGTCGGAGGGATGATCCAAGCGAAGGCGGGGAAGATCAAGTACTTCGAAGTCGGAGGCAGGCGCATCGAGGAGCCTACGGTAACGTTCGCCACCAGCGATGACAGCGCCTTCGGCGACCCCTATCTCGCGGGGAACCTCGGCACCGCGTTTCTCGATCGCTTCACCGTCGTTTTTGACTACGTGAATCAGCGCATCGCCTTCTTGGACAAGCCCTCGAACTGAGCGACCATCCCCTCGATGACCTCGAAGCCTCCGCGCCAGAAGTTGGCGGAGGTGAGGTCCACATCCAAAAGGCTCATCAACTCTTGCGGAGACCGCGAGCCGCCGAGGCGCAGCACGTCGAGATACCGGTCCGCAAAGCCCAGACCTTCGCTCTTCGCCCGCTGATAGAGCGAAAGCGTCAGCAATTCGCCGAACGCATAGGCATACACGTAGAACGGCGCGAAGAAGAAGTGGCCAACGTACAGCCACCACTGTTTGTGTTGCTCGCCGAGCGTCAAGCCCGCGCCGAACATCTCTTGCAGTCGCTCTTGCCAGATCTCCGCGAACTCCTCAGCTGAGAGCTCTCCCTCCTCGCGTCGAGTCCGATGGCACTCCTTCTCGAAGCGAAACATCGCTGCCTGGCGAAAGACGCTGGCAAAGATGCCTTCAATCTTCTGAGCGTACAGCGCGAGGCGATCCTCGTCAGTGCAGTCCGCAACCAGGTCGTCGAACACAAGCATCTCGCCGAAGATGCTCGCCAGCTCAGCGAGCGGCAGGGTGCCGTGGAAGTTGAACAGCGTCTGCTCGCGGCTGAGAAACGCATGCACGCCGTGGCCAAGTTCGTGAGCGAGCGTCATCACGTCATCAAGCCGCTCCTGATAGGACATCAAGATGTACGGATGCGCCTGCGGAGTTACGTACTCGCAGAACGCGCCGGACGCCTTGCCCATCCTCGGCTGGGCGTCTATCCACCTGCCTTTGAAGAACTCGTTCGCGATGCTCGCCATCTCCTTCGAGAAGCGACCGAAACTGCCGATCACGATCTCCTTGCCCTCGTCGTACGGTACGCGCGCGCTCGCCTCCCTTAGCGGCGCGTAGCGATCGACGTGCGTCAACTCCGGCAGACCGAGAAGGTCGCGCTTCCGCAGGTAGTACCGCTCGACGATCGGATGATTCTCCGCGCAGAGGTCAACCACCAATTCGACCGTTTCCCTGTCCAACTCGTTCGCCATGTTGCGGCTCTGTTCGGGATAGGAGAAGCGGCGGAGGTCGTCTTCAAGTTTTCGGTCGGCGAGGATGGTGTTGTAGCAGAACACCACGACGCGCTCGAGTTCCTTCAGCCCCTCGGTCAGCGCGTCCGCGGCAGCCTGTCGAACTTGGCGATCCGACTCGCGGAGCAGGGAGGTCAGCTCCTCCACGTTCGTCATCCGAGTCTCTCCCGTCTTCGGGTCCAGGTAGCGGAACGAATGCCCTGCGACCGCCTCCTCATGAAGGCGCTGCCACGCGCGGATGCCGGTGTTCGCGGTCTTCTCAAGAAGCACCTCCTCTGTCTCGCTTAACCGGTGGGGGGAGTACACGCGAACGCGCTGCAGCCAATGGCGATAATTTGCCAACTCGGGCGCGGCAAGGGCGCCCTGCACCCACTCCTCGGGCGCGGCTTGCAGCTCCAGTTCGAAGAACAACAGCAGAACCTGGACCTCGCTCAGGCGCTCCTGAACCGACTGCAGGAACGCGCCGCGCTTAGGATCGCTCGTGTCTTCGGTGAAGCGCAGGTTGGCAAACGAGGCGACGCGCGAAAGGCGCTCGACGATCTCCTCCAAGGTTTCGATGCCCTCCCGTAGGTCGGCGGGCGAGAGGCCGCCGGAGACGATCCGCCCACGGTAGCGCTCCGCGAGCAGCTGCGCGGCTCGCTCCGCCTGCGCGAATGCCTCTTCGATGCGCGGGTCGTCAGTGCCGTCGAACAGGTGCGTGAGGTCCCAAGTCATCGAAGGGTCTTGGATCGCTGGACCGGACATGCGGCGGAGTGTACCGAACGCCCAGAGGGGGTTTTCGAGTACGCTCCCGCAGAATGTACGACGACTTCCAGCACTTTCTTCAGGCGCTCGACGAGGCAGGGGAGTTGCGTAAGGTCTCTGTGCCGGTCAGCCCCCATCTTGAGATGACGGAGATCGCCGACCGCTGCATGAAGATGCCGGGCGGCGGGCCGGCGCTGCTCTTTCAACAGCCCAGAGGCTATGACATGCCGGTCGCCATCAACACGATGGGCTCGTGGCGGCGAATGGCAATAGCGCTCGGCGTGGAGAGCGTCGAGGAGGTGGCGCGCGAACTGGAAGAGATTCTCCAGCCGGAGATTCCCGCCACGCTCGCCGAGAAGTGGGCGCTGCTGAAGAAGGCGTCGAGGTTCCTCAAGGCGCCGCCAAAGACCGTGTCGAGCGGTAAGTGTCAAGAGGTCGTGCTGGAGGAGCGCGAGGTGGACCTCTCTCGCCTGCCGGTGATGACCTGTTGGCCGCTCGACGCCGGCCCTTTCATCACGCTGCCGCTCGTGTTCACTCACGACCCGCAGACCGGCAAGCGCAACGTCGGGATGTACCGGATGCAGGTGTATGATGGGCGCACGACCGGGATGCATTGGCAGATGCACAAAGTCGGCGCCGAGCACATGCGGCGGGCAGCGGAGAAGCGGTCGCGTATCGAGGTTGCCGTTGCGCTCGGCGGAGACCCGGCGCTCATCTTCACGGCGCTTTCGCCGCTGCCTCCGGGCATTGACGAGATGCTGTTCGCGGGCTTCCTTCGTCGCCAACCGGTGCCGTTGGTGAAGGCGAAGACGGTTGACGTCCGCGTGCCCGCGGATGCTGAAATCGTGCTCGAGGGTTATGTGGACCCGAGCGAGAGCCGCATCGAGGGACCGTTCGGCGATCACACGGGCTACTACTCGCTTGCTGATGAGTTTCCGGTTTTCCACGTTACGTGCATGACGATGCGCGAGAAGCCGGTCTATCCCTCGACCATCGTCGGCTACCCTCCGATGGAGGACGCCTACATGGGCGGGGCGGTGGAGCGCGTGTTCCTACCGATGATTCGCTTGGTTGTGCCGGAGATTCTCGACATCCATCTCCCTCCGGCGGCGGCGTTCCACAACGTGGCGTTCGTAAAGATCCGCAAACGGTATCCGGGCCACGCGTTCAAGGTGATGAACGCAATCTGGGGTCTCGGGCTGCTGATGTTCACAAAGTTCATCTTCGTGTTTGAGGAGGATGTGGACGTTCACGACATCAACGACGTGCTCTTCCGCATCGGCGCAAACTGCGACCCGATGCGTGACAGTCTGCTCGTGAAGGGGCCGCTCGACCAACTGGACCACGCCAGCAACGTGACGGGCTTCGGCGGGAAGGTCGGCTTCGATTGCACGCACAAGTGGGCGAGCGAGGGCTTCCCACGAGAGTGGCCGCCGTTCATCGAAATGAGCGACGACGTCAAACGCCGCATAGACGCCATCTGGGACGAACTCGGGATTCTTTAGCGAAGCGACCGCAGGTACTCCGCCAGCGCGCGCAGGTCATCCGCCGCGAGGTGCGCAAACGAGGGCATGCCCTGCTTGCCGAACTTGGTCGGGTCGTTGAGGAGGTCCAGATAGAACTGCACGTCGGGGTGCTCCGCCCCGACGTGCGCCAAGTCGGGCCCGACCTTGCCACCCTGTCCGCCGCCGGCGTGGCAGTTCGTGCAGCCAACCTCGCCGAACTTCGCCTTGCCCCTCGAAACGAGCGCGGCATCGAGGGAGGCGCCGCCCGGCTGCTTCGGCTCCTCTTTCTTTGTGTCGGGCTGCTTTGCCGACGAGGTCCCCTCCCGCTTCTGCGGTTCCTCTTCCGTCGTCGTCGAGGGCGGAGGCTGCGTCGCGCCCGGCACGGTGCTTGCTGGGTCGGAGGACGGCGTTGTTCCGGCGCCTTCTTCTGCCCCTTCGGCGGGCGGCAGTTCGCCGGACTCCACACCCGAGGAAGGCGGTGGCTCTTCGCCGCGACTGCAGCCCGAAACTGCAACCCAAAGAATCAGCGTGAGAACGAGAATGCTTTTCATAGAAGTTGCTCCTGACTCGAGGTCGGAGAGGCAAGTCTACCGCTTGCCGTTAGGTATCGTCCAGGCGCTATGAGGCTTGCGCTGTTTTCGATGGTTTCTGTTCTGCTGCTCGGTGGACAGGGGCGGTTGCCCCAGATGCCCGGTTATGAGCGATGGAGCGACATGCGTCCAAAGATTCAACGCTCCATCGTTCGCGGAGACCTGACCGCGACTTGGGTGGACGAAGGCAGAGCGTTCGTCTATCGAAAGGACGGCAAGTACTTCCGCTACGACGTCAAGACGGGCGCAACTTCCGAGACGGAAGCTCCGCCGAGTCCTCCGGCGGAGCCCCGCGACCCGCGACCGCGCCCGGCGAGGGGAAGGCAATACACAGTCGCCTACTCCGCCGACGGCGAGTGGAGGGCGGACTACTCGAACGGCAACGTCACGATTCGACTTAGGAACGGCGACGGTGAGCCGATTCAAGTTACGACTGAAGGTGATCCGGAGAAGCGCGTCGTGTACGGAACGGCGAGTTGGGTGTACGGCGAGGAGTTGAACCAGAACGAGGCGATGTGGTGGTCGCCCGACGGAAAGAAACTGGCGTTCTATCGCACGGACAACCGACCGGTTCTCGACTACTACGTCACGCTTCGGCACACGGCGGTCCAGAACGAAGTTCTGATCGAGCCGTATCCCAAGGCGGGCGCGCCCAACCCGATCCTCGGCCTTATGGTCTACGACCGCGAGAGCGGCAAGACGGTCGAGGTAGACGTGAGGAGCGGCGAGGAGTTCAGCGACGACTCCATCGGGCACTACGTGTACAACGTCCGCTGGTCGCCGGACGGCAAGGAGATACTCTTCAACCGGACGAACCGCAGGCAGAACGAGATGGAGTTCTGCGCCGCGAATCCGGACACCGGAGAAGTGCGCGTCGTCATTCGCGAGGAGTGGAAGACCGGTTGGGTCGCCAACTCGCCGGGCATCCGTTGGCTCGACGAGCGGCGCTTCATCTGGACGTCGGAGAGGAATGGCTTTGCGAACTACTACCTCTACGACCTGGGCGGCAAACTGCACGCGACGCTGACCGAGCACGAGTTTGAGGTCGGTCCGATCCTCCGAATCGAGGATGACACCATGTGGTACATGGCTCGCAGCGGCGACAACCCGTACAAGATGCAGCTGCATCGAGTGAAATTGAACGGCACCGAGGACACTCGACTTACGGACCCGGCGTTCAATCACACGATCAACCTCGCCCCCGGCGGCAAGCATTTCCTCGACACGTACGAGACCGCTTCGACCCCGCCGACGACTGTTCTTCGCGACGGCGAGGGCAAACAGGTTGCGGTGCTCGCCAAAAGCGACATCAGCGAGTTCACTGCGCTCGGCCTTCAGCCAACTGAGGTGTTCGCGTTCGTCGCAGCCGATGGTCAGACCACCTGCTACGGCACGCTCGAGAAGCCGAGCAACTTCGACCCCGGCAAGAAGTATCCGCTGCTCGTGAGCGTGTACGCCGGCCCAGACTCGGGCGGCGTGCGGGAAGTGTTCTCCCCGCCGAGCGCGACCACCGAGTTCGGGTTCTTGGTTGCCACCATCCATGGACGAAACGCCTCGGGGCGAGGGAAGCGGCTGCTTGATGACCTCTACATGAAACTCGGCATCACCGAGATTGACGACCAAGCGGCGGGCGTTAGGGAACTGCTGAAGCGACCCTATGTGGACGCCAAGCGCATCGGCATCTACGGGACGTCGTACGGCGGGTACGCCAGCATCATGTGCCTCCTGCGGTATCCCGATCTGTTTTCCGCCGCCTGCGCGAGCGCCAGCGTTACCGATTGGCGGAACTACGACACCATCTATACGGAGCGATACATGTGGACGCCGCAGGGTAACGAGCAGGGCTACCGTGACGGCTCGGCGATGACGTATGCGGCAAACCTGAAGGGTAGCCTGATGCTCTTCCACGGCACCGCCGACGACAACGTTCACCTCTCGAACACGCTGCAGTTGATTCAGGCCCTGCAACGGGCGAACAAGAGCTTCGAAGTGCAACTCGGGCCGGATCAAGGGCACGCGGGCATACGCTTTGAGCGAATGATGGAGTTCTTCATCGAGAGCCTCCGCATCGAAACAAAGTAAGTGCGCGAAACGAACTGCGCAAAAGTGCGGCTTTTTTCGCATCTGCAACGTCTTAACAGTAGGTTGAGTCGGCGTGTGTCTACGTCGGTTTGGCCAAATCTCGATCGAGATCAGGAGGAAAACGGAATTGAGAAAGACAACGAAACGCACAACGAAGAAGGCTGCGACCAGCAAGGCCGCGCCTAGCAAGAAGACGACTCGCAAACCGGCAGCGAAGAGAACCGCCGCTAAGAAGACGGCAGCACGCAAGCCGGCAGCGAAGAAGAAGACTGCGGCAAAGAAGACGACCGCTAAAAAGCGAACCGTAAAGAAGGCCGCAAAGAAGGCGCCGGCAAGAAAGGCGACGAAGAAGGCAGCAAAGAAGACCGCTGCCAAGAAAACGACGCGAAAGGCCGCCGCCAAGAAAACGACCAAGAAGAAGGCCACCAAGAAGCCTGCGCGGAAGACGACCAAGAATGCCGCCGCTAAGAAGACCGCGCGCAAGACGACCGCCAAGAAGGGCGGCGCCAAGAAGCGCGCGACGCGGAAGCGAGCCTCCAAGAAGACGTCTTCTGAGCAGCCGATGACGACGGGGGTTTCGCCACCCGTGAAGGTGGGCCCGAAGAAAGTCATCCGCCGACCAATTCGAGTCGGCACGACCAACAACAGTAGATAGTCGAACCGGCGCCCCTCTCACCAAGGGGCGTCCGGTTCCCGGCAACGTGAGCGGGTAAATTCACCGTGCCGCCGGGGCAAGGTTGTCCCGGAGGCACAACGAACAAGGGGGTAATGAACAAGATGATCGCAGGATTCGAGACCGTAATCGCCGCGGCAACCGCCATCGCAGCCACCGCTGCAACACCGGCAAACCCTGAAACCCAGTGGGTACCGGGAACCAGAGAGGCGGTGAGCACGATGAACACGCTGTTCGGCCCGACCGGCCTCATCGCCACTCCAACCGCCTACGGCAGCGAGCACAACAACATCCAGTTCGGAGCGTTATTCGGAGACGACATCTCCAGTGCGTCCGGCAACTATGGAATCATTCGGTACGTCGAGGTCGGCGGCGCGTACCTCGATCGGACGGGTGCGAGCGACAAGGCCGTCGCGAACGCGAAGGTCACGATCATCCCGCAAAACTTCCGCAACTTTGAAGTGGGCATCGGGGTCATCGACGCCTTTGACGCGATTGACCAGACGTTCTATGTCGTCGGCTCGGCTGACCTCGTTACCCCCGAGTGGAGGGTCAACGTGCGGGGAGAGCGCTTCTCCACCATCGGACTCAAGGTTCACGCCGGAGTCGGTAACGGCATCTTCGATGAGGAACTCTTCGCCGGGGGCGAGCTGCTCTTCACCAAAAACGTCAGCCTCGTCGGCGAATGGGATACCCAAGACTTCAACGCCGCCATACGGTACGCGCACGGAGACTACTTCAACGTACAGATTGGCTTCTTCAAGTCGGACTTCTTTCTCGGCGCAACAACGACGCTGAGGTTCTAACTCGAAACCAGCGCCAGCAAAAGAGGGGGCGGAAACGTGTCACCGCCCCCTTCTCACTTTCGGGTAACCGCACTACCAGGCAAACCGTCCGACGAACGCAGCCGCCTCATCGCGGCGCACAAACGTCTCGCCCAAGCGGTCGTCCGTCAGGCTGTGCTCCTCAACCGTGGCGAAATCCGCCGAGGCGCCACGGCTCAAGGGCGAGTACCACAACTCGCCGGGCATGCTGCAGGCAAGGCACTCCCGCCCGCTCGTCCGGGCTGAGTAGAGAAGGTCGCCGCCCGGCTCTCGAATCTCCACCGCGGCAGCCTTCCCGCTTACGTTCATCGTGATCACCGCGTTCGCAACCGTGACAACGGTGCCCAGTGCCAGCCCCGAGCGCCGCTCCACCGCCTCTCGAATCGCCGCTCGTTCAGCCTCGGAAGCGCGAGCGTCCAGATACAGAACGCTCCGGCGCTCGTCGCCGAATGAGAGGTTCCGCTCCGATTGGATGAGCGCTGCCGCCCGATAGCCTGAGAGCGCGCCGGAATCGAACTCAACTGCGACGATCGCCGTGCGGCCGTCGGTAACAACTTCGCCGGAGACGTGGCAAGGCCCAGCGAACACCGAGCAGGTCCGCGCCTCGAAGTAGGTTCCGGTCAGTGCGACCGATGCGATTAACGATAGGGTTAGCATGGTTCTGTCTCTCCAGTTTACAGTTTACTCGCGAGTAGCCCGTATGGTTCCGCGGCTTGGCGGGAAGCCACTTATCGCTGCTTGCCGATATCCCGGCGATAGTGCCAGCAGTCCGGCATGCCCTCGAGGCAGGCGTAAGCGCGGCGCGCCGCCTCCTCACGAGAGGCGGCGAGGGCAACCACGTTCAGCACCCTGCCACCAGAACTGACCACCTCGCCGCCGTCCGCCTTCGTGCCGGCGTGAAGCAGCATTACCCCTTCGGTCAACGTCAGGCTCGGCAGCGGCAGCCCTTTCGGATACTCGCCTGGATAGCCGCGCGCCGCGACCACAACCACTACGCAGTGCTGTGGGTCCACTTCGGGCGGCGACATCGGCTCTCCCCGCGCAGCCGCCTGCAGGAAGGCTCCGAAGTCTCCACGCAAGCGCGGCAGAATCGCCTGAGCCTCCGGATCGCCGAAGCGCACGTTGTACTCGAGCGCGAAGGGACCCATCGGCGTCATCATCAGGCCCGCATACAGCACACCGACGTACGGCGTACCTTTCTCGCGAAAGTGCCGCACGATCGGCGCGATGAACGCCCTGCCGAGGGCATCAACCTGGGGGGCGCTGATATCCTCGATCGGCGAGAAGGCGCCCATGCCGCCGGTGTTCGGGCCCCTGTCCCCGTCTTCCGCGCGCTTGTAGTCCTGAGCGCACGGCAGCAGCACGTACTCCTTGCCGTTGCTCACGGCGAAGAGGCTCAGTTCGCGCCCGCTCAGGCGCTCCTCGACGACGATGGTCTCTCCCGCCTCGCCGAACTCGCCGGCCACCAGCATCCTGCGCGCCGCCTCGACGGCTTCCGCAGCGTTGTCACAAACGATTGCGCCCTTGCCGAGCGCCGCGCCGCTCGCCTTCACGACGACCTTGCGCCCTTGCGTGTCCATCCCCCGGATGAACCGCTCGGCATCGTCCAGGTCGGTGAAAATGTCGAATTCGGCGGTGGGCACGCCGACCTGGCGCATCAGCCGCTTGGCGAACGCCTTGCTCCCTTCGAGCTGCGCCGCCGCCGCCGCCGGCCCGAAGACATCTATGCCTGCCTCCCGCAGCGCATCCGCCACTCCGGCAAGGAGAGGCGCCTCGGGGCCAACGACGACGAGGCCGACTCCCTCGCTCCGGGCGACATCCACGACCGTCGCGGCGTTGTTGGGGTCGGCAGCGATCAGCCGGGCACACTCGCCGATGCCCGGGTTACCGGGAAGCGCGAGCACCTCGGAGACGGATTCGCTCTGAGAGAGCCGCCACGCCAGAGCGTGCTCTCTCCCGCCGCCGCCGAGCACCAAGACCTTCACGCCCCGCCTACCGCGCGAAACACCTCGTCGCGCAAGTCGTGGTCGGCGTTCGAGAACTCGGTGTAGGCAGGGATGAACGCCACCGGCGCGACGCCCGTCGGACCATTTCGATTCTTCCGAACCAGAATCGCCACCGGCCTCGGCACCGTGGTGTCGAGGGGCTCGACTGTCTCGCTGTCATCCTCCTTCCGAGGTACGGGGTACAGCATCAGCACCACATCGGCGTCCGCCTCGATCGAGCCGGACTCGCGCAGGTCGCTCAATTGCGGAATCTGCTTCTCTCGGTGCACGACTTGGCGCGACAACTGCGAGAGCGCAAGCACCGGCACTTCGAGTTCCTTTGCCATGTTCTTGAGTCCGCGCGCGATCTCTGCAACCTGCTGCACGCGGTTCTCCGTGCGCGTGGGCGCACGCATCAGCTGTAGGTAGTCCACGACCACCAGCGCCAATTCGCCGTGCTCGGCGGCAAGCCTTCGGCATTTGCCGAGCATTTCGAAGGGGCTGATGTCCGAACTGTCGTCTACGAAGATGTTGACGTCGTACAGTTTGTCGCACGCGTTGACAATTCGGTCGGTGTCCTCGTCGCGAATCCGCCCCGGACGCTTGAGCACGCTCGCGTCCACGCGAGCGATGGTTGTCACGACGCGACGAACGATCTCCAGGCTCGACATCTCGAGGCTGAAGATCGCAACCGGCTGCTTGGTCCTGGCAGCCGCGTTGTATGCGAAAGAGAGAGCCAAACTTGTCTTTCCGACCGCCGGTCGCGCGGCGAGCACCACCAGGTTGCCGGGGTACAACCCGGTTACGATGTGGTCGAGGTCCACGAGGCTCGTCTGAAGCCCTTGAATCGCCTCACCGGTCTCCGCTTTCCGCTCGACATCTTCGTAGAACTGGTGAGTCAGTTCCGAGAGAGGCACG
>Ga0209172_10003359_pt1 | contig 24738 bp, 32 predicted proteins | sample LarsenN4metaG_FD_184113 | JGI IMG/M metagenome (GOLD analysis project Ga0209172, IMG submission 184113) | Hot spring sediment bacterial and archeal communities from British Columbia, Canada, to study Microbial Dark Matter (Phase II) - Larsen... ... | reverse complement strand
AACCGAGATATGGAACCCACGAGAGAGAAGAGAGAAGATTTACTTTTGAAGGCTTTATTCTTAATACGACATCAACATTTGGCTATTAGTTTAAAAGATAAAGAAGAACTACAAAAAGAACTTAAACGAATTGTTTGTATTTTACGGCCTCAATTATCCGGAACTTTATAATCTAAGAAGCATAAAAACGAGTTTGTATTAAGTAGCTTAGCTACTCGCGTATAATTCACAACATATATAAAAAACTTTAAACTTTTATGTGCGAAATTCAACTATTTTTTATTATTTAATGAAGGGTTACAGTTTCATCGGATTCGTCATCAGAATCCGGTGGAGTAGGAGGATGTTCAGAGTTAAATACTTTCATATCGTCGGGTATGGTATTTCTTTTGGTTTGTTTGCTATCTCGAATGTGTGAAAGAACCGGATTTACAAAAGTAGACATAGAATTTGTTAAAAGTTTAATTTGAGGACTTTCTATTGTGCAATTTGGATCTACTCTAAATATGTTGTTAATCATATTAGCGTTGTTTGCGGTTTGTTGAAGAGTGGGTTGTGTCGTTGTTGTTGTTACGATAGTAGGTGCGGTAGTAGTTGGCCGATTTAAAAGAGATTCCATAGAAGGTACTTTCATTTCGGATTTGGTAGATAGAGGACTTTTTGGTGGAGAATTCTGTTTTTTAGGAGATTCTGCAATTACAAATTCGATTTCAGACTCTGAATCTTGGTTTTCGTTTTCATTCATAGGATTTAACGTAATTACGGTTCCTTGTTCGGTTGATTGAGTATCTTCGATAATTTCTTTAATGTTGGATTCCTCTTGTGTTTGTTGTGGTTTTTTGGAAACAACACTACTAAATAATTCTTTTGGCATAGTAACAGCAACATTCTTATCGTATATCTTTGGAGGAATGGTGGAATGGGTTACTGTAGTGACGTATTCTACAGGTTTGGATGGTCCTTCAGCCGGTTCAGAGCTAACCGAGACGGTTTGTTTCCATATACTATCTTTATTAGATGGATCAAAGGTGCTTTTGCTGGATTGATTGTTTGAAGTAGGTTCTGTTTTTTGTGATCGTTGTTGCTGAGACATCATAAATAATTTAAACATTTTCGATAACTCTTCAAATTGTTTGTTAGATGCTTTTTGTTGTTCGATGGTATCGTTCTGGATAGATTGAACTCTATTTAAAATGTTATTTTCCAAGTCTTCCATCTTCTTTTCCATCTTTTCGTTTAAGACGTGCGACGATACTTCTGGAGCTGATTTTTGAACAGGAGGAACGATTTCTGTTGGTTTTTTACCCCAACGGAAGAGTTTAGAAATTACAATAGGTCCAAAGAAGTAAGCAGCTTGACTTCCAAAAGTATAAAAGAATCGAGCCTTTGGATTTGATCGATAAAAGGCCAACTTCTTTCTATGAATACTTCGAATTAACATCATATATTCTTTTCTATTGCTTTCAACCATCGTACACCATTTTGTCCATTCTGTTTCTTCTGGATCGATGTTTTCTAAAATCTTTTGTATCACATTATTCGCAGTCATAAATATTGTCCAAGTAGAACGAGATGTTTGTTTTAAATCCCATTGATCTTTAAGTTTTTTAGCTTCGAATTTCATTTCTTCCAAATCATCTTCATAAGTATATTCTCTCGATACAGGAATTCCGCTGTTTTGCATTTGGTAGAGAAACCATTTTAGCTCTCTTTTCTTAGCCATAAGTTTCTTTTTCTCTTGTTCATTGAGCTCTTCTTCTTCCAAATACGATAAAGGATTAAACTTTTCATACTCCTTTTTCAGTTGTTGTTTCTCTTCTTCGTTCTTTTCTTCTTTCGTTTTTAACTTTGGAAAATGCTTGGTCTCTTTGGGTTTTTTGTTCTTTTCGTTTGTTTTTGATGTAATCGTAGAAGAAGATTTTGTTCTTTCCGAAGTTTGTGAAACTTTAGAAGAAGATTGTGATTGAATGGGACTCGCTTTTTTGGAGGATTCTCCTCTTTGATCCATAATAGTATCAATCTTTTGACTAATGGATCTTTCAGGAACTTGAATATCTTGTTCTTTTGTTTCTTGTTGTTCTTCTTCTACTTTTGTTTCCGTAGGTTCATCAACACCAGTAGTTTCATCAGGTTTTATTTCCACTTCGTTTTGAGTTTGTGTATCATCTTGGACAATCGTTGTTCCTTCTGATCCTGATTCAGAATTTCCTTCTTCTTCGTTTTCATTTTGTCCTGGGTTTTCGAGATCTATAGTTGGAATTTCTTCTTTTTCTTGGTTCTCTTCGATAAACTCACTAGGATCCTTTCTTTTGATTGGATCAAATAAAAGGTCCATAGTCAATTTTGCTTCTTTTGTATTTATCGTAGCATTTGAACTAGTGTTTTGAATGTTTCCATTAGGTAGATTATTTTTAGTTGTAGAAACGGTTTTTTTGATAGGTTGAGGTTTTGTAACTTCTTCATCGGGTTTTGTACTAATTGGTTCTACTTTTAGCGGAATGTCATTGGATTTCTTTTTTTCAGACTTTACGACTGCTTCTGAACTTTGTCTTGAAGTAATTGGAGTTTTGGAAGCATTAGATGAACCGCTTTTTGAACTGCTATCACTACCCGAAGAATTTGTACGAGAATTTGATTCTTTGCTCTTTATAGTCTTTTTAATTAGCTTTCTATCGAGTTCTTCTCTTGAAACAGTTTTTTTAACTCGAGAATCAGACTTTACTTTGGTAACTTTCTTGGAAGGTGGTTTGTAAAGAATATCTTTTATATTTGGTGTTAAAGAGTTTCTAATCATCTTTTGGATAGATCCAGCTTTCTTTGACTTTGTGTCTTTTGCAGATCCATTTGTACGATTTTTGGATGATGAGTTTATTGGGGTCTCTTCAACCATTCCCTCAAACATTTCTTGAAAAACAGGAGGAACCATCATTACATCGTTTTCATATTCGCTTCCCATAGATTGGTAGCTATTATCTGATAAATTTGAAGAAGGCATTTTGTTTGTTCTTTTTCGAAAAACGCCTCAATTCTTAGACAAATAACGTTTAATAGTTTAAAAGATTATCTGTTTTGTAAGGTTTTGTAGATAACAAAATTTTCTCGATTAACTTTATCTTGAAAATTATAAAAAAGAAAAAACACTTGAATCTGATCGTCAAAAACCTCATGAATAACAAAAACACTTGTTTCTTAACATCTTTTTTATTTCACTACTTGTTAGAAAAAAAACACATACTCTATAATCTCGATTCATAGTCAAGTTTTTTTACATGAAATTTTTATTGTCGAAAAACTTGTTTTGGTTTTATTACATACAAAATAAAGGTATATTATGATTCTTCTATTGATTCCGTTTCACCTAAATCGATTTGTTCTGATTTCTTTTTTGCTGGTTTTTGCTTGAGTTTTTTAATAAGAAGGAAATCTTTTTGTTTTGTATTTTGTGTAATTAAACGATCTACTTCGGTTAATACTTTATCTAATTCTTCTTTTCCAAACTTATCAAGAACCATTTTACAAACATCAGTGTATTTTATTCTAGGGACTTTGGTTCTTTTACAAACTTTAATAACTTTATCTCCGTATAAAAGACAATCTTTATCTGTTTGTTTCATCCAATTACCAATCTCCTTTTCTACTTTTGTTTTTTCTGAAACACATTCACGATATTGCTGCGTAAATATCTCAAGCTCTTTCTTTTCCTTTTTCCAATCTTCGATACTGTAAGAACCTTTTTGTATTATTTCTTGATCAATCTCTTTTTTAGTCTTTTTTGGTTGTTTTTCTTTTGCATTATCATTTGCTTGATTATCCTTTTGCGATACACTAGGATTTGGTACAGACGTGAAAATGGAACTATCAGAGTCTTTTACATTCTTTTTTTGTTGTTCTTTCGAGTTTGTTATACTTAAAGACGCCTTCTTTTGAGGAGTAGAAGGTAAAGAAGGTTGAGTTGTGTGTACTGGTTGAGCTAAAGGAATCGTAGTAGAAGAATTTATGTTTGTAATACTAGCCGAAGATTCTAAAGATTGATTATTACTAGAAGAAGAAGTTGTCTGCGAAAGAGATGTAGAAGATGTAGTTTGTTGAGTTAATAAAGAAGTAGAATTAGAACTTGTCGATTTTGAACTTAAAGGACGAAAAGGAACACTTGTTTTCTTTTTCGCTACAACATCAGAAGTTGTTAACATAGAATTTGTTTTCTTAACGACATCTGCAAAAGACTTTTGAGCTTCTGGATCAAACGGATTCATTCGAGTATAAAATTTTTTTGTCTCTTCTAATTCAATCAAACAAAAACAAGAACAAAAAAAGGAAAACCTTTTCAATTAAAGTTCCTCAACTTAACTTTTTTTTTCTTCGCAAATTAGTCTCGACAACAATGAACATGTTCTTACTTGTTTTAAAGCTTAACGATGTTTATACAGAAAAAACAAAATTGATGTAATTAACTTTTATTTGTTGTTTTGTAGAATAATAAAAGAAGGTCGCTTACATATCATTTATGTTTTCTTGTCTTTGTTTATGAGCGTCATTAGAAACTTTCAAATTTCGTTTGCTTTTAAATCCTACAGTTCCAACTACATCACTTGTTGGTCGAGCAGAAAGACTGTCTAAAGATTTTCCCATGTGAAAGCGTTTAGGCATGATTTGGTTATCAGAGTTTTGTAAAAGTTCTTTTTCAGAAGGCAAATTAACTTGTAATTCTTCAACAGATGGACCAAATTGGTTAGCTAAACTTTTTGTTGGACGTTTATAATCTTTCATAGAAAATCGATCTTGTACTTCATCGGGATTCCATTTAAAAGGAATCGTATCTGCTTGATTCATAACTCCTGTAGATCTATTTCTTTGTGTAATGTTTGCAGTCTTTGATTTATTCGATCGAATAGCTTGAATATCTGGATTAATAAATTGATCTTTCAAGGTTTTTTTGTTAGAAACTTTTTCGTCAGTAGGAACGGTAACTGTTTGGACTGTAGGTTGTTGTAAAGGTTGAAAAAACTTTACAGTTCGAGTTGGTTCTTTTTGTTCACCAACACCTTTTAATTCAAATGGTTGAGTTTGCGGCATAGGTTGTGTTATGATCGTTTTTGGAAATGGAGTTTCTTTTACTTCCACAAGAGGAGTTTCGTTCATTATGTTTTTGGGTTTACTAAGCTCTTGTTCTATTCCATCGATTGCTTGTTCTACAGTTAAACCTAATGCAGTAATCACTCCAGCTCTTTGTCTAATAAAATTTTCTCTTTGAAATCGAGTATAACCAGAAAGGTTTTTAACCCAAGTTTCCACAAGACCTGGATTCTTTTGTTTGAATATATTCAACATTTTTTTTTTGTTTTCGATCTTGTTTTCTTATTCACCTTCAACAAAAACTTTTTTCTTTCTTATCAAGTTTTTCGATTATCAAGATAACTACTTTAACGTCTTTCAAAAAAAGATCTCTTAGATAAATCTCTTTTATTTTGATTCAAACAAATAAACAATTATAATCTCAATAGTCTTTCTTACCTTTCTGTTTTTTGTACTTGTGTTTAAAAAGAATGTTAGGAGGAAAAAAGTAATCGAGTTTGGGTTTGAAAAAAGGTTTGGGTTTATTGGGTTTGTAAGAATGGGTTTAATTAAGTTGGGTTTTTTTGGGTTTGATAAAAAAGTAAAAAGTTATTTGAATGGGTTTCCTTTGGAAGTTGTGGGGGATTCTTGTAAAAAGACATCGTAAGCCATGATTTGATAATTCAAGCAAGTTTCGTTAATAAAGAAACGATTAAGTACAGCTCCTACAATAGCCCAAGCTCCCTTTACAATAATAATCTTTTGAGGGGGAAATTCTTCATTCTTGTTTTTCGATTTCTTTTTCAATTCTTGGGGATCATAAAGACAAGAGTTTTCTCTACTCAAGACTTCCGTTAAAGGACTATCTTCACAGCTATCATTCCAAACTCTAAGTTTAGCAGTGTAAGGATCGGCTTCGATTCCAGTCTTTGGGTTTTCTTTAATGGTATCCAAAGCGAATGTTAAAGTCTTGCTTGTTTTGAATGGAGATTTCCACTTCTCTTTAAACAACTTATCCAACATTTCGCTATCCATATTCTTGTTGAATATTCCATTTTGATAATTTTCGAATAATGATCTGGCTACTTTTCCCAAAGCCGTATCCATTGCTTCAATTCCAGCTACAAAGCCTTCCATTTCTTCTTCATCATAAACAGAAGTTAAATCAATCGTCAATTTGTTCGAAGGTTCTTTTGATCCAGGTGGAACACTGGGAGAGTAACCATAAGGAAGATGAACAGGAACAGTTTGAAAATAAAAGTTATTCATCTTTTGAGGTGAGTATTTCTTTTCTTTCACATGGAATTCACAGTTGAGTTCTTTGATCAATTTTTGTAACTTCATGTTATCAAAAACAATAGGAGCCATATATCCGTGGCCTCCTTGACTCTTCTTCCACGTAATTTGTTTAACTAGTAAACACTTTTCAAACATTTCCAATGTTCCATATCGGATTCTAAAGTAAGGTGTGTTTCCCAATACTTTTGCAGTCACTTTGTCCATACTCATAGAAGACACAAGTTCTTTTTCTTTAGCATTAGAAGTTGTTTCTTCTTTTTTTCCATCTGAAACAGAACTAGGTTCTTCAGCTTGTTGTTTCTTTGCATCTGAAACATCTACTTGTTTTCCTTCTGCTTCAGTTTTTTGTAAACTAGTGGGTTGATCAATAGAGGTTTCAACATCGTCTTCGTCTCCAAAGACTCCAGAGTCTGATTTTCTTTTCAACGATTGAGTTTCGGCCATTTGTCTTTTTCTTTATGTGTTGTTTTGCTTTTGATAGTTGTTTGATTTCTCGAATAATGAAATTCTTCTAGATTATCTAAAAAGTACGGCTTTTAAGAAAATTACGTATTGGAAATCTTTTAATCATGATTTTTTGGACCTTTTAAAGCAAGATAATTAAGTTATGTTAATCAAAAAAAAATTTTTAACATGAAAAAACGAAAAGATTAAGTAGAATGTAAGTATGATCGTTTATTAGATTCATTATTTTGATTTAAACATCTCTACAGACTTGCTGATCAAACGGGTAAAGAAATTGTATTGTTCGTCAAGCTCTGGTGGGTCTTGTTGAGTAAGCGGAAAGGCTAGACAAAAACAGGGAACATTGGATTTTGTAAAGTGTTCGAAGGATGAATAAACAACTGGATCAACGACTCCGAGCATGTTAGTCGTGGAGTATTTTTTAGCTAGAGAATTCCAATGATCTTTTTTGTCGATTTTGGAAGGCATGTTTGCGGAAGAAATGACTGTACCATGATGAATTCTGTAATTCTTTTCGTCGATACAGTCTTCAACATGACGAACCATAAAAGAACATCGATGATCTGGTTCAACTGTTTTTATGTCTACTTCATTTTCGTCGCCTTGATTCAAAGTGCATCTTTCAACAACAATCAGATCTTCCGGCTTAACGTCTTTTTTGGTATTAGCTATACAATCGCTCAAATGAAAAACAAAGTCATATTTCTTACAAATAAGTTTCAAGCATAATAAACAATACCTCATTTCTAACTTTTTCAAAGTCGGATTCATCAGTCATCGTGAGTCGGAGATCGCCCATTTTCTGTTTTAACTTGGTATCATTCAAAAATCGGAACGAGGCTAAAACAAGGATTTTCTTGTCGAATTTGTTTTTGAGAAGAGCCATCAGGTAGTTAGTTTGTTGAGTTGGAAGTTGTTTGGTTTTCGATGTTTTGAAAATAATGAAAGACCTTTGCTTCCTTACTAACCTTTGATAGCGCCCATGGGCAGTTAGTATGAATGATGTTCAACCAACGATTAAGAAAACACAAACTCTCTGGGCGGTAGTATGAAAAAAACTTGTTTATGGAGACTAAGGTAGAGTTTTTATTGAAATAGTAGAAAAGGATAGGTTTTTTAAAAAGTTTTAGGTTTTATTTTTCAAAGAAACAAAGTGAAAGAGAATGAAAGGAATAGGAATTCTATTTTCGATCATAATCACTGTATTAGTGGTTATAGCAGTTGTACTTTGTATAGTTTTAATCATTTATTCAGCCGCACCTACACAATTTACAAATACTTATAACGAAAAGATATTTGACTCTCTAAAGATTGCACCTTACACAACAGAAGTTAAACAACTATTTCCTTCAGACGAGATTGAAAACAAATGGAGTTTATGGAAATCAATGGCAGACTCTGCAAAACAGTTTTCTCAAGAAAAGAAGAGTCCTTTGTCTCCCATAGAAAAATTACAGAAATTTACTCGATTCGGAAAGAATACAAACCTATCAAGTCATGAAAATATAAGACATACCATATTAAAAAGTCATGGTACTGTAAAACTACAAGGAAAGATAGAAGAAGGAATTTCTCTTGATTGGCTTCATCTGCCTGAAATACTATATGTTTCTTATATGTACGTAGAAAAAGGAGCGTTTGAAGCACCCAATATTCCAGGAGCTATTAGTTATATTCTTCCATTAAAAGAAGGAGAGATTCATCCAAAATGTACAGGAGAAAGATGTTACAAACAAATTGAGTATGCAAAAGAAAAAGGATTTATTGCTAGACCAGGAACAACATTTATTACGGAAGAAGATAATCAGTTTTTAGTTGTAGCTTTTATTCCAAAGAAGATAACAGGTTTTGTTTCTAAATTCAATTCTGGCTTCTCAAAACTACTCGACAAAGTACACAATCAGAAAGAAGTAAAGTCTATTAGTAAAAAGTTTTGGAAATAAACTATGTTTTTCTATTCAAACCTTTAGTCTTTAAGTTTTTTTATTCCTTCGAAAGACTTTATTATATTAAGAACATGTTACTGAACGAAAAAATTTTTGATCGATTCATGGTCAGGGAAGAGTCGACAAGACAAGTTTTTTTATAAAAAAGATAAGAAACAATAGTTTTAGTTTTTAAAAAAGAAAAAAAAAGTAATGTCTTCGACTTGTAACGTTAAGAAACTTTACCTTGTAAATCCCAAAAATGAAATAGATAGTTATGAATATCGATCTCCTGCACAAGGAATTGTAAAATTTATTGTTGTACTTTTGGTAATTACAGCTGTTGTTCTTGCTGTATGTACTATTTGGTATACTTATGGCGAAGAATGGAAACAAAAGTTATTTAAAAAGTTTACTCCTAAACCTGCTTTGATACCTATCAAACAAGAACCTAAAATGGTTTTACCACCTTATAGTATTACCCCATTAAAAGTGGAGAGACCTAAAATTACTATTATTAAAGAACCATTTAGTCCAATTCCTGCCGATAAACAACCACGACCAAAAGAAGACTTATTAAAGGTTGGAATTTACACAAAGAAAGAAGCTACTAGAGAGTATTCATGGTTTTCTCGATTATCTAATATGGAAGTCTTAATACCTAATCTTTCCAAGAAACTCGAAAAAAGCAAAGACCAAAATGCAGCAACCTACATTGAAAAGGAAATCATTCGAAATGGAAAGTTATTAACCCAAGGAATGTCCGAATTTAATATTCCAAGTCAGTTTATTCGATCAGCTAAAGTTATTGCGTTTACACAATCGAAAATCATGGTTCCATTTAGCTTAAATGGTAAAAACTCTTTTGGTTTAATTGTTCCTATTTCTTCTGGTTTGAAACTTAAAGTCGAATCTGAAGAAGAAGCTCCTGTTTTGGAAGAAGTTACTGAGCTTGATGAACCAAAACTTTTCCGAACTAATGATTCTATCATTATTGAACAATCCGAAAATACGCCAAAACAATTCATCTTATTCCACCTTAATGATCCTGTGATCATTGAGAACCTTATTGTATTCGACGAATAACATGTTACTAACCTTCTCGACTTCGTAACAAATAAAAAGTTTTTTTCCTCTGTCACTTTCTGGGCCTTTGTCTGTGAGACCTTTTCATTTTATTAAAAACAAAAACGAAACAAAACAAGTAGAAAGGAATGGCCAAATTATTCAACAAAATCAAAACCACCTTATCCAAGAGATCTTTATTCAAAGGATTAAAAGCGGAAGATGACGAAGTCTATCTCAATAAGGAAGACATCATTCTCGAAGGAAAGAAGCAGCTCGAATACTGGGCTAAAACACAAGGAGATAAATATATTCCGGGAGCTCAGGAATTAAAAACAGCAGAAGAAGTCCTTGATCATTTCAAATGCTTCCATGAAAATTCGTTTTTAGAAACCGAATTAAAGAACATTTATTGGGAAGCCTTTTTGCGCTTTATCACAAAGAAACTTGAAACAATCTCCTTTGATGAGATAAAGAACACAAAGACCGAATATGCCCTTAGTGTCTTAAGATTTGTCACCAAACCAGATTCGAAAGACCAGCCTTTCCACCATCGATCCAAAACCTGCCCAGAAATTCTTACAATGACAAAGATTCAAGAACAGAAAAAAGCCTTGATCGAAAATTACTTTGAGGATTTTGCGAAAAAAGAATACTCAAAGATATTTTATCTCTCCGTAACTTGGTGCAAGCTCAGAGAAAGCATTTTTGTGATCTAAACAAGATGTCTGTGTATACGAAAAAAAGTACCCTTTACCTTTTGTATTCTCTTTAAGAAAAATAAAACTCATTCAATCATCATTAACAATGAAAGATTTTTCAATAAGCATTCAAATAGGACTCTTAAAATATTTTTATAATCGTTGATAAAGAGAGCTTAATAAAAATGGGAGCTTCTAGTTCAAAATCTTTTACTGATAGAGAAACTATAACAAAAGAAAAGGATACACTTGATGAGATATATAAATCTCTTCAAAAAGACTTGCAAACTTTTGTTACAGAAAGTGGATATGCTGTTTTGAAGGGTGATAACGAAAATAATCCATTTTTAGAAAACGTTGTTGAAAATCGAGCTGATGTTTGTAGAAACTTTGGACTTTTTGAAGATAAGTTTTCTAAATGGAAAGATGAAGATCTTAGACTCTTTGGACAGAAACTAGGATTAAAAGTTACAAATGAAGATCTTATTAATAGTCAAGGAACTTGTACAGCATTATTTCTCTATGTTAAAGATCGAGCAGAGTTTAACCTTAAAGTTCTTAAAGAAATTTATTCTAAAGAAAAAGGTTTTTGTCTTGTTTCCTCTTTGGAAAGCGACGGAGCTTACGATGAAATTTATAGAAAGTATCAAAGTTTAAAACAACAAACAAAATCAAATCAAGCTGCTCAAATCGAAAGTGGAAAAACAGGAGAAGTTGGACCTTTGGATACAACTTCTATTACAAACTTGGACACTGCTTTTTCTCAATTAGCTTCGAAAAGAAAGTCTTATATCAATTTATTGAAAAACATTGATGAAAAGTTTAAATCACCAAAGTACATAACTAACCGAGAACTTCAAAAACTCAAAGCAGAGTTTGAATCAAAGAATAAAGATTTTGATGAATTTTGTTCTACTTTTTATAAATACTTGAAAGACGGAGGATTAATTGATCGAGATCCTACTGATTTAACTACTCAAGTTTCAAACTATCCTGTTTTTAGACAAAAAGTTTAAACGTTTAATAAACTCATGTTTTTTATTCACTTTCTTGTTTGTTTTCTTTGCACATTAAGAATGTAAAACAGAATGATCCCAAGAGATTGATTTCTATTTCAGATAGAAGTCTTCAACTTTTTTTTAAAAAACAAAAAAAATGGATTATAGTTCTACTTATTCGACTTCAAGCGAAGATAGGGATTTGAATTTGGAACTAACAAAGTCTGATCTCGATTTAATCAAAGTAAATCTAATTCGCTAAATTCTAACGTTTAATAGACTTGTTTAAAAGATGATAAAGACTTGGAGACTTTGATAAACAAGTGCAATAGAGTACCAGATTTCATACCCAATTTATTCTATTATTTTGAATCTCGTGGAAGATCAAATCATTTATTATGTTGGGCGATTTCAAAGGATTTACAAAAAGAAAGCAATCCACATGAATTGTTTAGAGGAGATACTTTAGCTACCCGATTACTCTTTGTAGCATTTTTCGGAGACTTGGGAAAACGATATCTTAATCTATTGTTCGAAGACTTTATTAATAAGTTATTATTGATTCCTGATCTTTTGGTATATTTAACAAGATAAAGTTTTTTAATGTGTTTAGGATAATCCAAAGATTGCTTCTGGATGCTTGACAGAAAAGAAACGTAACAAATGGTGTCAAATCATAGGTTCTAGAGTCTACTTTAGTAAATCTCCACAAGTATTAATCCGACTTATTATTTTAAACTCTTTAAGAATCGACCTAAAACAGTTATTGATCTTACACCAACCGATGCATTTATTTCGAAAGGAAAACAAATGATTGCTGTTTTCAATCATGTTAATAAGATCTTTAATTTTGAATCTGAAAACGAATGTCAACAATGGGTTACTTATTTTCAGCAAGCATCTCAATCCAAGGTTAAATTACTGTTTACGATTATAAACCAAAAGTTAGGAAATGAAAATGAATTATACTGAACTTTATAAATTGATTATAGATTTTACAAAATCTCTTGTACAATCATTAAACGACTGTCCAATGTAAGTACCTTTACTTTTTTCGTTTTAAAAGATGAAAAAAACTAACGCGTTTTAATCATACAAAAAGAAAGATAAGAGAGTGTTTGGTTTGTCTTAAAAAGCAGATAGTTGAAAAGTTTCCAAACTCACCCGAAATATTCTCAAAGACTCTATTCTTAAGATTCTTTTGTCCTTCTTTGGTGAACCCTAGATTCTATCTTCAAGTAAACCAAGGTATTCTTAATCGCTACAAAGCTAATAAACAAAAGAATTAGATAAAAGTAAAGAATACTTGTTGGCTACCTCTAAGATACTATTAAATGCTTCCGGAAAACAAAAACAAGAAGAATCATCAGACAGAAAGAGTTTAGACCTTTCAAATGGTGATGAATCAATCAGTAAACATTTTAGAAAAATCTTTCATTAATTTGATCTTTATTTTATAAGAATACAAAGTATCAAAGGCTTTATTCAATATTTCAAAAGAAACGATGGATGAAATCTGTTATAACATTCAAACATTTACGGATAAACTAAGCGATGAAAAAGAGATTCAAAAAGTTAAAAAGATTTTAGAGGGTTCTGTAGCTCAAGATAAATACAATGAAAAAGAATCTGAACAGCAATTAATTAAACTACTAGAACCTTATGTTAAATCAAATCTTCGAGATGTTATAGATATATCAGAAAACATAAAGTTAAATCTTTCTGAACAAAAAAAGTTTCATGATCAACTTTCAAAACAAAATTGGAAATTAGAAATCTTATCCAAGAAATCTGGAATACAAGTTTATTCGACATCGTTACAAGTAATATAAGAGTATCTATGACTTTAATCCATTTAGAATAAAAGCCTAAATGCTTGGAAAGTAATAGTTCCATTGTCTGTAACTGCTGATTTTGTTTTCCACGAGTAAGAAAGAGTTTTGGTTTTTTGATACATTAAAACGTTACAATAGGATATGGGATAATTACGAAGATGTCCAACAAATGATTCATCCTAAAATCGAAAAGGGAATATTATTGATAAACAAAGACTACGAGAAAAGAATACACTTGTTTGTTAATTCTCCGTTTCCTTTTAGTCCAAGAGATAGTGTCTTTGACGTTGTCTTAGACATTAAAGAATTGGTTTATGGAACTAATAAAGTAAAACGAATTCGTTGGTACTATTGGAGCATCGATTATCCTTTAACAAAGGGTTATGTTCGTTCTACAACGCAAAGTAAGCTTACTAAATTCTTAACTAATCGTTTTTTTTTTAAAAAGCAATGTGGGAAATAATACAAGATCCGAAAGATGATAACAAATGTATAATGACCCTACAGTTTGAAATGGATGCAAAAGGAAACATACCAACCTTTTTGCTCAACAAAATTGCTACGGAATTCATCAGCTCATGGAAATCATTCAGAAACCGAATTCAAATGAAATTAGAAACTTGATCAATAAACGATTTATTCTAAAAAGACAAAAGTTTTTAATTATGCAATGGGTCGAGGACCTTTACTCCAAACAATTTGTTGAACTCTTGGTTTTCCTTTATAAAAACAAACAATACCTGAGTAATTGATAATCTTCCAAATCTGTTTTGCTATTTCGTTCTTTGGTTGTTCGATTTGTTTCTTTTGTAACAAATAAACTTGTTCTTGAATGTCTTTGATAAACCCACATGACTGATTGTTTGGCGATAAAATAGATTTACTTTCTTGTTTAAACGAATGCTCCAAGTCTTCTATTAAGTAAATTCCTCCGTCTGAAAGATGATTTAAAAAAAGATGTTCCATTGAAGCTCTTTGGTGATTTGGATCATGAGAACCGTCGTCAATGATTAAATCAAAAACAGGAAAATCTTCGCAAGTTTTTTTCTGAGAAGCATCACCAATCGCAATCCAAATGTTTGTTTCTTTCAACTTTAAAGAAGCACAACGTTGATCAATGTCAAGGCCGTAAATTTCAGACTTCTTTCCAAAATACTTGGACAAAACTTGAAGAGAACCTCCATTTTGAACTCCGATTTCTAAAACCTTTGGATTCTTTTTAACATCACGAAAAACATCATCATAGATTTCAAAATAATGACTCCATTTATTAACGCAATTATGATCACTCTCTGTAAACAACTCTTGATAATTCATAGTTTCTTTTTTGTTAGTTACTCGAAAATAAGTTTGTTTTGTATTCTTCTATTTATTTAAGTCATGAATAAATCATTCATTCTAATCAAGTCAAAAGAATCAAGAGATTTGAATGTAAAAACTCCAATCTTTTCGACATGAAATTTGTAATTTTTGATTTTATGAATAAGATCCTTTCTTTGTTGTCTTGTCATAAAAGTTATAAACTTTTTGACTTTTGCAAAATCATCTGCTGCCTTTTTTTCTGCTTTTATGGCCCATTCTTTTGGATCTATGCTTGTTGTCTGAATTTTTTCTTGTTTCGCTGAGTTTGATACAAAGATATTTAAAGCAACGCTTTGTATTAAATGAAATGTATCCTGTACGATATCTAAAAAAATGTTAGATTCATCAAATAAAATTTACTATCGGGTTTCTTTGCATTTGTTCTTTCTTTCAAAGCTCTTTTGTACTTTTCGATCCAAGAGATATTCATAGTGATAATGTTTTCGCTACAACAATAACCAATATCAAAGATTGTAGTTGTAAACTCGACGGCAAAGAAAGCTTTCCATATTCTATCGTCTTTTGTCCAAGCATTAAATGTTTTTGATATCGTCGAAAGTAATAAGATAGTTTTAATATCAAAAAACTCAAAGATAGATAGAACAGTATCCTTCGATAATCTATCAAAGTATAATTCTACCTTTGGCTTTTTGTTCCTAGGTTCCATTCTTGTTGTTTCAGCTTTTGTTTTTGAAAAATAAACGTTGAAAACCTGTTTAAATGGATCACCATGGTGAGAATGTCGACAATTTGTATACTAAAGTTACTAATCTAGGGGGTTCGGAGTATGAAGGTTAGTAAACTTTCTTTTTTCGTTTTGAAAAATCATTAATTCTTCAAACAACAAAACATCAACATCATCTCTCTTTTATTTTCTTAGCAATGATTCTTTCTCTCGAAACTATTTTATACGGGTCTCTTGGGGCTTTCTGGGCTTATTACTTTTTCCATACTTGGTTGTCCTACCGACAATACAAAAGGTACTTGGACCCAAAGATCCCTGAAGAACTTCAACTTCTTTTTGACGATGGTTCTATCAACAAGGAAGAATATGAAAAAACTCGACTATACAAGATCGATAGTTGCAAAGTCGGTTTTTTGCTCGATTTTGTTGATCACTGTCGGAAAACCATCATCATGGTTTTCGGAATGTCCTATATCTGGTCTATTTCGAAATCTATAGTCACCGAAAGTCAAGAATTCTCAGTTTATGAAGAGGTAACATGAAAGAGAATTAACTCTAATTGTTTTTTTAAACACAGATTGCAATAGTTTCTATCTATTTGATCATGAAGCTCGCTTACATGGAGATTTTCTTCCTTCCTTTTAAACTGTATTCCACTTTTGTGATCGAAGAAAAATGGGGAAAGAATAACCAAAGCTTGAAAACCTTTTTATCTTACAAACTCAAAGGTAATTTATCTTTTTTAATCATTGCGTTTAACGATCTTTATTTACTAAAAAAAAGACATGGTTTCAACTATGGCTTTAATTCCAATCATCGTTGCGGTTTTTACTGTTGTCGTGCGTTATACTGGATTTTATTTCTTATTTTATCTTCCACCTGTAGCGTTTGTTGGAGCTATTATTTATCATTTTATTGATAATATCATTATCGGTCCTTGGCTTCAAAAGTCTACATCTTTAGATAATTCAGAATTAAAGTAATCTTTTAACCTTTTTTAAATTGATCGTTTTTGTAGATCTAAAATTGATGAGTTGGCAAATAAGATTGGACTCAAAAGATTCGAAGTTCTTGTCAGAGTACAATCAGATTATAATTCATATGGAATTATCCAAATTATTCCATTCTTTGGAAAACAGACCATAATAATTGACGATACCTTGCTCAAAGAAAAGGACCAAAAAACACCGTTTACCACTGATGAACTTATTGCAAGTAATGAAAACCAAAGAATTTAAGTTTTTAACGTTTAAAAAAGTTATTGCAAGAAAGTTGGGTTATTGGAAACACTATGGAGAACTTATTTCTTTGGTGAAAAGCTATTTGGAATTATCTGTCTTTCTTTACTTTTTGGCTTATGTTATCAATCAAGACGAAATCTATTTAGCTTTCGGTTTATCCGAGAAAGCTGGCTTCATAGGATTTATTATCTTTTTGGATTTTATCTGGGCCTCAATCTTACAAATCTACAACTATTTTGACAATATCTACATAAAAATTCGAGAAAGAAAGGTAATATATTATACTTTCATATGATTTATAAAACCCTTAGGCTTACGAATTTGCTTTATCTTTGGGATATGGAAAAGATTTGAGAAGCTACTTAATCAAATCAAACCTCAAAAACTTTGGATCGATGAGCTTTGATCCACTTTATGACTTTTTTATGCTCAGTGATCTTAGTTTTGTAGAAGAAATCCAATTGATTGACAATTATCAAAAGAAGGATTCCTAAACCATTTATTTTATTACAACTTGAATAATAAACACTTCATCTTCTTTTTGTATAGTCGTAAAACAAAGCGTCTTGTGTGAGTTGGTTTAGTTTAGTATGAGCTATTAATGCTTGTTCTGAATATCTTGGTTGATAAGGAAGTTTAGGATCTACGACAAAACTAAAGTCTTTAACTTCTGTAACTTTTGTATCTATCTTCTTATATTCTTCCATCGTAGGGAAAAACGGTTCTTCTACTAATCAACTTTAAAACGTTTTCTAGAAACGTTCTTCAGGAAAAAAAGTACAAAGCTCACAAACAAACAAGCAATGAACAGTGAAAAACAAAGTAAGAATTAGTTTTCGTTTTACAAAAAGATTAACACTATAGAAGTGTCTTGGACTTTATCGAGTTCTGAATTGATCAGTTCTCATAGAGTTGACTATTTTGATTCCGAAAAAGGAAGAGTAGCAACAACTGAAAAACAACTACAAATCGAAAGACAAGGCAAAGACATAGAAACAAGATATATTCCACTTTATCGAGTTAAAATTAAAAGCGGAAAAGAGTTTGGATTAATTTGGACTTTGAAAGAGATCAAAGGAATTAAAAAAGAGGATTTATCTGTATGGATCATAGAACTACAAGTTACTACAGCTTTGAATGATCGAGAATTACGTATTTACTTAAATAACTATTTCAAAGATAAATCACCAAAACCTGTATCTGAAAACTCTTATGATATTGTAAACTCAGAAACTCCAAACATTGATCATTTATTGATTTATATTAAAACAAACGATTACAACTTTGGAAATACTGGGTCTAATGGAAAGGTCTGCTTAATTATTTTGAATCAAAAAGAGACAAACAATTTTTATATATTAAAACCAATATTGCCTTACAAAAACACTACCCGTGATCAGACTCTAAAAAATTTGGATAAATTAGCTTTAGTTAACGAACAACTTATCAATCAAGTTCAAAAAGAACCAACCTCTAAAACTGAAATGGTTAAAACCTTTTTATCTGAAAAAGAAAGATTACCCGGTGTTCAACCTCTTCCTATTTATCAAAACTTGGAGAGAGCCTTAAAAAGAAAGTCTGAAAAAGAACCAGAGATTCAATCAGCCGAAAAAGCAGCAAAGAAAACGAGTGGTCTTATACAACTTTATCCAAAGTCGAAAGAAGAATTGTTTGAAATCTTTGAATCGAAAAAGTATGAAAACTATACAATCCAAGTTGTTCTTACTCCGAAATAAATAAAACTTATCGAAACAGCTAATTTATTTAGAATCTGGATGTGATTCATTCTTGTGTGGTTGTAAAAAAACTCGAAAGTGATTGATCATCAAGTTTTTGATTAATAAACTGTCTTTTTTATTCCAAAAAGTTTAAATTCATCTTCTTAATTCGTAGACGGTTTTTGCTTTTAGATTGTATTCTTGTTTTTTCGATAACTCATTTCTTTCTTCCAAAGTCGTATATTGAATAACATCCTTAATCATTCGAAAATAACATTCTGCTAGTTTGCTTGATGAATTTCCACGTACATTTTCATATTCAATGTTTTTCAAGGAAAAGGTAATATACTCGACGATTAGTGATACAAGATCTTTTCTTGGATTGTTGGAGCGGAAAAAAGAATTGTATTCTTTTGCTTCTTTGAACTTTTCTATCCATGAAATTTGTCTTTCAAATAACTCTTGTGGACAACAAAGACCAACATCAAGAACATCAGTTACAAACTCTTTGATAAATAAAGATTTCCAAATCACATCGCTCTTACTTAATTCATAAAACGACTTACACACTCCAACAACTTTTAGAAAGTCTGTTAGATCAAGAAAAGTAAAGATATAAATGATTAAATCTTTATAAATCAAATGAAAAGGTTGAACAACAATCTCCATCTAATATTCTAATCATGCTTTTATTCTTTGTTAAAAACGTAATAGTTTGTTTAATCACTTTTTGATTGGAAGAGGTAATAATTTTTTTTGCTCGTTCGATAAAACATCCCAGGCTTCTTTCATTTGGTCATAGGCTTTGTTTATAAAAGTAAGAGCTCTATCGCCACATCCTTTACAACTGTCCAAAGTGCTAAAGTATTTTTGTCTTCTCTCAATAAACTTTGTTTCCAATTCTTTTTGAGTATCTATAGCTATCGAAGCACCCGATTGTCCCTCATTCTTGGTATCTTTATGGTCATTTTCTTTTGGAACAAAAAGGTAAGGATCTTTCACAATGGACATAGAAAGTTTGTTATCATAATCTCCTTTCCAAGATCCACAAATCGTAATTCTAACTAAATTCTTTTCGTCAACAAAAACCCAGTCAGGTTGATCCCTTCTAAGAGTTTGATCGATTAATCTCCATTCTTTAGGAGCCTCGTATTCTACGTATTCTGCTTCAGATTCTTTAAAAACAAATCCCATTGCTTCCATTTTCTTTCTTTTGTTTTTCCTTGGATTAGGAATTCTTTCGGGTAAAGGAAAAACTTGTCCCATAGTTAAGTTCTTTTTAGTTTCTCCTTGTCTTGATGATTGAATTTAATGAACTTAAAAAGTTTTTAAGTTACTAATGTTTGGTTTTTGAACATTAGTAACTACCGAACCTTAGTTTTATATAATAAATGACATAGTAATTGATATTATTTTATTCATGATAATGATCTTTAAATTTTAGATCAGTTACATTGTTTACGTGAACGTTATGAGATTGTAGTTTTGAAAATAAACATCTTTCTTCAAATGTCATTAGTTTTACAAGTTTCTTTGCTTCATCGAATTTATGTTTAGCTTCTTCAACGAGAATTTTATCTTGAAAAGGATTCGATTCTTGACGCTTATATTCTGCTTGATAAGAGTATTTCCAAAAAGTTCCAAGTTTCGAAAGAGCAATGTTATAAGAAGCAGAAGATACTAAACCATTTGTTTCATTTACAATAGAAAATGGTTCTTTTCCCAAAATCAATGGAGTTGGTTCAGCGGAAACAATAATCAAATAAGAACTAAGAACACTTTGAATATATAATTCTTTCTCTTTCGTGTTCGATAATGTTGCTTTTTTAAACTTTTCCATCCAACAACTTTGATCATTTATAATGTCGATAGAACAACAATAACTAATGTCAAAAATAACAGTTGTAAAGTCTCGAGTGAATAAGGGTTTCCAAATTTGATTACTTTTAATCAATTCGTAAAACAATCTACAAACTCTTTGAGTTGTTATTAAATCAGAAACATCTAAATAACCAAATATATGAAGAATAATATCATGAGATACAGAATGTAATGTTAAATCTTCTTTATTCATCTTGTTTCTCAAATAAAACATTTAAACACTCAAAAACTTTATAGAATATTAAAACCAAAAGTTTTAATTCGTACAAACATCAAAAGTTCGCAGATCACAATAAACGCTCTATTCAAAGAGAAGATAGTTTCATTCGTTAGTTTATTTTTTTGTGCTTTAAAACCAAAAAAACTTTGATAAGAAAACAATGGAAGAGTTAGAAGTCGAAGAGAAACCATTATTCAAAGATGAACAAGATGATAAGAAAACAAGATCTATATTTTATCGAGGAAATTACAAAAAGTCTTTAGAAGAGTATAATGAAGAAGAAATCAAAGAGATTAAAAGAAAACTAGAATTACGATGTGGAACTGAAGAAAAGATAAATCAAAGTTTGAGATTGTTTCTCGAAACAGGAATTTTGATTCGTAATGTTTACAATCAAAAAGATAGACATGGTAGAAAAAACCTTTTCACACAAGGGCTTTACGAAAACTATAATCATCCGGATATTCAAGTTTTGATCAATTATCCAATTCCTATTTTAACGGCGGTTCTTGCTTGTGTGATTAATAAAATTATCAAAGGATAAACATTTGAAGCATTCAAAGTTTATGATCATATTCTCGAAAATTCTTCTGTTAAATTCATACGGGCTCGATGGATATCTAACGGACATGTAGTTTTTGGTCTTAGACTTATATTTCCCGACAAATATGGTCGATTAGAAGAAAAAACGATGAAATCCATTCAAAAACTACAATACAAACCACAAACTCTTTAAAACAGAACTTTTTGCGTTTTTCTCTTTCATTAAAAAATAAACGTTTCGTTGATCACTATTTACCTTTTTTTATTTACAAATCAAGTACAATTGGTTTAATGACTTGTAGTCATATCATCCTAAGATTTGTTGTGTCTATTTTCTTGCTTGTTAATTACTTTTCCATTTTTCTTCTACTTAATGGAATATTCACAAGCGACCAGGAGATTGCTCAATTATCTGGAAAATTAAGCCCTATTTTAATCGCGGGTTTAGTGATTGGATGTTTTTGTCTTTGTTTAAACACACTTATTATTTATTCGATTGTTAAAAACTTTTGGACCTATTCTGTCGAAACAAAGAGCGAGACAAAGGTTTTAAAAACTGGTAAAGGTTTCTTTCACAAAGAAAGTAACACTTTACTTGAGGAAACTGAAAATATCACATTAATCATTTATGACGATATTCCAATCAAAAATCCTAGAAAGAGAAACTATCTTATTCTTTTGGTGATATCCTTTATTTTTGTATTAGGTTCTTTAATTACATTTCCAATTATGTATTCTCTTCGAGCTCAACAAGTCTGTTCAGACGAATATTATAGTCCTTGTAATTAACATAGTTTCAAAACAATAAAAACATCTTTTCAAAATCACTTTCTTCCGTTATCTCGATATTGTTCTTCTGAATAGTTTTTACTTGAAATTTTTTATTAACCTTCGAAAGAGAAAACTGGTACGAGTTTGCTAAGTTACAAATTTTTGATCAAAACAAGAAAAAAGGAAGAGCAAGAAGATGGAGTTACCAAAAGCAATATGGACTTGCGGAATTTATATTACAGGCGATTCTTATCCCATGGTTTTAGGAGGTTGTGGTAAGTTGTCTTTAGAGAGTGATTAAAGAGTTACACATTTTTAAAAAGGACATTCAATATGTGAAACTTGCTGTGAAAAACTTACAGAAACAAAGTGTCCTTTTTGTAGAATAGAATTTAGTATAGCAAAACCAAACTTTCAACTTGCAGAGATTATTGGGAAAACATATGAAGCTAAAATACCTAGACCTCTTACCATCGAAGAAGAAGCGATTGCTATTTGGAAATACTCTCAAGAAAGAAAAAATATACTTGATGAGGAGCTAATTAAGTTTATAATTGAACAAACAAAAAGAAGAATTTTATTGAATCCTCTATGGTCGGGATACTTATTAAACATAGACAAAGAAGTTATATTTAACTGCTTCAAGAGTTTCGCTTCTCCTGAAAGAATAGAAGAAGATCAAGTTGCAGAAATGTTAGAAAGAATAAGAAAACGATTATCTAGTATCAAAGATAAAAACAAGATGGGTGCTTTTATTAGCCAAATAACAAAAACACAAGATAAAGACGGATATAACTTTATTGTTGGTGTTCAAGTATCTAACACTTAAAACCGTATTTTATAACAAATGTTGTAAACCAAGCGTTCTTAATAAAGTATGAATAGCAACCATAGCTTGAGTAAAAAGCTTAGGATTCTTTATGTAAACTCTAAATCTTTTTTCGCTATACTTGATGGGTAGAAAACTACTAATTTCATCGTTTCTTAAAGTAAAGGATGATTTTGAATCCCAATCATCAAAGAATTGAACTAGAGATAATGGATTTTTGTCGTTTAAACCATGGTTAATAATAAAACTCTGAACAACAAAGTCTTCTGGTTTCATGCTTTCTGAGTAAATGGACAAGTTTTCAGCGGTTAATTGAGAACAAACTTTTTCATTATCATAAACTTGAGGTAAAATAAAGTCTCTTACCAGGCGATAAAAGTTTCGTGTATTAATTCGATAAATCAAGTCTTTAGCTTCTTTTAAAGCAGGATCTTTTCCAAGTTGTATTTCTGATAGAATATCATCTTTCAATTCAGAAACAGGTCTTTCTGAAAACTTTAAGATTGGATCCGCAGCATTAAAAATATCAAACAACATGTTTTCTATAGCGCAAGTTGTTTTATGTCCATAAACTTGTAAATGCATTGCGCTTCGATTATCAAATAAACTATAAATATTCTTTCCATAATTTCTTTTAAAACAAAGTTCACCATCAATTACTCTAGTTGCATTCATTAAAAATTCAGCATCAAAATTCGTTGGAAATCCTGTTCTTTTTCCATCACGAACAATATAATCAAACTTATCTACATCAACTCCAGTTTTTGAATTAGAAACAATGTCATAAAGAAACATTCTTTCTTCTTTTCTTCGTGGATTTCCTTGAATAATAGTTTTCATAAACTTGATTTCATCTGTATCAAAATCTATAGGTGATTCGTTTGCGATTTGTTCTAAAAACTCGATTGAAAAGTCTTCGTGATGCCAATGCTTATACTCTTTTTTAGTTCTCATCCATTTTTCAAACGTATGTGAAAAAGGTCCATGTCCTAAATCATGACATAATCCAGCTACACTAACTAGAAAGATTTCTTCACCAGAACATTCAATGGATGGATTATGATCTTTCAAAATAGTAAGGTATTTCTTTGCTAAATACCCAACACCAAGAGAATGTTCAAAACGAGTATGTGTTGCTCCTATATAAACCCAATGGGTAGCTCCCAATTGTTTAAGACCTCTTAATCGTTGAAATAATGGATGATCGATAAAAGGAAGATGTTTCTTTGAAAACTCTATAGTACCGTGAATATCATCTTTAAAGTTTTTAAAGTTTTTAAAACTCTTCTTTCCCAATTCCAAACTATCGCAAAGTTTTAACTTGTTGGGATTTACTAATTCCTTTGATTCGACTTTGTTAACACCAAAATCTGGAAAGTTTTCCAAACTGCTTTTTAACGTCTTCTCAATAAACTCTTTATTCATACGTTCTGATTCTTCAAACAAATCAATCTTGTTCATAGTTCCTAATCACTTGTTTTTTTTACAACGCTAAAAACCAAAAGTTTCTTCTATTTACGTTGGTTGAACAATAAACCCAAAAGTTGCGTTTTTAAACACCATTAAAAAACCATTATCAAGGAAAACAAGAATGGAAAAGAATAAAATAAAGCCTTTAACATTTACAGACGAAGTACAAGATAAAGAGGCTTCAAAAGAAGATTTATTAAAACGATATGGAGATGTACTTTTGTTTCAAAAATATTCAAAATTTTCATCTGATATATTGAATTGCATAGAGTTTGATAATCGACCACAAACAAATTTTAAAATCATTGCTTCTCTTTATACGAAAACATATCCAGCATGGCAAGCTAATGATATATGGGATCAATTCGGATTACCTGATCAATGGTCAAATAAAGAAAAAACAAAATATCTAACTTTCAGACAATTGGTCGATATTGCAGAAGCACAAGATGTCGAGTTTAGATGTTATATCTTTGAATGGAATTGGATTGAACGATGGTTATTTTCATCACCCGCGAGAATGTCAGATTTTACTATTCAAAAATAAAAACATGATGGGTTATAAATCATAACAAGTTTATTTTATTCAAAAGCAAAATCAGTAGAAAGATTGTTTGCATTGATGGCAAATAAGAAAAAGTTCATAAAAGGTAAGTTTGTAGTGTATAAGACTTTAAC
>Ga0209172_10003358_pt1 | contig 24761 bp, 21 predicted proteins | sample LarsenN4metaG_FD_184113 | JGI IMG/M metagenome (GOLD analysis project Ga0209172, IMG submission 184113) | Hot spring sediment bacterial and archeal communities from British Columbia, Canada, to study Microbial Dark Matter (Phase II) - Larsen... ... | reverse complement strand
TGGGCCGTCCCCCGCGGGGAAAAACTCCTCCGCATGCACCGGCTCCGCCTCCTCCCTCTGGCCGCGCTCCTCGTGGCCCTCGTCCTCGGCGGCCTGACCGTCGGCGTGGTGGGCGCGGTCGCCGCCTACCTGCCGAACCGGGACCGCCTCCTTGCGCCTCCGCACCAGGCCACAAGGATCTTCGCCCGGGACGGCCAGCTTGTGGCCAGCTTCTACCGGGAGAACCGGGAGTATGCGCCGATCGAGCGCGTCCCCGAGATGACGCGCCGGGCCGTGCTGGCCATCGAGGACGAGCGCTTCTACCAGCATCCCGGCATCGATCCGCGCGCCATCGCGCGCGCCGCCTGGCGCAACCTGCGGGCCCGCGAGTTCGTCGAGGGCGGGAGCACCATCACCCAGCAGCTTGCCCGCAGTCTGTTCCTCACGCCTACCCGCAGCCTGTCGCGCAAGGCCGCCGAGATCGTGCTGGCCCTGGAGCTCGAGCGGCGGCTCACCAAGGACGAGATCCTGGAAGGCTATCTCAACCAGGTGTACTTCGGGCGCGGGGCGTACGGCGTGGAGATGGCGGCGAGGGTGTACTTCGGAAAGCCGGCCTCGGCGCTCGATCTGAGCGAGAGCGCCCTGCTGGCCGGGCTCATCCGGGCTCCCTCGCACTACGCGCCGCATCGCCGCCCGGCGCTGGCCCTGGAGCGCCGCGCGGTGGTGCTCCGCCGGATGGTGGTGCTGGGCCACGTGACGAACGCGGAGGCCGCATCCGCGCAGCGCGCTCCGCTGCGCCTGGCCCGCGAGCAGCCGGTGGCCTTCGTGGGCATGCGGGCGCCCTATTTCGTCTCCGCCGTGCTCCGCTACCTCGTCGACCGCTATGGCGAGGACGCCGTCTACGGCGAGGGCCTCCGCGTCTATACCACTCTGGACGTCCGCATGCAGGCGGCGGCCACCCGCGCCGTGCGGTCCGGCATCGCCTCCGCCCGCGGTCTCAGCGTCAGCCAGGGGGCGCTCGTGGCCCTCGACCCGGCGACGGGGGCGATCCGGGCGATGGTCGGGGGGATGGACTTCCGCGAGAGCAAGTTCAACCGCGCCTGGCAGGCCTATCGCCAGGCGGGATCCGCCTTCAAACCCTTCATCTATACTGCCGCCGTGGCCGCCGGGTGGCGTCCATGGAAGCCTCTGCTCGACGCGCCGGTGAGCTATCCGGCCGGCGACGGCACGCGCTGGCGGCCGAAGAACTACGACCGGCGCTACCGCGGGTGGGTGACGATGCGGCAGGCCCTGGAACGCTCCATCAACATCCCCGCGGTGCGCACGCTGGAGGCGCTCGGCGCCGACACGGTGATCAGCTACGCGCGGCGGATGGGGGTCGGCAGCCCGCTGCGGCGGAACCTCTCGCTGGCGCTGGGCGCAAGCGAGGTCACCCCGCTGGAGATGGCCTCGGCCTACGGCACGCTGGCCACGCTGGGCATCCACGCCCGTCCGTACACCGTCGCGATGGTCACCGATCGGTCCGGCCGCGTGCTCGATCGGAGCCAGCCGCGCCGCGCGCAGGTCCTCCCGGAGACCGTGGCCTACGCCATGGTGGACATGCTCAAGGGCGTGATCACCCGGGGCACCGGACGGGCGGCCGCCATCGGGCGGCCGGTGGCGGGGAAGACCGGGACGAGCGACGATTACCGCAACGCCTGGTTCATCGGGTTCACGCCGTATCTCTCGACCGCGGTGTGGCTGGGCAACGACGACAACACCCCGATGGATCGCGTTGTCGGGGGCACGGTACCGGCCAGGGTCTGGGCGGCGTTCATGAAGGAAGCCGCGACGGCCTCTCCCCCGGATGACTGGACGGCCCCGCCCGGCATGGTCTCTCTCCGCTCGCCGGCCCGCACCGCGGCGGTCTCCCGGCCCCCGCGGCCCTGGTGGTGGCGGATCTTCACCGTCACCATCCAGGAAGACGATCGCGCGAACCGTCCCAGACGCGAACGCTGAGAACCTCTCGTTGACGTCGCCGGGACGCCGCGGCTACGCTTGGCCGGGCGCTATGACCCGCCGATCGCCTGATGCTTCACGTGTCATCCCGGTCGCCGCAGGGCTCGCCCTGGCGCTCACAGCTACGGGATCTGCACGGACGGTTCGAGCAGGGCCTCCGCGCCTGCCGGCGGAAGGAATTCGTCACCACGCACGCCGCGTTTGGCTATCTGGCGGCGTGCTGCGGGCTGACGCAGATGGCGGTCGCGGGACCCGGCCCCGAGAGCGGGCCGTCGCCGCCGCGGTTCCGGCTGATCATCGAGTTCATCGGCACAGCGGGGCCGAGGTGATCTACCGCGAGCCGCTGATCAGCCCCGGGACGGCGGAGGCGCTGGCCAGGGAGACCGGCGTCCGGGTGGCCGCGCTCAATCCGCTGGAGGGATCGACGCCCGAGGAGCAGGGGCGGAGACTCGACTACTTTGCGGTGATGGATGCGAACCTCGACGCGCTGGTGGACGGACTCGACTGCGGACGCTGACGTCGTCGCGGAGCTCGCGCACGTCTGCGTGGACCTGGGGGCGGAGCGGGTGCTCGACGAGATTGCCCTCCAGGTCCGCGCCGGCGATTTCCTCGGGGTGCTCGGGCCCAACGGGAGCGGCAAGACGACGCTGCTGCGCGTGCTCCTCGGCCTTGTCCGGCCGTCGTGCGGGCATGTGCGGCTCTTCGGCACCGACGTCCGCGAGTTCCGCGACTGGCGGCGCGTGGGCTACGTGCCGCAGAAGGCCGTCTTCGAGTCGCGGTTTCCGGCCAGCGCCTTTGAGGTGGTTGCCAGCGGGCGGTCCGGCCTCACGGGCCTGGGGCGCCGGCTCGGTGCGGCCGACCGGCGGGCCGTGCGGGACGCCCTGGCCACCGTCGGGCTGTCCGACGTGCGCGACCGGCTCATCGGCCGGCTCTCGCAGGGGCAGCAGCAGCGGGTGCTCATCGCCCGCGCGCTGGTGCACGCCCCGGAGCTGGTCCTGCTGGACGAGCCCACGGTCGGCGTCGATCCCGACGCCCAGGAGCAGTTCTACGCGCTCCTGCGCCATTTGAACCGCGAGCTGCACACGACCCTCGTGCTCGTCTCCCACGACGTCGGCGTCATCGCCCGCGAGGTGACCAAGCTGGCCTGCCTGAACCGCACGCTGGTGTTTCACGGCGATCCCCAGGAGGCCGTGCGCACCGGCGCCCTGGAGCGGCTCTACCGCCCGGACAGCCTCGTCGTCGCGCACCACCACTAGCGATGCCCGAGATCCTGCAGTACGGGTTCATGCAGCGGGCGTTGCTGGCCGGCGTGATGATCGGGGTGATCGCGCCGGTGATCGGGACGTTCCTGGTGCTGCGGCGGCTCAGCCTCATCGCCGACACGCTGGCGCACGTGGCGCTGGCCGGGGTGGCGCTCGGCCTGCTGACGGATCTGCACCCCGCCGCCGGCGCGCTCCTCGTCGGCGTCGTCGGTGCGGTAGGGATCGAGCGGCTGCGGGTCTCAGGGCGCCTCTTCGCCGAAGCCGCGCTGGCCATCTTCCTGTCGGGGGGCCTGGCCCTGGCCGTCGTGCTGATCGGCCTCGCCGGCGGCTTCAACGTCGACCTGTTCACTTATCTCTTCGGATCGGTGACGGCGGTGCGGGGTCAGGACCTGTGGGTGATCCTGGTGCTGGGGGTGGGGGTCGTCGGCGCCGTGGTCTTCTTCTACAAGGAGTTGTTCGCGCTGACGTTTGACGAGGAGGCCGCGCGCGTGCAGGGCGTGCCGGTGGACGCGCTCAACCTCCTCGTCACGCTGCTGGCCGCGATCACGGTGGTGGTCGCCATGCGCGTGGTCGGCGTGCTGCTCACCTCCGCGCTCGTCGTGATCCCCGCGGTCACCGCGCTGCGGCTGGCGCACAGCTTCCGCGGGGCGCTGTGGGTGGCCATCGCGGTCTCGGTGACCGCGGTGCTGGCCGGGATGACGGCGGCCTTCTACTTCGATCTGGCCGCCGGCGGGGCCATCGTGCTCACGGCGATCCTGCTGTTCGCGCTCACCGGCCCGCTTGCCCGCCGGCGGGCCTGATCCACGTCAGGCCCCCGTTAGCCCTTGAGGTAGCGCTCGAACCAGGCCGTGGTCCGCTCCCACGCCGCGCGGGCGGCCGCGGCCACATACCGGGCGCCGGTGTCGTTGAAGAAGGCGTGGTCGGCGTTGGGGACGATGACGATGTCGTGGACGACCCCGGCCTTCTGCAGGGCCTCCCGGATCGCGGGGATGCCGGCGTTGATGCGCTGGTCCTCTCCGGCGTAGATGGCAAGCACGGCGGCCTTGATCTTCGGCACGTCGGATAGGGGCGGATGCGATCCATAATAGGGAACGGCCGCGCGCAGGTCCGGGGCGGCGGTGGCCAGCCGCCAGGTCATGCCGCCGCCGAAGCAATACCCGGTCGCCCCGATGCGGTCGCGGCGGACATACGGCTGGCCTTGAAGATGGCGCACGCCCGCGGTGAGGAACTCGGCCATCCGCTCAGGCGGCGTCCGTCCGAGGATGGCCGTGACCTGGGCCAGGTCGGTGGCATGCCTCTCGGTCCCCCCCTCGCCCGAGGCGAGGTCAACCGCCAGCGCGACGTACCCGAGCTTGGCCAGCCGGCGGGTGACGTCCTTGAAGTGCTCGAGGAGCCCGCGATTCTCGTGGATGACCACGACCGCGGGGAAGGGACCGGCGCCTTTGGGCCGCGAGAGGTAGGCCTGGACGGCCACGCCCCCCGCGGCGTAGGAGATCATGCCGGCGGATTCGAGCGCCGGATCAGTGGGCGGCACCGTGACCCCGGCAGCCTGGGCCACCTGCGGCGCCGGCGCACCGGAGGCCGCCGAGACCTCGTCCACCGATGTGGTCACCCCGAGGCTCTGCAGGACCGGGACGGCCAGCGCCGTGCCTCCTGCCATCAGCACCGTGCGGCGCAGGAACTCCCGCCGGCTCAGCCGCCCGTCTCGGTAGTCCTCGGCCCACTCCTCGAGGATGTAGCGCTGCAGATCGCTCATCGGTTCCCTCCTGGTGTCGGAAGTTGGCGGCGCGCCGTGCCGTGGTGCGGGGTGTCGTGCTGCGGGGGGACACTCGAACCGTAGGAAGCTTCTGTCACAGGCGTGTCACTACCGAGCGGAGGCGCCGCCCCCCGGCGGCGAGCGCGGCCCTGCCGCGCCGGGTGACCGGAGCGCCTACCCGCGGGCGCCGGCGAGCAAGGACGCCCAGCGCGCGGCCCAGTCCGGGCGGAACGCGGTGTACACGCCCACCCGGTCGGCCAGACCCTCGTAGCGCGCGGCGAGCTGGTCTCCGACCTCACGGGGCGAGCCGCCGACGGTGATTGTCTCCAGCATCTCGTCGCTGACGGCCTCCGCCATCTTCGCCCACTCGCCGCGGGCGGCCAGGGCACTGAGCCGCGCACCGGCCTCTTCCCATCCGTGATGCGCCAGCAGCGGGCGGTACGAGGGCGTGCTGGCATAGAAGGCGATGGTGCGGCGGGCCTCCGCGCGCGCCTCCCGCACCTCCCGCTCCGACTCGCCCAGCAGCGCGAACACGCTGGCGTTCACCGTGACGGCGCGGTCCCGGCCGGCGCGGCGCTCCCCGCGCCGGATGGCGGGAATGACGACGTCCCGCAGGTACGCGGGCGTGTGCAGGGGATGCACCTGAAAAGCGTCGCCGACTTCCCCCGCGGTGCGGCACATGATCGCGTTGACGCCGGCGGTGGCGACGGGGATGGCGTACTCGTGCCGCGGGGGCGTGAAGAACGGCGTCATCAGGGTCAGCGAGTAGAACCGGCCGCGATAGCGCAACGGCTCTCCCGACCGCCAGCTCGTCCAGACCGCGCGGATGGCCCGGACGGTATCGCGGAGTTTCGGGGCCGGAGGATCCCAGGTCATCCCGAAGCGCCGGACCACATGCCCCTTCACCTGCGTGCCGAGGCCCAGGATGAAGCGGCCGGCGGAGAGGGCGGCCAGGTCCCACGCAAGATGTGCCAGTACCGTCGGGCTGCGCGCGGGCGCGATGGCGACGCCGGTGCCGACGCTTACCGTCTGTGTGTGCTCGCAGGCGAGCGCGGCGCCCAGGAACGGCTCGTGCGCGGTCTCCTCCAGCCAGAGCCCGTCGAACCCGGCGCGCTCTGCCGCCTGCGCCAGGCCGGGGACCTCGCGGAGCGAGCCATAGACCAGCCGCGTGTCGATCTTCATACGTCGAGCAATTCCCGTCCGCTCCGCATGGCCCTGCGCAGGAAAAGGCCCGCCGGGGCGTGAAAGTCATGGGTCCGGGAGAGGGCGCACGATACGTCGGTGAGTGGCAGGTGGTGGGCGCAAGGCCGAGGGAACGGATGAAGCTGGTCGCAACCTGGCTGCTGGCGGCGCTGCTGGCCTGGGCGCTGCCGTCGGGTGCCTCCGGGCAAACGGGAGTCAGGATCATCGTCAACGGCGTCCAGATCCCCCTCGCCGCGCCTGCCGTCGTCAGTAACGGCCAGGTGATGGCGCCGATCCAGGGGCTTTTTGAGCCAATGGGGGCCCTGGCCGCCTTCTACGAGGTCGACCGCAGCATCGTCATCACCAACCGCGTGCGGGCCACCGTGCGTCTGAAGGTGGGCGAGGCGACCCTGCGGGTCAACGGGGACGCCCGTCCGCTGCCCGCCGCGCCGGCGCTCGTTTCCGGATATGTCGTTGTTCCCGTCCAGCCGATCTTCCAGGCGCTGGGCGCCTGGACCAAGTGGGAAGAGGCGGAGCGCACGCTCTACGTCTCCTCGCAGGTCCGCGCCCTCACGGTGCAGACCGCTGGCGGCGCCCTGCAGGTGAAGATCGACGCCACCGGGCCCGTGCAGGCCGAGACGCGCATGCTGACCCAGCCCGACCGCCTCGTGGTGGACCTCCTGCATGCCGCGCTGCGGGTGACGGAACGTACCATCCCCGTCAACGACGCCGGAGTCCTGCGCATCCGCGCCGCCCAGTTCCAGATCAAGCCGTACATCTCGCGGATGGTCTTCGACCTGCAGGAGCCCGTCGAGGTGCGGGTGCTCACCTCGCCGACGACCTATCTGGTGACAGTCGAGGTCCGCCCGCGCGCGGCATCCCCCGCCGTGCCGGCTCCGGCGACGGGGAGCGGTCCCCAGGACGGATCGGGCGCGGCCGCGGACCCGGGCGCGGGGGGAGCGGTCAAGGTCCTGGGCGTGACGTTCCAGGGCGGCGGCGACGCCGGACGGCTGACGGTCGAGACCAGCGGGACCGTCGAGTACAAGATCCGGGAGTTCGTCTATCCCGATCGCCTGGCCATCGATCTGGACAACGCCGTCTTCGTGCCCGTGAAGCAGGACCTGCAGGTGCGGCATCCCTCGATCGCGCTGGTACGGGCGGCCCAGTTCACGGCCGAGCCGCCGGTCACGCGCGTCGTGCTCACGCTGAAGCGCAAGATGAACTACGTGGTGAATCAGTCCGGCGGTGCGCTGGTCATCGACATCAACACCTCCGTGGTCGGCCGCGGACACGTGGTAGCCATCGATCCCGGGCACGGCGGCCGGGACCCCGGGGCCATCGGCCCGTCCGGCCTGCGGGAAGCCGACGTCGTGCTCGATATCTCGCTGCGGGTCCGGGAGTTGCTGAGCCGCGACGGGGTGCGGAATGTCATCCTGCGGGAGAGCGACGTCACCGTGGAGCTTCCGGACCGCCCGCGGCTGGCCCGCGAGGCGGGCGCCACGATGTTCGTGAGCATCCACGCCAACGCCAACGGCCGGGCTACCGTGAACGGCTCGGAGACCTACTTCCTGACCCCGCAGAGCCTGGCCCTGGCGCAGATGATTCAGGACGAGCTGGGCATCGTGCTGGGCATTCCCAGCCGCGGCATCAAGACCGCCAACTTCCTGGTCCTCCGGGACAGCGGCGTGCCCTCGGTGCTGGTGGAGGCCGCCTTCATCTCCAACGCCGAAGACGAGACCCGGCTGCGCGATGCGGCCTTCCGGCAGCGCATCGCCTCAGCCATCCACAAAGGCATCATGCGGTTCCTGGCGATCTACCCGGCCCCCGTGGCCCCATGAAGCTGACCGTTCTGGGGAAATGGTCCCCTTTCGCGCCGCCCGGCGGGGCGTGCCCCGGCTATCTCATCGAGGCCGACGGTGCGCGCCTGCTGCTGGACTGCGGGAGCGGCGTCGTGGCCGCGCTCCACCGGCACACCGACAGCCACGCGCTGGCCGGCGCCGTGCTCAGCCACCTGCACCCGGATCACTTCAGCGACGTCTACCAGCTGTTCAACGCCCTGCGGTTCGACCGCTACCCCGCGCCGGCCGCGCCGCCGCTGCCCATCTACGCGCCGGCGCTCGCCCCCGACGTGCTCCCCGCCGCGCTGCCGCGCCCCGAGTCGCGCGCCGAGTTCCTGGAGCGCTTCGTGTTCCACTCGCTGGAGGGCGGGCAGGGACGGATCGGGCCGTTTGCCTTCCGCTTCGTCCCCACGCTCCACCCCGAACCCTGCCACGCCGTGGAGATCCAGACCGGCGGCCGGCGGCTTGTCTACACGGCCGACACCGGCCCCTCCGAAGGCGTGGAGGTGCTGGCCGCCGGGGCCGATCTGCTCCTCAGCGAGTGTACGCTGCTGGAGGGCACGGAGGATTTGGCCGTGCCGCTCGGGCATCTGACGGGCCGGATGGCCGGGGCGCTCGCGGCCCGCGCGGGGGTGCGCCGCCTGCTGCTGACCCACTTCTTCACCCCGCGCCACGCCGTCAAGGAGTCGCTTGCGGCGGCAGCGAAGGAGTTCGCCCAGGTTTCCGCCGTCGACGAAGGTTCCACCTACGAGGTCTAGCCGACGATGCCCAGGATCGATGGGCGCAAGGCCGATGAGCTGCGCCCGCTCGTCATCACGCGTCACTTCCTCAAGCACGCCGAGGGGTCGGTGCTGATCGAGTTGGGCGATACAAAGGTCGTCTGCGCGGCGACCATCGACGAGCGCGTCCCCCAGTGGATGCGGGGCGGCGGCCGAGGATGGGTGACCGCGGAGTACGGCATGCTCCCCCGGTCTACCCATGAGCGCAGCCCCCGCGAGAGCGGGCGCCCCAGCGGCCGCGTGCAGGAGATCCAGCGGCTGGTGGGCCGCTCGCTGCGGGCGGCGGTGGATCTGGACAAGCTCGGGGAGCGCACCATCTGGCTGGACTGCGACGTCATCCAGGCCGACGGCGGTACGCGCACGGCCTCGATCACCGGCGCGTTCGTCGCCCTCGTGGACGCCCTGCAGGTGCTGCGCAAGACCGGGGCGCTCGCCTGGTGGCCGCTGCGGGAATTCGTCGCCGCCACCTCCGTGGGCATTGTGAACGGGGAGGCCGTCCTCGACCTGAAATATGAGGAAGACTCCCGGGCCCGCGTGGACATGAACGTGGTGATGACGGAGACCGGACGCCTCGTGGAAGTGCAGGGCACGGCCGAGGGGCTGCCGTTCACGCGCCAGGAGATGCAGGGACTGCTCGATCTGGCCGAGCGCGGCGTCCGGGCGCTCATCGCCTCCCAGCGGGCGGCGCTCGCCGACGTGCTCTCCGGGGTTCCCCGCTGATGGCCGCCGTCTCGCGCCGGGCGGGGGCGCGCGCCCCCGCCCGCACCGCCCGCGTGTCCGCGCCCGTCGCGCCCGGCTTCCTGGAGATCGTCCTGGCCACGCGCAACCCCGGCAAGGTCCGGGAGTTCCTCGAGTTGATGCGCGATCTGCCCATCCAGGTGTACTCGCTGGAGGCGTTCCCCCAGATCGGCCACCTCAGGGAAGACGGCACGACCTACACCGAGAACGCGATCAGCAAGGCGGCCGCGGTGGCCCGCCTCACGCGCCGCGTCACGGTCGCCGACGACTCCGGGATCGAGATCGATGCCCTCGACGGCAAGCCCGGCGCCCAGTCCGCGCGCTTCCTGGGCGAGGGCGCCACGGATTCGGCCCGCAACGCGCGGATCCTCCGGCTGCTGCAGAGCGTGTCCGCGGAGCGGCGCACCGCGCGCTACCGGGCGGTGGTCGCCGTCGCGCTGCCCGACGGGCAGACCCGCACCTTCGAAGGAACGTGTGAGGGCCGCATCGCCACCGCGCCCCGCGGATCAGGCGGATTCGGCTACGATCCGGTCTTCCTGGTGCCGGCGTACGGGAAGACGATGGCCCAGCTGCCGCTGGCCGTGAAGAACCGCATCAGCCACCGGGCGCGGGCGTTCCTGGCCGCCCATCCCTTCCTCAAGGCGCTGGCGGTGGGACGCCACGCACCTGACCCCGACGCCTGACCCCCGGGCCCGGTCGGCCGCCACGTTCTGAGAGGGGAGCGCCGCTGGGGCTACAGGTGTGCCTCCAGATGCTGCGGTGAGGCGAGGATGTCCGCCCAGGGATCCTTCCGGCGTCTCAAGTAGTCGGGGACCGAGCGCAGCGTGAACGCCAGCGGGTCGAGAGCCTCGTCGAGATCCTTCCAGGCCAGCGGCAGGGACACCGTGGCCTCGGGCGTCGGCCGCACGCTGTACGCGCCGGCCAGCGTCGCGCCCAGCCGGTTCTGGTTGTAGTCCAGGAACACCTTGCCCACGCGCTTCTCCGCCGCCCACGCCGTGGTGAGCCGCCTGGGGTGGCGGCCTTCCAGGTACCGGGTGACCGTCTTGGCGAACTCGTGCGTCTGCTCGAAGGTGTACCGGCGCACGAGCGGGACGAAGACGTGCAGCCCGGTCTTCCCCGAAGTCTTCAGGAAGCTCTTCAGCTTCAACTGGGTCAGCACGCCGCGCACGAGCAGGGCGGCCTCCCGCGCGGCGTCGAATCCGCGGCGCGAGTAATCCGGGTCCTTCTCACCCTGCCGCTGCGGAAGCTTGTCGCCGGGGAAGAGGTACGGATCGATGTCGAAGACCACGAAGTCCGGCCGGTTCAGCACGCTCGCGCGCAGGTCCTCCTCGGACCCGGCAAAGGCGGTGCCCGCCGTCCCGGCCCGCTCGCCTCGCGCCAGCGGCGTGATGCGGCTGAACCAGGGGTGCATCTCGATGTCGGCGATCTGCGCCAGCCACAGCAGCGTCTCCAGATTGTTGGACACCGGCGCCGCCATGGTGTCGCCGCCGCTTCCGCTGAAGATCTCCACCGTCCGCACGAAGGCCGGCGCGTCCCGCACGTCCTTCTGGTAGAAGCTCTCGCCGGTCACGCCGTTGGGGAAGCGCCGCAGCGTCACCGGGCGGTCGCGCAGGTGGGGGAGGATGAACGGCGCCAGCCGCAGGTAGTACTCGATGAGGTCGGCCTTGGTGTAGCCGGGCCCGGGCCAGAAGATCTTGTCGAGGTTGGTGAGCTCGACGGCCAGCCCCTCCTCTTCGAGGATCACCTCCAGCGGGTGCTTCTTCCGCGCCCGGGTCGGCCTCGCCGCGACCGCGCCGGCGGCAGGACGGCGGACGGGCGTCTCACGGGCGGGGTGCGGGCCGCCACCGTCCGGTGCCGCGGCGCCGGCGTCCGCTCCCACGACGGCGGCCAGCGGAGCAGCTCGCTCCAGCTTCACCTCGCGCGCCGGCTTGTCGTCCCGCAGCCCCTTGTAGACCGGAAACCGCAGCAGGCCGTCCGCGGTCCACCCACCGTACTCGACCGCGACGACCAGATCGGGTCGGACCCAGGTGGCCGCCTCGTTCGTGGGCGGGAGGGCGGGGAAGGGGCAGGTGGGCTGCACACGCTGGCGGAGCAGGGCGTGCACCCGCCGCAGCTCCTTGTCGGGGAATCCTCCGCCGCAGTGCCCGATGTACCGCAGCCGGTCCTGCTCGTCGTAGGCGCCCAGCAACAGCGCGCCGAAGGTCTTCGAGCGTCCGCCCAGCCCCTCCGTGAAGCCGGCGATAACGGCTTCCAGGCGCTGCTTCACCTTGAGCTTCAACCAGTCCGCGGTCCGCCGCCCCGGCTGGTAGGGACTGTCGGCGCGCTTGGCCATGATACCCTCGACGCCGATGTTCTGCGCGGCGGCGTAGAAGGTCGTGCCCTCCTCCGCAATCGCCTCGGAGAGGCGGATCAGGGGATGCTCCGGCACGACGGCCTCCAGCGCGCGGCGGCGCTCCGTGAGCGGGCGGCCGGTCAGGCGGTGCCCGTTGAGGAAGAGCAGGTCGAAGACGTAGTAGGCCAGCGGAAGCTTGCCGGCCCCGCGCAGCGTCGCGCGCTGCTGGAGGAGCGGGAAGGATGACCGGCCCGCGGCATCCAGCGCGACGATCTCGCCGTCCAGGACCGCGTCGGGTATCCCCAGCGCGTACAGCGCGTCGACGATCTCAGGGAACTGGTCGTTGATGACGTGCCCGCCCCGGCTGCGGATGATCACCTGCTGCTCGGGGCCCGCCCGGCGCAGGTAGGAGATCGCCCGGATCCCATCCCACTTGATCTCGAACACCCAGTTGGGCCTGTCGAAAGGCTCCTCCACGAGGGTGGCCAGCGTCGGCTTGATCGCCGTCGGGAAGGGGTCGCGGCCCGTCCCCTCCAGGCCCAAGGCCTTGAGCGTGCGCCGGGCCGCGGGCGGCAGCGTCCCGGCGCCCGGGCCGCCCGTCTTCTCTCGGGGTGTCTTCTCCCGTTGCGCGGCCTCCCGGTGACGCTCCGGGGCGCGTCCGCCGCCGCGCGGCTCCCGGGCGTCCCCGGGATCCGTGGCGTGCCACCGGGCGGTCTCCTCGCCGGCGATCTCCTCGATCGTGCGGCCGGTCTTGACGGAGACGGACGGCTCCGGGAGCGTCCACCCCTCGACGGCGTCCGCGTCGCGCTTCTTGAACATCAGCCACTGAATCTGCCCGCCCATCTTTGTGCGTACGAGGTGGAACTCGCCGCGCAGCTTGGTCCCGGCGAGGCGCACGACCAGCTTGCCCTCGTTGTATCCCTGCTGCGGATCGCCCTCGACGCTCTCGTAGGTCCCCCGGTCCCATACCATCACCGTGCCGGCCCCGTAGTTCCCCTTGGGGATCACCCCTTCGAAGTCCATGTAGTCCAGCGGATGATCTTCCACCGGGACGGCCAGGCGTTTCTCGGTGGGATCGAAGGTGGGGCCCTTGGGGACCGCCCAGGACTTCAGCGTCCCGCCCATCTCGAGCCGGAAGTCCCAGTGCAGCCGCGTCGCGTGGTGCTCCTGGACGACGAAGCGCAACATCGCCGCGCGCTTGGCCACGCGGCCCGCGGGCTCGGGGGTCTTGGCGAACGAGCGCTTCCGGCGGTACTCCTCCAGGCTCATCGCTCGCCCACCGGGCCGACGCGCCGCCGCAGCGCCTGCGCGTACTCCGTCGCGGGCGCGCCGTCCTCGTGCGTGAAGTACGCGTAGACATCGCGCCCTTCCCCCAGGCGGTGCACGATCCAGGCCGCGCGCTCGTCGAGCTCCTCCTCCGTGTATGATGACTTGTGCAGGCGCAGGTAGGCGAGGGGGCCGACCACTTCCCCGGGCTGCGCCTCCTCGTCCGTCTCGGCGATGACCAGCGAGACCCGGTGCGCGTCGAGCAGCTGATAGACGCCGTCCCGGCGCCACGACGCGTGGCGGAACTCGAGTGCGGCGAGCGCCCCGGGCCGCAGCTGCGTGAGGAAGGTCTCCAGGCGCCCGAGGTCCTCCCGCAGCGTCGGCGGGAGCTGGAACAGGATCACGCCGAGGCGGCTGCCCAGGACGCGGATGCGCTCGAAGAGGAAGGCGAGGTCGCCGTCCACGTCGGTGAGCCGCTTGATGTGCGTGATGCGACGGTGCGCCTTGACCGTGAAGCGGAACTCCGTGGGGACCGCCGCGGCCCACTGCGTGAGCGTCTCGGCGGTGGGATAGCGGTAGAAAGTATTGTTGATCTCACAGCTGGCAAAGACGCGGCCGTAGAAGGCAAGGTACTCCCGGGGCGGGAGGTCCTTGGGGTAGAACCCTCCCTTCCATTCCGGATAGCTGAACCCTGATGTCCCGATGTAGCACCGGGCCACGTCTCAGCCCAACCCCGGCCCCCGCGCGGGGACGCGGCCGGCACTCCCCGGGCCGGAGGGGCGAGATCCGCGGCGCACGCCGTCTAGCGGGGGCGCTCCCGCAGGGCCGTGGCCCGCGGGCGGGCCCGGCGGGTGCGGCGGGCCGGCTCCTCCTTGCGCGTGGCCTGGAGGCTGCGCCGGAGCGCTTCCATGAGGTCGACGACCTTCTCTTCCTTCGGTTCGGCCGCGGGCACCGGCTCTCCCTCGACCTTCGCCGTGATAACCTTCTGGAGAGCCTCGCGGTACTCGTCCTTGAACTCGCCGGGATCGAACCCGCTGGCCATGCCCTCTACGAGCTGGAGGGCCATCTTCTTCTCGTTGGCATGCACCTTGGCCTGGACGGGGAATTCCGGGATGTCCTCGGTGTTCCGGACCTCATCCGCATAGTACAGGGTGGCCATGACCATGGCGCCGTTGTGGGGCCGCACGGACACGAGATGCTCCTTCTCCCGGATGACCACCTTGCCCACGGCGATCTTGGACGACTCGCTCAGCGTGTCATGGAGCAGCCGGAACGCCTTCTGCCCGCCTTCGTCCGGGGCGAGGTAGTACGACCGCTCGTAGTAGATCGGATCGATCTCCCCGAGTTCGACGAAGGCGCTGACGGACACCGTCCCCGCCGTATCCAGCGGCACGTTCTCCAGCTCCTCGTCGGTCATCGGGACGAACTTGCCCTTCGCGTACTCATAGCCGCGGACGACGTCGTTCCACTCCACGATCTCCTCGTGGTAGGGGCAGTACCGCTTGTTCTGGATCGGCGTCATGCAGCTCTTGTGCAGGAGGCGGAAGCGGATGTCTTTGGCGTCGGTGGCCGTATAGAGCTTGATGGGGATGGTGACCAGTCCGAAGGTGAGATGCCCTTTCCAGATCGGCCGCATCGGTACACTCCTCCGACCCCCAGCGCCGGCGGGGGAGATGCAAGGCGTACTGGGTATTATATCGCGCGCGGGCCCCGGCGGAACGTTTTCCCGAGGGAGGATGGTCGCCGCCGCGCGCCCAATCCCTCCACGGAGGTCGGCCATGCCCTGGATGCCCGATTGGATGGCGCGGTTCTTCACGTACTGGTCGCTCACCTTCGCGGTGTTCTTCATCTATGTGTTCGCCATGCTCGTGGCCGGCCTGGACGTGTGGGCCGATCTGATGGACCGCGTGCGCAAGCGGCGGGCGGATCTGCCGGGGGCGCGCGGGCCGGTGCCCAATCCGCTGCTGGGCAAGAGCGTGGCCTCCACGCTGGGGATCGGGCCGGGACAGGCTCCCGACGCCAAGCGGGCGTGGGTGCGCGATCGGGCCCAGGCCGCCGCGGACAAGGTCGGTGCCGCGGTCTCCGTGGTCGTCCTCGAGGACTCGAAGGAGCACCCGCTCGTCCACTTCCACGACGGCACGCAGCTGAAGTCGTACCGGGTCGACAAGACCTGGGTGGCGGAAGCCCGGGGGGGAAATGCCGGGCGCGCCCGCCAGATCGAGGAGCTGTTGGAGCGGTACCTGGCCAGCGACTTCCTGGGCCGCCACGAGCGGCGGCCCCGCCGCACCACCGAGCTCGCCCGCGAAGCCACGGCCAAGGCGCCGGCGGCCCCCGCGCGGGCGCAGGACGCGACACCTCCGCAGGCGTAGGTCCAGCGCTTCAGAGAGGGAAGGACAACATAGAAGGGCAAAATACGGACGCGGATTCCAGCAGCACTACGCTGGAATCCGCGTCAACACTGGTCGGGGCGGCCGGACTTGAACCGGCGGCTTCGTGCTCCCAAAGCACGCGCGCTACCAGGCTGCGCTACGCCCCGAGATGCCGCGGGGGTGGCCCGGAGGGGCCGCAGGTCCCTCCGGGACTTGTGCCCGCCGTGCTCTACAGCAGTTCGTATCGTAGCACGTCCTTCTACCTCTGGGAATGCCGCCTCCGGAAGCGGCGTTGCTAGCGGCAAGACAGGAGGGGGATCAGTGGCCACCTTCGTCATCGTCGGAGCCACGGGAGACCTGGCCCAGCGCATGCTGCTGCCCGCGCTGTTCCGGCTGTGGTCGGACGGCGCGATCAGCCGCGACTTCGCCGTGCTCGGCGTCTCCCGGCGCTCCTGGCACGACGAGGACTTCCGCCGCTTCGCCCAGGAGGGGATCGCCAGGACCGGCGAGCCCGACCGCCAGGTCTGGGGCGCGTTTGCCGACCGCCTCCACTTCGCCTCCGGCGATCCGACGACCCCTGACGCCTGCGCGTTTCTGGCGGCGGCGCTCCGTGAGGTGGAAGCGCGCCACGCCACCGGCGGGAACCGCCTGTTCTATCTCGCCTCGCCGCCGTCCACCTACGAGGCGTTCCTCCGCGAGCTGGCCCACAGCGGGCTCGTGCACCGGCGGATGGCCCCCTGGACGCGGCTCGTCGTGGAAAAACCCTTCGGCACCGACGAGGCGACGGCCCGGCGGCTGAACGCGCTGCTCGAGGACTCGATCGGAGAAGAGCGGGTCTTCCGGATCGATCACTACCTCGGCAAGGAAACCGTCCAGAACATGCTCGTCTTCCGGTTCGCGAACACCGTCTTCGAGCCCATCTGGAACCGGCAGTACGTGGACCATGTCCAGATCACGTTCGTCGAGGAGATCGGCGTGGCCGGACGCGGGCGCTTCTACGAGGAGGCCGGTGTGGTGCGCGACGTGGTGCAGAACCACGTGTTCCAGCTCCTTGCCGTGATCGCCATGGAGCCGCCCGCGGTATTCGACGCGGAGGGTTTCCGCAACGAGAAGGCCAAGGTCCTGCGGGCCATCCCGCCGGTCCGGCCCAAGGACGCCGTGCGCGGGCAGTACCGGGGCGGCCGCGTGCGCGGTGAGCGCGTCCCCGCCTACCGGGAGGAGGACGGCGTGGACCGGGGCTCGCCGACGCCCACGTACGCCGCGATGCGCCTGGGGATTGAGAACTGGCGGTGGGCGGGCGTGCCGTTCTACCTCCGCGCGGGAAAGCGGCTGGCCCGGAAGGAGACCGAAATCGTCATCGACTTCCGCCAGCCGCCGCTGGCGCTGTTCAAGGACTGGGACGTCACCGAGATGGATCCAAACGTGCTCGTCCTGCGTACGACCGAGGACGAAGGGATCTCTCTGCAGTTCGCCGCCCGCGTCCCGGGGCGCCGGCGCATGATCCGCTCGGTGCCCCTGGACTTCTCCTACGGCAGGATGGGGCAGGCCGAGCGTCCCGCCTACGAGCATCTGCTCCTGGACGCGCTGCGCGGGACGCAGACGTTTTTCGCCCGGCGGGATGAGGTCGAGCTGCAGTGGGCCATCGTGGATCCGATCCTGCGCCACTGGGCGGACCATCCGCCGGAGGACTTTCCCAACTATGACGCGGGCACGATGGGGCCGGCGGCGGCGGACGAGCTGCTCGAGCGTGCGGGCCGGCGGTGGCACGCGGCGGCGGTGAACCCGGAAGTCTCCGCGGGCGTCTGACCGAGACGCAGGCGCCCATGAGGTGCGCGCGCGCCGCCCCGGTCCGGCGGCGCGCGCAGCAGAAAGGGGAGTCGTCAGGTGACCCGCACCATGGCCGCAGTGCTCATCAGTCTCTCCCTGGCGGTGACGGCCGCCGCGCAGCCGGCGGCGCCGTCGCTGGGCGAGGTCGACCGCGCCGTTGTCCTCATCTCCGTGCTCGTGCAGAGCGGCGGCCGGACCGTCCGCGGCTCGGGATCGGGCATCATCATCGATCCCGATGGACTCATCCTCACCGCCGCGCACGTCGTCAGCCGCGCGCAGGCCCTGGAGGTGACGCTGTGGACGGGGCAGGCGCTCCCCGCGCGCCTGGTCGGCGTCGATCCGCTGTTCGACGCCGCCCTCATCCGCGCGGAGACGTCCGTGCCGCTGCCCACGGCGCCTCTCGGCACGGCGGCCGCGCTGGATGCGGGCGCGCCGCTGATCGCGCTGGGGCGCGCTCCCCGGCGGCAGGCGGGCCCGACGTCGGGGGCGTTCATCGACCTCGATCTCGAGGCGCGGCCGGGCGTGCCCAATTTGCGGGCGTCCACGCGCGTGTGGCCGGGGGACTCGGGCGGGGCGATGCTCGACGGCCGGGGTGAGGTGGTGGGTCTCATCGTGGCGGTCACCCGCGACGGCGCCGTCAGCCTGTCGCTGTCCATCGACGCCGTGCGGCGGCTGCTCCCCGATCTCCTCACGGGCGCGGTCCGCCATCCCTGGATCGGCATCGCCGGCCGCACGCTCACTCCCGACCTGGCCGCAACTCTGGGCCTGGCCGGTCGCAGCGGGGTCCTCGTGATCGAAGCGCTCCCCGGCGGCCCCGCGGCCGCCGCGGGCGTGCGGGGCAGCGGCGGAACCGCGTCGGGAGAGATCCCCCGCGGGGGCGATCTCATCGTGGCCATCGACGGCGAGCCCGTGACGACGTTCGGCGCGATGGCCGCCTACGTGCTGAGCCGCCGTGTCGGGGATGCCGTCACGGTGCAGATCCTGCGCGGCGGGGAGCCCCTCGCGTTCACCGTGGTGTTGGGCGAGCGGCCGAACGTGTGAATCTTCCAATGTGCGCCCGCGGCCCCACCGGCCGTTCCTCGTTGACCCCGTATCAGAGCGCGGTGTAGTATGCTACCAATTCCTTCGCGGGGAGGCGGATCGTGACGCAGCCGGTCGAGACATTCCAGCAGGCCTCGGCGACGATGCGGAAAGTGCTCGTCGAGATCAAGCGGGTCATCGTCGGCCAGGATCTCATGCTGGAGCGGATCCTCGCCGCGCTGCTGGCCCGCGGCCACGTGCTCATCGAGGGGGTGCCCGGGCTGGCCAAGACGCTGGCCATCAAGACCACCGCCCGGGCCATCGACTGCACGTTCCGGCGCATCCAGTTCACGCCCGACCTCGTGCCCGCCGATCTCGTGGGCACGCGGATCTACAACCAGCACACCGGCGCGTTCGACACCGAGCTCGGACCTGTGTTCGCCAACCTGGTGCTGGCCGACGAGATCAACCGCGCGCCGGCCAAGGTGCAGTCGGCCCTCCTGGAGGCGATGCAGGAGCGCCAGGTCACCATCGGCAAGCAGACCTTCCCGCTGCCGAACCCCTTCCTCGTCCTGGCCACGCAGAACCCCATCGAGAGCGAGGGCACGTATCCGCTGCCCGAAGCGCAGGTGGACCGCTTCATGTTCAAGGTCGTTATCACCTATCCCAGCGTGCACGAGGAGATCACGGTCGTCGAGCGGATGACCGTGGAGCATCCGGAGATCGAGCCCGTGCTGCACGTGGACGAGCTCTTCGAGCTCCAGCGGGTGGCCGACGGCGTGTACGTCCACCCCAAGATCATGGAGTACGCGGTGACGCTGGTGAACGCGACGCGGCGGCCGAAGGAGTACGGGCTCGCCGACCTCGCGCCCTACATCGCCTTCGGCAGCAGCCCGCGGGCGTCGCTCAATCTCATCCTCGGGGGCAAGGCCCTGGCCTTGATCCGTGGCCGCGAGTACGTCCTCCCGGAGGATGTGCGCGACCTCGCCCTGGAGGTGATGCGCCACCGCTTCGTCCTCTCGTACGAGGCTCTGGCGCAGGACGTGAGCACCGACGCCATCCTCACCCGGGTGCTGGCCGCGGTGCCGGCCCCGCGGGTGCACATCGGCGATCCGTACGAGGCGGCGAAGACCGCGCCCGCGGCGCCCACGGCCTGAGGCCGCTGATGGAGACGCCCGAGCGGGTGCTCCGGCGGCTGGAGTTCAAGGTTGTACGCCGCCTGGACGGCTACTTCTTCGGCGACTACACCGGCGTGTTCTACGGGCCGAGCCTGGACCTCGCGGAAGTGCGCGAGTACCAGCCCGGCGATGAGGTGCGGCGGATCGACTGGAACGTCACCGCCCGGATGTCGCGGCTGTTCGTCCGCCAGTATCGCGAAGAGCGCGAGCTCAGTGCCTGGCTGCTCGTGGACCTCTCGCCCTCGATGCGGTTCGGCACCCGGCGGCAGCTCAAACAGGATACCGCGATCGAGTTCGCCGGGGTGGCCGGGTACATCGTCACCCGCCACGGGGACAAGGTGGGGTTGCTCGGGTTTCCCGGCCGGGGGGTGTTCGTGCCGCCCCGCGGGGGGCGCACGCACGCGCTGCGGATCATCCACGCGCTGGAGCAGGCGGCCGCCGCGGACGGCGGCGCCACGGGGATGGATCTCGCCGGCAGCCTGCGGCATCTGGGCCGGATCCTGCGGCGGCGCTGCCTGGTCTTCCTCGTTTCTGACTTCCTGGGGCCGGAGGGATGGGAGGCGCCGCTGCGCGAGCTGGGCCGCCGGCACGACGTGATCGCCGTGTGGATCCAGGACCCTGCCGAGCGGGAGCTCCCGGACGTCGGCGGGCTGTTCGTCCGCGACCCCGAGACCGGAGAAGAACTCTGGGTAGACACCTCGGACACGCGCCTCCGCGCCGCGTACCGCGACCTCGTCGGCCGGCAGCGCGCCCGGATAGAGGCGGCCCTGCGGGGAAACCGGATCGACGTCATCGAGCTCTCCACGGCCGAACCGCTGGTCGAGCCCCTGACGCGCTTCATTCAATTCCGTAAAAGGAGGGGACGGTGGAATTCAGCTGGCCGCTGATGCTGTGGGGCACGCTGGCCGTGCCGCTGTTGCTCTGGGCGTACTTCCGCCTGCTCCGGCGCAGCGCGCGCCGTGAGTCGGCCCTGGCCGATCCCCACCTCCTGGGGCTGCTCTGGCGCAGACCCTCGCCGGTCCGCCGCCATCTCCCCGTGGCGTTCTACCTGCTGGCCGTGGCCTTCCTCACACTGGCCATGGCCCGGCCGATCGCCGCGATCCCGCTGCCGGTAAACCGGGCGGCGCTGATCATCGCCATCGACGTGAGCAAGAGCATGATCGGCGAGGATGTCCAGCCCAGCCGGCTCCGGGCGGCGCAGGAGGCCGCTCTCGACCTGGTCAGATCCATGCCGTCCACCGCCAAGGTCGGGCTGGTCGTCTTCAGCGACTACGCGCAGGTGCTGGTCCCGCCGACGACGGAGCGCCAGATCCTGCGTGAGGCCATCAACGGATTGAAGCTGCAGCAGGCCACGGGGGTGGGGGCGGCCATTGTCGAGTCGCTGCGCGTCCTCCCCGGCCGGAAAGAGCTCCTCGGAGACCGGTTGAACGTCCAGCAGCCGAACCAGCCGCCGTCGCCGTTCGCGCCGCCCCCGGCGCCCCCGTCGACGCCGGAGCACAAGCCCGGCGAGCTTCCGCCCGCGGCCGTCGTCATCTTCTCCGATGGGGTGAGCAACCTTGGCGTGAATCCGACGCTGGCCATCCAGCTGGCGGTGGACGGCAAGGTGAAGGTGTACGGTGTGGGCGTGGGGACCGTCAACGGCAGCGTGATGACGATCGACGGGCAGCTGTCCATGGTCCCCTTCGACGCCCGGCTGCTCCAGCAGATCGCGCAGGCCACGGGCGGGAAGTACTTCGAGATCGGGCAGCGCGACGAACTGCGGACGATCTACCGGCAGCTCGGCCGCTCCATCGGCTGGGAACGCCGGCGGACCGAGATCACCTCCGTGCTTGCCGGAGGGGCGGGGCTGCTGATGATGGCCGGGGCGGTGCTGTCGCTGGTGTGGTTCCGCCGGATCCCGTGACAGGGGACGGGGGAGGGCAGGTGACCGCGCGATGACGTTTACCTGGCTGCCGATGCTCGGCCTGCTCATCCTGGTGCCGCTCCTTGCGGCCGCCTACCGCTGGATGCTGCGCCGGCCGCCCCGCTCGGCCGTGCGGTACACGCAGGTGGCGCTGCTGGGCGCGGCGCTCCGTCAGGCGGGCGGCCGGCGCCGGCACGTGCCGGCGGCCCTGGTCGGGCTGGCGTTCGTGCTGGTCATCGTGGCGCTCGCCCGTCCCGTCGCGCCCATGCCCGTGCCGAGCAGCCAGAACACCGTCGTGCTCTCCATCGACGTCAGCCGGAGCATGCTGGCCACCGACCTCCCGCCCACACGCATGGAGGCGGCAAAGGCGGCCGCCAGGGAGTTCGTCGAGGCATTGCCGCGCGGTCTCAAAGTGGGCCTGGTGACCTTCAGCAGCTACGCGCAGCCGATCGTTCCGCCCACCGCCGACAGGGCGCGGGTCCTGGACGCCATCAGCCTGCTGACCACGGAGTACGCCACGGCCATCGGCGACGGGCTGGTCGAAGCGGTGTACGCGCTCCCGGGGCGCCAGCGCCCCGCGGACTTCATGGGCACCCCGCCGCCCCCGCGCGAGCCGGTCATCCCCGGCACCATCGTGCTGCTCTCGGATGGCCAGAGCAACCGCGGCGTCGTTCCGCAGGAGGCCGCGCGCATCGCCCGCGAGCAGCAGGTGAAGGTGTACACCGTGGGCATCGGGACGCCGGAGGGCACGTTCCTCAACCTCGGAGGGCGCAACATCTGGGTCAGGCTCGACGAGGACACCCTGCGCGAGATGGCCGAGATCGGCGGCGGCGCGTACTATCACGCGCGGTCCGTCGCCGAGCTGCGCCAGGTCTACCGGCGGCTGGGCCGCGTCATCGGTTGGGAGACCCGCCCCACCGAGGTCAGCGCGATGGCGGCCGCGCTCGCCGCCGCGTTGCTCGTCGCCGGCCTGGCCGCCTCGATGCTGTCCGTGCACCGGCTCTCGTAGCGCAGCGCTCGATGATGCCTGCATGCAGGGGCACATCAGCGTGACCGCGCACGATCTGGGCGCCAACATGGTCCCGGTGGCGGCCGTGATGCCGGCGCCGCTCGATCAGTAGGATCCCGACAATCTCGCGCGCGAGCGCGAGAGTCCACAGGCGACGGGGGCGGGAGCGATCCCGCCCCTGCGCGCTCTCCGGCGCCATCGCTCAGGCCGGAGTCAGGCTGTAGGAGACGACCTGGTCACGGCCGGCGCGTTTCGCCCGGTAGAGCGCGTTGTCGGCGTGCCGCAGCAGGCTGCCGACATCCTTCAGCCCGTCGGCGGCGGCGACGCCGACGGAGACCGTGACCGATACACCTTCGCCCCCGGCCGTCACCGTGGAGCCCGAGACGGCCCGGACGAATCGCTGTGCCGCCGCCACGGCCTCGCGTTCCGAGCATTCGGGCAGCATGACCACGAATTCGTCGCCGCCGTACCGGCCGAGCGGGTCGATCTGCCGGAAGGCTTCACGCATCCGCCGTGCCACCAGGCGCAGGACCTCGTCACCGACCGCGTGGCCGAACCGGTCGTTGATGGTCTTGAACCCGTCCACGTCGATGAGCAGCGCGGCCAGGGGCCGGCTGTACCGGAGGGCGCGGGCGAACTCGCGGTCGGCCAAGCTGGTGAAGTGCTGTCGCGTGGGAAGGTCGGTGAGTCCGTCGGTGACCGCGATGGCTCGGAGCTCGCGGAGCAACAGCAGCTGCCGCGTGACGACGACGGCGGTGATGGCGATGGCGCCGGTGAGCATGCCTCCCAAGGGGTACAGGGAAGCTCCGCGCGCTGCCACGATGAGCACCAGATAGCCGAGCCCGATCGCCAGGTAGGGGAGGGAGCTGACGCGATGCGGATCCGCGGGCGGCGCGTGCACGGCGGTCTGGCCCAGTCGCCCCCGCCAGTACTGGTACTGGGCGCTCACGCCGAAGCCAGCCTGGGCCAGCATCCACAGGGCGTCCGGCCACCCGCCCGTCTCATAGCGGTCGGTCAACGAGAGGTGACCGAAGGCGAGATCACCGATAAGGAACAGACCCATGGCACCGGCGAGGATCGCCAAGGCGCCGCGGCTGCCTTCCTCCGGGCGGCGGAGCAGCATCGTCGCGATCCCGAAGATGAGGATCAGGTCTCCGATCGGATACGCGGCAGTGAGGACCTTCTCCAGGCGGGAGGCGCCCGAGGCCAGCGCCGTGGGGCCGAGGACGACGTACCAGATCACCATCCAGCCGCCCAGGAAGACCGTCGTGACGTCCAGCCAGAACGCCGTGCGCTCCGCCGGCGTCTGGGGGGCTGCGGGGAAGGTGGCCAGCCCCGCCAGGACGAGAGGGTAGAACAGGAGGTACGCGGCGTCGGCCGGGGATGGGTACGGCGCGGTCTCCAGCCCGAGCTCGTAGTAGGCCCAGAGCACGTCACCGATCAGCGTGACACCGAACGCCGCCCCGAGCAGCGCCCAAGCCCGCCGGGTTGGGGCGGGGAGGCGGGAGAGGCGAGCCGCCCGCCAGGCGAGGGCGACGGCGGCGATCCCGGTGGGAATGAACGCAAGATCCCCGATCGCCGGCCGGGCTGACGAGGGGCCCCACTGGAAGACTACCCAGAGGAAGAAGGCGAGACCGCTGAGGCCGAGGAGGAAGGTGACGATGCCGCCGGGATCACTTGCCCAATCGCGGAGGAGAGTGCGCAGACCCCAGGCACGGGTGGAGGTCGCCACTGAGGAAGGAACAATTATGCGCGGCCGCCGCCGGAACCTCTTGGCGGTGATGGACTTCCGAAGCGGAGGAGAGCACCTGGCGGGCCCGGAGGGACTCGAACCCCCACCCTATCGGTTAGAAGCCGATGGCTCTATCCACTTGAGCTACGGGCCCAGAAGATCCGTCCTGCACTGACCCAGACGCGGGTTGCCCCCTGAGTTCATCTTGCCGGACGTAGTATACATCATTGGCCTCGGGACAGAACACGGCCTCGTGAGGTCCGCGATGACCTCGCCGTCGGCCAGATCGCCCGGGCTGGTTTGGCCCAGAGCCCGACCCGCCACCGGACCGAATCGCCGCCGGGCCGGCTCCGGCGCCCGCGCCCTTCCGCCGGCGGAAGGTGGATGGCCACGGGCTGTCAAATCCGTTCGAAACTTCGAGGAGTGGACCCGATTGGGATCCTTTCTGGCCCGCCGGCTCTTCCTGGCGGTCCCCACGGTCTTCGGCGTCCTGCTGGCGGTGTTTCTGCTCATCCGCCTCGTCCCGGGGGATGTTGTCACCCAGCTCATCGGGCTGGAGGCGACGATCTCCCCGCGGCGGGTGGACGAGCTGC
>Ga0209172_10003355_pt1 | contig 24772 bp, 19 predicted proteins | sample LarsenN4metaG_FD_184113 | JGI IMG/M metagenome (GOLD analysis project Ga0209172, IMG submission 184113) | Hot spring sediment bacterial and archeal communities from British Columbia, Canada, to study Microbial Dark Matter (Phase II) - Larsen... ... | reverse complement strand
GTAGCCGAGTTGATAAAGGAAGGCTTCGAGGCCGCGCACGGCGGTTTCTTTCGGGTCTTTCATGCGCAGACCGCCGGTGGCCGCGTTGCGGGGATTGGCAAAAAGCGTTTCGCCAGCCTCTTGCCGTCTTTTGTTTATTTTGTGAAAAACGTCTTTTCGGATGAGGGCTTCGCCGCGCAATTCGGCTTTGGCGATGCTGCGTTTTGAAAAACTGGCTTGCAGCGGCACGGATTTTAAAGTCCTGATATTCAGCGTTATTTCGTCGCCGACATAGCCGTTGCCGCGTGTCGCAGCGCGGACAAGGCGGTCGTTTTCATAGACGATGGCGATGGTGCCGCCGTCGAATTTCGGCTCCACGCAGTATTCCACATCGGTGTCTTTTTCGAGTTTGCACAGTTTTTTCACTGCCTCATCGAAGTCGCGGAGGTCGTCGGCGTTGTAGGAGTTGTCGAGCGAGAGCATGGGCGTCATGTGCGCGACTTGCTCAAAAGTTTCCACCAAATCTTTGCCGACGCGCTGGGTGGGCGAATCGGGCACGACCAGTTCAGGAAACTGGTTTTCAATACTTTCGAGTTGTTTGTACAATTGGTCATACTCGAAGTCGCTGATAACGGGGTCGTTTTGGACATAGTAGCGCCACTCGTGGTAGCGAATGACCTGGCGCAGTTCGTCGGCTCGTTGGGAAACATTTTCCCCAAACAAGTCGGCCTGTGGTGTGTAAAGGAGTTTTTTGGAAAGGTCGTAGAGGGCGCGTTGCTCGGTAGTGGAGTACATGAAAACTGATGATGAGGAATGAGTTCGATGGCTGAAAGAGTCTTTCCGGACTACATTTTTCGCAATGCCACGATCGCTACTTCTTTCGCTTTTTCCAGGTTGTCGTGCGGGATATCCTGATAGTTCAGGGCAATACTGAGCATGCACCGGCCTTTTTTTACAATCAAGGTCACAGTCGTGTTGCTCCAAAGCGCGCCTTCGCCTATACCGGGCACGTCTTCTTCGTAGGTGTCGCGGCGGTCGCGTTTGAGCATTTCGAATTGCTGGCGGGCGTGTTCATCGGAAGGATATCCGAAAACTTGCACAATGAGGCTGTTTTGGGGATCGAGGTAGGCGGTGGCGTTTTCGCGCTCGTTGGCACTTTCGCGTTCTTTCCAGTCGGGTTTGTTCCAGGTGCGAAGGCAAAATGCCTGGTCGGGCAAGCTGCGGGTATTGAGCACATCGCGTTGAGAGTCAACGTTGAAGAGCGCCTTCACTTCGGCGTCGGTGATGATGTCGCAACCGTGATTTTTCCAATTATCAGCCCGGTAGGCAGCCCATGCGGTCGAATCCTGCGCTGCCTGTGCGGCTGCGAGTGCCGCCTGTTTTTTCCCCTCCCGGTCGCAAGCTGGAAAAACGAGGCAAATAGCAAAAGCGAGGGCAGTGGAAAAACGTAGCATGGGCACCGGATTTTTTAATGCGAGCAATTTGGGCGAAAGGTCGGAAAAACGCGGCTTCCGGCTAAAAACCTGTTTGTTTTTTTCCAAAAAGTGCGCAAAAATAACACGTTCACAAACGGTTGAATAAACCTTTGAAATCTGTAAAAATCGAAAAAAGAACCCCGGAAAATGCGTTGGCGCTATTTTGTTCCGATTTTTCTTTCAATCAGCAAACATCCTTGCCGAAGAAAAATTCGCACATTTGCCCGCGCCAATTGCGGAATTTCCGTTTTGCAAGCGCGGCAAAATTTTCTAAACTAAAACTCAATCAGATACTTATGGCCGAAACGCCTACACAGCAGCCCAAAGGTAAATTTCCTCCCAGCATCCCGTATATCATCGGAAACGAGGCCGCCGAACGCTTCAATTACTACGGCCTGCGCGCCATTCTGGCCACTTTCATGATACAGCAATTTTACAACCCTACCGGCTCTACCGACCCGTCGGTGGTGCAAGTTGCTGAGGCGACTGCCAACGCCAAAACCCACGATTTTGTGGCGATGGTGTATCTCTTGCCCATGTTCGGCGGTATGATTGCCGACTGGTTCTGGGGTAAATATAAAACCATTCTCCGGCTCTCGCTGGTATACGCGCTGGGGAGCGTACTCGTGGCGCTGTCTGTGAACAACGAACAAATGTTCCTGGCTTCACTCATGCTGATTGCCATCGGAGCAGGCGGTATCAAGCCTTGCGTATCAGCCAACGTAGGCGACCAGTTCGATGAATCCAACAAGCACCTCATATCCCGCGCTTTCGATGCTTTTTACTTCAGCATCAACGCCGGCTCTGTGCTTTCCATCTTGCTGATTCCTTACCTGAAAGCAGCGTATGGCCCTACCATTGCTTTCGGCGTACCGGCGATAGCCATGCTCGTAGCGGTATTTTTCTTTTGGGCAGGCCGCAACAGATACCGCCGGATTCCGCCGCCCAAATACGACAGCAATAAAATGGTCATTCTGGCGACAGCCTTCCTGTCACTTTTGGCCAGTTACCTGTATTTCGACAAGGTAAAACACATGGGCGTCGGCCCTGTATTGGGCGCCTGGGCAGTCGGCATCATCGCTTTGGCATTTATTTTCAAAAAACAATGGTTTGCCAAACCGGGCAATTTTGTCGGCATCAACCTCTATGCGCTCACCAACGGCGGTTTTGCCGCTGCCGCCAGGGAATACGGAGAAGAAGCCGTCGAGGGTATCAAATCGGTATGGCGGGTGCTGGCGGTGTTCGCTTTCATCCCGGTTTTCTGGGCACTGTGGGACCAAAGCCAGTCGGAATGGGTCGTGCAGGCTACTAAAATGGATTTGAACTGGCTGGGGATTACCTGGCAAGCCGAACAAATCTCCTTTGTCAATGCCGCCTTCATCCTGGCTTTTATTCCGCTCTTTTCGTTCGGGTTGTATCCTGCGCTTGAAAAAGCCGGCATCCGGATCACGCCTTTGCGCAAAATCGGGGCAGGTTTCGTACTCACCGCTTTGTCATTCGTGATTGTAGCCATTATCCAGGGCTGGATAGATGCGGGCGAACGCCCCAACATCAGCTGGCAAATCCTCGCATTTGTCGTGCTGACGGCTGGCGAAGTGCTTATCTCCATCACAGGCCTCGAATATGCCTACACGCAGTCGCCGCCTTCGATGAAATCCACGATTATGGCATGCTGGCTGCTCACGGTCACGCTGGGCAACCTGCTGGTTTCGGTCATTCAGACCAATATCAGCAACGGCGGCTTTTTTGCCCAGTTCCACGGCGCCGGCTTTTTCTGGTTGTTCACGGGGATTTGTTTTGCCACGGCATTCTTGTTCATCGTTGTGTCGCCGCGCATCAAAGAGCGGTCGTACGTCGGTGAAAATTGATATCTGAAAATTTTCTCCTGAAATACCCCTGCGTGTTTTACTGCTCGCGGGGGTATTTTTTTGCCAAAAACGACGAGCAATCCCGGCCTTTTTCGACAATATCATTGCCTCCAAGGAGGATCTCCAATCTATCATCACTTTCAACTTCCAGCGACTTACTAAACCTGTGAGCCCTCTTTAGCCGTTCAAAACCATTCTGTTTGGGCGATAGATGATGTTTCTTTCACAAAATCAGCGCTTTTCACTGCAAAATCACCTCCAAACCCGAAATCACGCTGTCTACTTAGTGTTGCCTACCTTCGCCGCGTGAACCGCGAATTCATCCTCAACATCCTGCTCCTCCTCTTTATCAACCTGCTGATAAAGCCGTTTTTTATTTTCGGCATTGACCTGACGGTGCAAAACCGCGTCGGCGAGGACTACGGACTCTACTTCGCGCTGCTCAACCTGACCTATATTTTCCAAATACTGAACGACTTCGGCATCCAGAATTTCAACAGCCGCTACCTGAGTCAGCACCCCCAACTGCTGCCGAAGTATTTCCCCAACCTGCTGGCAATCAAGTTTTTGCTCAGCGTTTTTTACATCGCTTTGACGCTGTTTGTCGCTTGGGGGATCTTTGGTTACGGCTCGCGCGAGCTGCCGCTCCTGCTCATCTTGCTCGTCAATGCCGTGCTGGTGCAACTGACTTTGTACCTGCGCTCCAACATCTCCGGCCTCGGCCATTACCGGCTCGACAGCCTGCTTTCTTCGTTGGACAAATTGCTGATGCTTGTCACCTGCGGCATCTTGCTTTGGGGAAATTTGCCAAATGTGCCGCTCAACGTCGAGACTTTCGCGCTGGCGCAAACGCTGGCTTTGGCACTCACGGCGCTCATCGTTTTTTGGTTGCTCAGGCAAAAAGCCGATTTTCCCGTGCGGCCTTCCTGGGCGAAAAACTGGCGGGCGGGCCGTCCCGTCGTTTTGTTTTTGCTCCGCAAAAGTTTCCCCTACGCCCTCGTCATCCTGCTCATGTTTGCCTACACGCGCTTGGACGGGGTGCTGCTCGAACGGCTTTTACCCAACGGCAAAGCCCACGCGGAGGTTTTTGCCGGCGCCTACCGCCTGCTCGACGCCTGCAACATGTTCGGCTTCATGTTCGCCTCGCTGCTGTTGCCGATGTTTGCGCGGCTTTTGAAAAACCCTGAAAAAACGGGTGTTCGCTCCCTCGCGTCGCTGAGTTTCAACTTGTTGTGGGCGGGAAGTTTGACGTTGGTAACGGTCATCTGTTTTGCTCGTGAAGACTTGCTGCACCTGATGATGCCGAGCCGGGCGAACGCTTACCGTTGGGACACGCTGGGGGTGCTGATTTGGGCGTTCGTGCCAGTGAGCCTGACGTATATTTTTGGGACACTGCTAACGGCGCATGAAAAATTGAGGGAAATGAGCCGGGTTTTCATTTTCGGCATTTTGCTCAATCTCGCCTTAAATCTCTTCCTGATTCCCCGTTATCAGGCTCTTGGAACGGCGGTGGCGGCGGTGCTGACCCAATCGTTCGTATCTGTCGGCATGATGTGGCTTTGTGCCAAAACGTTCGATTTTTGGCCGAGCCGGCATTGGTGGCTGCGCGTGGCGGGTTTCGCAGCGTTCGTGCTCGTCGCGAGTTGGTTTGTTTTTGAAAAAACCGATTTGAATTGGTGGGTAAAATGCGGAACAGGTTTGGCTGCGGGAGCGGTTGGGGCGGTTATTTTCAAAATGGCAGACTGGCGAAAGGCGGTTTCTTTTTTCGAAAAGTAATTCGCCGAGCCACAACTTTCCGAAAGTTTCCAACTTTCGGAAAGTTAGGTCGTAGCATTATTCACCACTCAAAATCAATCACTTGCTCAATATTTTCCGAAAGACTCAAGGCCACCGGGCAGGTGCGGGCAATGGCTTCCAGCACTTTTTTGTCTTTGTCGGAAAACTCGTTTTTCGGCATGGTGATTTTCACCTCGATGCGGCTGATGCGGCGCGGGTCGGAAGCCATGATTTTGGTGACTTCGGCGCGGGCGCCCGTGATGTCCAATTCTTTGGCGCGAATCGCCATCGTCGTCAGGATGCAAGTCGCCAGCGAGGTCGCCGTCAGGTCAGTCGGCGAAAAAGCCTCGCCTTTTCCCTGATTGTCGGGCGGCGCGTCGGTGATGATTTTTTGGCCGGAAAGCAGGTGTTTGCACTCCGTGCGGAGGTCGCCGAGGTATGTAACTTTGGATGTCATGATTGTCCGGGTTTTGCAGGCTGCCAATCGGGTTTCGTCTCGATAAGTTCTTCCTTGTCAGCGTTTTGCTCGGCTTTTTTGCGCTCTTTGCGGGCGCGTTCTTCGGCCTCGATTTGCTCGTACGCCTTGATGATTTCTTTCACCAAACGGTGGCGCACGACGTCTTCGGTCGTGAGGTTGATGACCGCGATACCGTCCACGTCTTCGAGTTTTTCGACGGCCTGGCGGAGACCCGATTTCTGGTGACCGGGCAGGTCAATCTGGCTCAAGTCGCCTGTGATGATGCACTTGGCCGAAGGGCCGAGGCGCGTGAGGAACATTTTGAGTTGGAGCGGCGAAGCGTTTTGCGCTTCGTCGAGGATGATATAGGCATTGTCGAGCGTGCGACCGCGCATGAAGGCCAGCGGCGCGATTTCGATGACGCGGTTTTCCATGAAAAAATTGAGTTTTTCCATGGGCAGCATATCGTCGAGCGCGTCGTAGAGTGGGCGCAGGTAGGGGTCCACTTTTTCTTTCAAATCGCCGGGCAGGAAGCCGAGATTTTCGCCCGCTTCGACGGCGGGGCGCGTCAGGACAATTTTTTTGACCAACTTGTTTTTCAACGCCCGCACGGCAATGGCGACTGCTGTGTAGGTTTTGCCCGTGCCCGCCGGGCCGAGCGCGAACACGATGTCGTTCACCTCGCACACCTCGACCATGCGTTTTTGGTTGCGGGTTTTGGCCTTGATGGGCTTGCCCTCACGTCCGAAAAGGATGGTGTTGCCGCTCGCGCCGTCGCCGTTAACGGGGATGCGCACGTCGAAGGGATTTTCGCCGCCGAGCAGGTCTTCGACGGTTTGCACGGGCAGTTCCTGATGTTCGCGCAGGTAGCGCGCCATCATCTCGAATTTGGCTTTGGCAGCTTGGGTATCCTTCTTTTCTCCGGTGATTTTCAGATTGTTGCCGCGCGACGTAATCGTGACGTCGGGAAAGGCTTTGCGCAAAAGGTTTAATTTTGCGTTGTTTTCGCCAAAAAGTGCAACAGGGTCAACGCCCTCGACGGTGAGAATGATTTCGCTCAAATTTTTAGTCCTCAATTTTTCAGCAGCGGGAAGCGAACGGCACTTAGCGGGTTGATTTTCAGTGGTATTTTCGCGCCGGACTTCCTTGCTTTTGTAAAAAACGAATCCCGCTTTTGCCCACAAAAATAGGATTGTGAGAGCGGACTTTCAAACAAAAAAACGTGCCAGTAAGTTTCCGACACGTTTACCTGAAAACAGCCGATTGATATGCAACTAGTCACCCTCACCACCGATTTTGGAACGCAGGATTTTTACACCGGCGCGCTTAAAGGCGCCTTGCTCAGCCGTGCGCCGGGCATTCAGTTGGTGGATATTTCGCACGATATCAAGCCTTTCGACATCGTGCAGGGGGCGTTTGTGGTGCAAAACGTGTGGCGCGAATTTCCTGAAGGCACGATTCACCTCGTCGGCGTGAACTGCGTGTATCAGCCCGAATTTCGCTTCGTCGCCGCCCGCCACGAGGGGCATTTTTTTCTCGCACCCGACAACGGCTTGCTGACTTTGCTTTTTCAAAATCTCGACCCCGCCAACCTCCGCAACCTGCCTGCCGACGCTTCGGAGCATTTTGCGGTGAAATCCGTTTTCGCCGACGCGACGGCGCATCTGGCCTCCGGCAAACCCTTCGAGGAATTAGGCGAATTCGCCGCTCCCTTGCTCGAACGCATTAGCATTCAGCCGGTTATCACGCCCACGCGCATTCGCGGGACGGTGATTCACGTGGACAATTTTGAAAATGTCGTGGTCAACATCCGTCGCGAGGTGTTTGAAAAAAACGGGAACGGACGCGCGTTTTCTCTCTTTTTCAAACGCAACGACCCGATCACGAAACTTTCGGAAAATTACTGCGACGTGGCGCCGGGCGAACAACTTTGCCTGTTCAACATGGCGGGTTTCCTCGAAATCGCGGTCAACATGGGCAAGGCCGCCACGCTTTTGGGGCTGAAAGTGGAAGATGTGGTGGAAGTGGTGTTTGAATAGGTTGGCGGGTTTCAGAAAAATGATTTTTTACTTTATTTTTGTGCAAATAAATTTCGGCTATGTCTTCTCCCAATCCAACAACAACACCTTTTACAAATCTTCAGGCTGAACTGCTCAAGCTGTTTGCGACAGAAATTCCCGACGAGCATTTGCAGGAGTTGAAAAAAATAATTGCCCAGTTTCTGTTGGAAAAAGCACGCGACAAAGCCGACAAAATCTGGGACGAACGCGGCTACACTCAACAAACGGTCGAACGCCTTTTGAATGAGTCATGAGTGAGAAACTCCGCGTCGTTCTCGACACTAACGTCCTGATTAGTAGTCTCTCGCGCCGCCTGCCATCGTACAAAATCATCCTCGATAAACTCTTTGCACAAGATTACGAAGCGTTTGTAACCACCGAAATTTTGTTGGAATACGAAGAAAAACTTGCTGAATTCTTTGACCGGGAAGTGGCAGAAATGACTGTTGGGGGTTTGGCGTTGCTTGAAAATGTCCGCAAAGTGGATTTGTACTTTCGGTTCAATTTGATTCCGCAGGACGAAGACGACAACAAATTCGTGGACGTGGCTTTAGCAAGCAACGCACATTTTCTTGTCACGAACGACAAGGATTTCCAGCATTTGAAAAATTTGGATTATCCGAAAATCAAGGTTTTGACAATTGACGAATTCAAGGCCGTTTTAGAGCAATCAGAAACTTAAGCGATCAACTTATTTTACCCTTCACAACAAATCCCCCACCCGCTTCGGTCTCCTTGCCTTTTCCCAAAAAAAGCCGTCCAATTTTTTCGAGTCTTTTCCCGCTTTTTTGATGGGAATGAATTTACCAGCCGGTTCCTGGTAGAATTTGATGCTCGTCACTTTGTTGTCGCCGAAGAAAAGTCGCATTTCGGAGCATTCCGTTTCGTTGACGCCGATGTAGGCGCGGCGGTCGTCGAGGGCATAATAAACGGCCTGGGCATTTCCTTCCACCAGCATTTCGCGCACTTCGTTGTCGCGGAAAAAAGCCGTGTTGTTGCGCCCTTTTATCTGGTTGAATAAAATTTCGTCTTCGGAATTGATGACCAGGGCATTTTGTCGCAGCCAGATTCGGTCTAATTTTTTGTCTTTCAGTAACATCCGAATCGTGTCGGCGGAAAATTGCGAAGTGTCCGACCAGATGAGCGGCAGGTTTTTGAGTTTAAAAAACCAAAAAATCGAATCTGCCGAACTGAACGAGAGCGAGTCGCAAGCGGCCTGCATATCGCTTTTGAAAATCCGCACGTCGAGGTGCGCGAGCAAAAGGCGCGTGTCGGAAATCGTGTCGGGTTTGTAGGAAGTGAGTGTGTCGGCGGCGAGGTAGAGCGTGTCGCGGTCAATGAGCGATTTCATGAGCGGCCTGCCGTCGGGGCCGGCGGCGCCCGCACCGCCGAAGGCGTTGAGGTACTCGGTTTGTTTGTTGTAATCCATGCGCCACGCAAGGATGGTAAAGTCGCTCGCTGTGTCCACCCACACGACGTTGCCGAGTGCGACGCCGCTGCCGAGCTGGTCAATAAAGTCGAGCGAATCGGCTTCGATGATGTTGGGCGGGTCGCTCACACGCCCTCGTCCAGTGAGTTGGAAGCGTTTGGTCTGGCTGTTGTAGTGGATTTCGGCGCCGGTCACATCGCGGACGCTGTCGCGGTAGGAAGCGTTGCCGTAAAGCACAATATTCTCGTTTTCAGTGTTGTATCGAATTACGTCGGCTTTGGTTTGGCGACTTTCTTCTTCGATGTAGGCGTCGCCTTCGAGCGTGTACTCTTTCGTGGTGCCGGTGTAGCGCATTTTTCGGGCGCGGCCTTTTTGACCTTCTTTTTCGTATTGGGGGTTTAAGTCGAATTCGGCAAAATCGTTTTCAATATCGTAAAAACCACTTTCAGTGTAAATCCTGCCGTCGCGCTGGCTAATCAAAGTCGGCGCGACAAAACGCACAAGTTGGGTCTCGGTGTTGAACGCCATCGTGTCGGTACGCATCGTAAAATCGGGGTCAGTCACGAGGACGTCGCCTTTGAAATAGACTTCTTTTTGATTGACAAAATAATAACCGTGCGTGCTGGTGAGTTGACTTTGGCCGTTGGTCAGGGTGGCGCCGGTGTGGTAGGTGGCGATTTTGTTCGCCATATCGTAGCGCAGGCGAGTGGTGAAGAGTTCCTGACGGCCATTCACGAGCACGACATCTCCAAAAAGTTCGCTCATTTTCGTATCGGCATGGTAGTGGGCACTGTCGGCGAAAATTTTGACCGAGTCGCCTTGCTCGATGACGACCTGACCTTTGAGCACGGCGAAATCCTGATCGAGTGTGGCGGTATCGCAAAAAACGAGCGTGTTTTCCTGCCGCATGCGCACGTTGCCGCTGAGTTTTTGGATCGTGCGTTCGCCTTTGACGAAATATTCGACGAGCAGGGCTGTTTCGATTTTTAGTTTTTGGGTGTCTTGAGATGCTGGTTGTTGGTTGTTAGTTGTTGGTTGTTGGGAGAAAAGAAGGATAGGGAAAAAGAGAAGGACAAAAAGGATTGAAAACTTCAATTTTTGAGAAAAAAAGGATTTTAAACGGCTCATAAAAGTGAGTTCGGACGAGGGGTCGTTGCCGAGAAAAATAAAACTCCGGTGCAACTGAATCGTCTTGACCGAAAGACTGTAGCCGTCGTAGTTGGGTTCCATGCGTTCGCTTTGGGGGACTATTTTTTCGTGTAATTTCTTGTAATTCAATGGTGTGCAATTGACAGCGATGGGTTGTTCCATAAAAACTTCGTTCACCTGAATCTTTTCGCCTTTCGGCAAAATAGCATTGCCGCCGCCGGTGAAAGGCGCCAGCCAGTGGGTCATGTACCCGATTTCAACGTCTTCTGCGGCCTGATAAATATCGTTCGTTTTGGGGTAGCGAATGTCGTCCGGGAACAAGGCTCGCTCCAGTTCGTGGGCTTTTTGGACATCTTCGAATGCAATAAATTTCCGTTTGCCCGCTTTCAATTCCTCGTTCAGTTCCTCATTTGTGAGGTAGCCCAACTGGCGGAGTTGTTCGTATTTTTCATTCATCGGCACTTTGTTCTTTGTCGTTTTTCTGTTCGGCCTTCGCTTTTTTCACTGATTCAAATTCGGAAGAAAATTTCTCGGCAAACTCCGTTTCGCCCTCACCCGGCTCTTCGGTCGGCTCTCCATTTTTTTGTTTTCCCAACCCCGTCAAACGAAAAATCCATTCGTAGAAATACGAGAGCCAGGTTTTGTCTACCAAAAACGTCAGCAAAGTGGTGAGCAAAGTCGTGCAAAGAATGATGGAAAAAACGACGGACTGGATGGTTTCGCCGCCTGGCACCCCCTGCTGCGCCGGAAGTGAAGCCAACACTGCCGCGCCAAGACCTTTGGGAATCATCGCGGCCATGAACGCCGCGTCTTTTGCAGGCGTGTCGCGCGGCACGGCAAGCCGTACGATGGGAATCCGCACCACGAACAACGCGCCCGTGATAATTGCTCCCAACGCGAACGGCCACCAATCGTAGAGCCTGACCGAAAGACCGATGTAAACGAAGAAAAACGTGCGCAGCAAAAAAACTGCTTCGGAAAAAAACGCCCGTTCGTTGTCGTTGAGTGAAATAGGCTTGCGCGAAATAGCATTGCGCATAATGGGCGGCCCCAGCACGTCAATATTGCCCAGGGTGACGCCAAAAGTCAGCGCCGCGATAGGGCCGGAATAACCCAGTAACTCGACGATGCCATAAATGACGAACACAAAAGCCGGCGTGGTGAACACTGTATTTTGCAGCGTTCGCATGCGGTTGAGCAGGATGCTCCAACCGAACGCTCCGGCAATACCGAGCATAGCTGCAAGGATAAAAGCGGCAATCATCTGGCCGGTCACGAACGCCACGTCCACTTTCCCGATTTTGTAAGCAGAAAGCAAAGTGAGCGGCACGGCCAGCGTGTACACGTCGGAAAAAGCCGATTCCAGTATCAGAATCGTCCTGCTTCGTTCGGTCATCGGGAATACCCGCGCCAGCGTCGTCACCACTGCCGAAGAAGTGCCGCCAACGATACTCCCCAGCATCAGCGAACGCAACAAACCCAGGTCAGTGTAGAAATAGGCGATGCCGCCCGCAACCAAACAGGTGATGACAAAGTTGTACGTAGTGATTTTTGCCGTGCCACTGAGCGAGTTGATGAGCGGTTCGAGCCGTTGGTCAATCCCGCTTTCAAACAGGATAAAAACCAGCGTAATCGTCGTAAAAACAGGCCCTACGGCGCCGAAATTCTCCGGCTTCACCCATCCACAAACCGGCCCGATGAGCAGCCCGATGGTAAAAAGCCACAACACGTCGGGGATCTTCGTTCGTGCAAACAAAGAAGCGAACCAATGCGAGAGAAAAATCGTGCATCCGACAAAAACGATGGTGAGGGCAGTGGGCATCCTTCAGACGTGAGAAGTGTGTGATCTATGAGAAAAGTATAAATTTTACAACGCAAAAAAAGGTGTAAACCTGTGAATCCCGACATTAAATCTCCAATTCTTCTCTTCGATGGCGTGTGCAACCTCTGCAACGCTTCGGTTCAATGGGTTTTGAAACGCGACCGCAAAGGCATTTTCAAATTCGCCGCGCTCCAGTCCGAGACAGGCCAACGGCTTTTGCAACAATTCGGTTTTTCGCAGGAAAACTTTGATACCGTGGTGCTTGTAGATGGCGAAAAAGTTTTCACACGCTCGGATGCGCCATTGGAAATCGCGCGCCGGCTCGGCGGCCTTTGGTCTTTGTTTTTTGTCTTCAAAATAATTCCCCGATTCCTCCGGGATGCTGTGTACAACTGGGTGGCGCGCAATCGCTACCGGTGGTTTGGCCGGAAAGAAGAATGTATGTTGCCACGCCCGGAATGGAAAAATCGTTTTTTGGATGTTGGACGTTAGGCGCCGGGCATTGGATTTTGAATGCTGTCATGCAAAGTCCACCTTCTAAAGTCCAACGTCTCGCGTCCAAAATTCCAAATTCCGCTTACTTTTACGGGCATTTTTATCCTTAATCTTCTGAACTATCTCACTTTTATTTCCATGAAAAAAATCTTCCCCCTTGCCGGCCGGTCGCTGTTTGCTGCCGGGGCACTCTCCGCACTTTTCTTTTTTTCCTGTAAAAACGACCCGAAAGTAACCCCCGTCAACCCACAGGACATCGCGGCAAATACCGTCAACGTCCGGATGGAAGCGGCGGCTACCACCCTCAACCCCTACCTGCCCACTACCGGATATTCGCGTTACGTGCAGCAGCGTATTTTCCAGACTTTGGGTGAAATAGACCCCAAAACACTCGAATTCAAGCCACTTTTGATAAAAAACATACCTGCGCTACGCAAAGTGACCGAAGGGCCTTATGCCGGTTCGCTTGCCTACGATTTTGAAATCCTCGACGAAGCCAAATGGGACAACGGCACACCCGTCACCGGCAAAGACGTGGAATTTACCCTCAAAGTCATCATGCACCCCGGCCTGCCTACCGAGGTGTATCGCGGCTATTTCGAGTACCTGAAAGGCTTCGACATTGACCCCGCCAACCCGAAAAAATTCACAGCCTATTTCAGCCAATATTACATGCTCATGCTAGAGAGCATGTGCGGCGTGGCGATTTTGCCAGCCTACAATTACGACCCCGCCAACGCGCTGGCGTCCATCCCGCTGACCGATTTTCTGGACAAAAAAAAGTCGGCACAACTCGCCGCCAACCCTTCGGCGAAAGCCTTTGCCACCACTTTTCAGGAGCCAAAATTCATCAACGACAAAAACTTTGTGTCGGGTAGCGGCCCCTATCGCCTCGAAACTACCGACGGCGATCAGGGCGCGACTTTGATAAAAAAAGAAAACTGGTGGGGCGACGCTGCGGCGCAGAAAAATCCCTTGCTGGCAGCCTATCCAGCCCGGCTCGTGTATAAAATCGTACTCGACGAAGCGGCGGTCGAGAATTTGCTGAAAACCGACGCGCTCGACGTAGCCGTGCAAATCTCTCCAGCCAAATTCCTCGAAATGAAGCAAAATGCCGCGCTCGGCGCCAAATACGACTTCCAAACTCTCGGCGCCACCCAATACAATCGTTGGGCGTTCAATCTCCGCAATCCCAAATTTCAGGACAAACTCGTACGACAGGCGCTCGCCCATGTTGTGGACTACGACTACCTCATCAACAACGTGATGCAGGGCCTCGCTCAACGCATTGTCGGCCCCATCAATCCGGCCAAGTCGTTCTATGCCAAAGACTTGGCATTGCCAGATTTCAACATCGAAAAAGCGAAATCCCTGCTCGCCGAAGCCGGCTGGAAAGACACCGATGGCAACGGCATCGTGGACAAAGTCGTGAAAGGCAAAAAAACCGACCTCACGCTTTCGCTCATGGCCACCACGAAATCAAAAGTGAACGAACTCACCGCCCTCAGCATCCAGGAAACTGCCCAACGCGCCGGCATCAAGGTAGAAATCGTGGCTGTGGACATCGAAAAACTCATCCAGGACACCAAACAAGGCAATTTCGAGACGGCGATTTATGGCGCGGCGCTCCACCCCGGCCTGGTCGAACTTTACCAGAGTTTCCATTCCGCCAGCCTCGCGCCCAAAGGCGACAACCGCACTGGCTTCACCAAAGCCGACAGCGTCATCGTCGCCATTCGCACCACCGAGAACGAGGCCACGCGCAACGCACTCTACCTGAAAGCCCAGCAAATCATCCACGACGAAGTGCCCGAAGTGTATCTTTACGCGCCGTTGCAGCGCATTGTGGTAGCGAAAAAATTCGACTACGTGATTACCGCCAATCGCCCCGGTTATTACGAACAAATGTTCCAACTGAAAGCGCAACAGTAAATTTGGCTTAGAAAAGTGGAGAAAATTGAGAAGGTTTATTTTTATAAACCCTCTCAACGCCCTCCACTTTTCTAAACCCTTTTTAACTTTCTCAACAAAAAAATACGAAACGATGGCTTTTGAAGTAGAAGGCAAACTCCACAGAATCTTTCCTACCGAGCAAAAATCCGCCAGTTTTTCGACACGGGAATTCGTGCTCGAAATACCCGACGGCAACTATCCGCAACTTGTCAAATTCCAGGCTGTGCAGGAACGCTGCAGCCTGCTCGACAACTACCGCGAAGGCGACCGCGTCAAGGTTTCCTTCGACCTTCGCGGGCGCGAGTGGAACGGCAAGTACCTCACCAACCTCAATGCCTGGCGCATTGAAGGCGCCAGTGGCGAAAGCAACAATGCAGGCGCGAAACAGGAGGAAAATTTCCCCGCCGACCCGTTTCCAAATTACACCGACGCACCGCCTGCAGGCAATTTCGAAGACTTACCATTCTGAAAATCAGTAGCAGTTGGCAGTAGCAGTTGGCCGTCGCACTCAGCAGTCTATTTTCTGGCAACTGCGACTGCTACTGCCAACTGCTACTGAAAACTGCTACTGAAAACCGCCTCTGCAACTGACCATGAATCGCAATATTCTCCTGCTCGGAATTGCCGCTTACGTGCTGCTCGGCGTGTTGGCGGCAATTTTTTACCTGGAACGCACCGTCTTTATTGACCTCGCTTTTCACGCGGTCACAATTTTGAAGAAAAAATCTCTTTTTATTCAAAATCAGCGATTTGTGGCTGCCGTCACGCAGGTGTTCCCACTCGTAGCCGGCAGTTTGAAGTTGCCGCTCAAAGGCGTCCTGATGGCGTACTCGCTGGGATTTGTCGCCTGGTACGGGTTCGTATTTCTGGCTTGCACCGCCTGGCTCAAACAGTGGAAAATGGGCGTGGTGATGCTCCTGTGCTCCACACTCATGGTGACTGACACCTTCTACTGGGTGCAGTCGGAACTCCCGCAAGGCATGGCGTTGCTTGTGCTCACCTTCGCTCTCCTTTTGCGCTACAAAACACCCGAAGCATTCGGCGGCTGGCCGATGGGCCTGACTTTCGTCCTGTGGTTTGCCGTCGCTTACGCGCACCCGATGCTGGCATTCCCTGTGTTTTTCGCGCTGTTTTTCTTTTGGGAAAAAAATCCCGCACGAGCGGCCATTCACCCGAAACTCGTCGCGGCATCGGCAGTTTTTGTTTTCCTTATTTTATTGCTGAAAAACAGGGTCATCGGCCCTACGGGCTACGATTCCGAAGCGATGAGCCGGGTCGGAAATTTGCTCAAACTATTTCCCAACTACTTTAATCTCGCGTCCAACCGGATTTTTCTTCGCTGGTGCGTCACCGATTATTACCTGCTCAGCCTCGGCTTTTTGGCAACTTCCATTTTTTATTTTTGGCAAAAAAACTGGCGAAAACTCGCGTTGTTCGGCGCCTTTTTCTTCGGCTATCTGTTGCTGGTGAACGTTTCCATCCCCGATGGTTATCACCAGTTTTACATGGAAAATCTCTATCTGCCGCTTGGTTTTTTCGTAGCGCTCCCGCTTGTTTTTGATGTTTTGCCTCATTTTGGGAAAAACGGCGACTGGCCGAAATGGGCTTTCGCAGCCCTCGCCATCGGCGTCGCAGTGCGCATTTTGCACATCGGCCTTTCGCACCGCCCCTGGACGGCGCGCCTCGATTGGGAAAGAAATTTTATGAAAGAAAACCCTGGCAAATTGCTCGTGCCGGAAAGCAAAGTTCCGATGAATCAACTGCTGCTTTCCTGGGGTTCGTCATTCGAATTTATACTGTTGTCGTCCCTCGAAAATCCCGACAACACGCGGCTCATCACTATTGACGAAGACCCTGCGCGGCTCAACTGGGCTACCGATCGGTCGCGCACGGTCATCACGGAATGGGAGGCCTGGGATTACGACCAACTCCCGCGCGAATACTTTAACCCGCAGGACACGACGTTGTATAGGCTGTTTCAATAAAATAACGGATTCGCCATGCGTCAAGGATTGGTTTTTATTTATCTCTGGCTCAATGTCTTAACTGGACAATCGCAAACGCTCTCCAGCGTCAGCACCCGCTGGAGCGACTCTTTCGTCGAATGGGAAATTTATGCCGTCATGCCGCAGGATAGTACCGCTACGGATGAAGATGAAGATGCTGAGGAGGATTCTGAAACGCCGACGGAAGAACTTTACGGCGAATTCAAACTTCGCTGGCTCGCTATCCGCGACGACTGGACGGAATGGGATTTTGAACTTGGCGAGCAACGCGGCACCATCCGGCAAAAATGGAAAGACGACCCTACCCAATGGGAACTCCGCACTTACAGCGGCGATGTAGTCACGATGCGGACGATGTGGACCAACGATCTCACCGAATGGCGCGTGACCGATAATTCCACGACGCTCAACCTGAAAAGCAAATGGAAAAATCAATTTGACGAATGGCTCGTGGATGATCCTACGCGCGGCATTTTTTACATGTACACTTACTCCGAACGCGACCCACGCGATTGGGCTATCGAAGATTCGTTGAGTTCCGACGTGTCAGAACCCATGAAACTGGCGCTGATTTTTCTCACCGTTTTTTGCGCTTCTCCGAAGCAGTAAATTGGTTGCTGGTTGTTCGTTGTTGGTTCTTAGTTAGAGGCAACCAAAAACGAACAACCAGCAACCAAGAACGAACAACGAACAACTATTTCTTTCTTTCCGTCACAAAGGTTAGCAAGTCTTTCAATGATTGTCGGGCCGGGCTATCGGGTACGGCGTCGAGCAGGTCGAACGCCTCCTGACGATAGCGGTACATAGCCTCCTGCGCATATTCGATGCCGCCGCCTTGTCGCACCAGACGGATGACTTCAGCCACACGTTCGGTTTTATGGCTTTCATTTTTTACGATATTCAGGATAAAACGGCGCGTGGAGCGGTCGGCGTTGGCAAGGGTGTAAATGAGTGGCAAGGTCATTTTTTTCTCTTTGATATCTATGCCGAGCGGTTTTCCTACGTCGTCGGTGCCAAAGTCGAAGAGGTCATCGCGGATTTGGAATGCCATGCCTGTTTTTTCGCCAAAAAGCCACATCCGCTGAATATCCGCCTCGTCGGTAGCTGTGCTCGAGGCGCCAACACAACAGGCGGCCGCGATGAGCGAGGCTGTTTTTTGCCGGATGATTTCGTGGTAGATTTCCTCCTTGATGTCGAGCCGCCGGGCTTTCTCCATTTGCAGCAATTCGCCTTCCGCCATTTCTTTTACCGCGCGGCTGACAATTTCCAGCATCCTGAATTGCTGATTCTTAACGGATAAAAGCAGGCCTTGCGACAGCAAAAAATCGCCTACCAGCACTGCCACTTTATTTTTCCAGAGCGCATTGATGGAAAAAAATCCGCGTCGTTCGTTGGAGTCGTCCACTACGTCGTCGTGCACGAGCGTGGCGGTGTGGAGCAATTCGACCAGCGAAGCGGCGGTGTAAGAATTTTCGTTGATGGGCGCAAAAACCCGGGCACTGAGCAGCACGAGCATCGGTCGCACCTGTTTGCCCTTGCGCTGCACGATGTACCAGGTGATTTTGTCGAGCAGGGGGACATTGCTGCGCATCGCATCCCGGAAGCGATCTTCAAAAACATCCAGTTCGGCGGCAATCGGCTTTTTTATAGCTTCCAAAGACATGAATCAGGGCAGTTTGCAGTAGGCGATTTGCAGTAGCAGTCGGCGCAGCATTTTAATTTTCAAAAAAAATTGAAACAGCCGCAAGGTAGGAAGGTTGGGGAAAAATCGGGGTTTGTTTCAAACTTCCTCGCCGCTACCGGCTCTCGATGAGTTTTTGCAATTCAGTTTTCTGCTGCTGCATGGAAGCATTTTTTTGACGTTCTTTTTCGGTGCGCGGATTTGCGACGGTGTCCATACGCGCCAACCAGTCGAGCGCCTTCAGGTTGTCTCCAGCCAAATACCACGTGTAAGCCAGGTTATATTTTCCATCCTCGTAACGCGGGTTTATTGCCAGCACTTTTTCGTACAACGGAATTGCGTCGCTGAAGCGTTTGGCTTGCACCAGTGCTGAAGCGTAATTGTTGATAACCTGAAAACTCCAGGGATTCAGCCGGTAAGCCCGTTCAAAAGCCTCAACCGATTTTTCAGGCTGATTCATTTGATAAAACGCGACGCCTTCGTACCAGTCGAGCGGTATCGCCACATCGTTGTACTCGTAAAAACGGTTTTTTGCAGCACGCGCTTCGGCCAGCAGTTTGGGGAAATTGCGTTTTATCAGCGCCTGCATCATACGCACGTTGTGAATTTCGCCCTGAATCCTGTTCCAGCCGATGGCGAGGTTGAACAGCAATCCGCCGACCGCTAAAAGCAAGAATCCGGATTTGAATTTTCCGATAAAAATACCCGGCATCTGAGACCACAAATCCCGCGTGTGGAATACCGAAAAAGCGAAAAGAATTGCCAGGAAAACCTGCATTTCAATGCGTTCGCGTGGAAAATCAAAATATTGAATAACGCAGTAGCCGAGCAAACCGGCCGCCAAAACCAGTAATTCATGACGCGTTTTAGCGTCGGTTTCGGGTCTTTGAAGTTTCCAAAAAATCGCTAAAAAAATGGCTCCGAATACCGCGCAAAATAACGTCACACCCACGATGCCCATCTCTGCACGGACTTCCAGATAGTCGTTGTGTGCGCGGGTGAACACCACATTTTGCTCCTGCAAACGATACCCGCCTTCGATACTTTTCGAGGGAAACCAGAATTTCCAACTGCCGCTGCCTACCCCCAGCCAAAAATGATCGGCGTTGAGCAGGTCGGTTTTGTACCACACGAAGCGGCGTTCGTTGGCTGTCGCGCTTTCAAGATAAGTGAGTGGATTGAGGCGTTCGGCCAGTGAACTACCGGTACCTTTAAGTGCCAAAAAACCACCGAGCAACCCGAGCGCGACAAACCCGACAGGCAATATTTTTTTCCTGAAAACTTTGGCAAAATCGGGTTCCCAAAAAGCCTTGAGCGGAAAATAAACCAAGGCGCCAGCGGCGAGCGCGAGATAAACCGTGCGGGTTTGCAGCAACAAAATAAGCGCTGTCAGCAAGGCGACGGAAAGCCAGCTCGCCCAATTACGAGCCTTATCCGACCAAAACAAGACATTGAAAATCAGGAGGAAGAATAAAAATTCGGTCGCCAGGCTTTTGTTTCCGAACAAAAACCAGTCAAGAGCATAAAGCCGCTCATTGTCTAAACCATGCTCGGCAGCAACCAGTCCCAATTGCACGAGTAGAATGCCGCTAACAGCAAAAGTGAGCAGCGTTGTCGCCTGTCGGAGTGTTGTTCGCGTAGTATTTTCATCGCTGCGAAAACTTTGCCGAACCAGCCAATAGGTAAGCCAAAGCAACAGGACTTTTTGGGTGTAAAAAACTGCTTCCGACCAACTAAGTGCCCAACCAATGGAAGCCAGGTGAAGACCGTACCAAGCCAGCAATAGCAGGTCGAATCCCTGCAAACGCCAGTCGGCTTTTTCTATCAACGCCTTCCAAATCAGGAATATAGCACTCAGCAGCACCGCCGACAAAAAGAAAAAACGCGGCGCGAGGGAGCGATCGAGGCATTGCGGCAGGAAGAAAAGCGAGTTGCCTGCAAAAATCAACCAGAGCAAAACACGCCATACAAAAACCCCGCTCGTTTGGGTCGGAGCAGTAGGGATAGGGATCGTTTTCTTCGACTGACGCATAGTTGCCTTGTTTTGGAAAAAGAGTCAGATTCAGGCTATCAGTATTTTCAATAATTCCTGCGCCGCTTTCGCTACCACGGTGCCCGGACCAAATACCGCTGCTGCACCTGCTTTTTTCAAAAAATCATAATCTTGTTGCGGTATCACGCCACCCACTACGACGAGGATATCAGCACGACCGAGTCTTTCTAATTCCGCAATCGTCTGAGGCACAAGGGTTTTGTGGCCTGCAGCCAGAGAAGAGATGCCAAGAATGTGCACGTCGTTTTCCGCCGCCTGGCGGGCAGCTTCGGCGGGCGTCTGGAACAGCGGGCCAATATCCACATCGAAGCCGAGGTCAGCGAAAGCGGTAGCAATCACTTTGGCGCCCCGGTCGTGGCCGTCCTGACCAAGTTTGGCGACCATAATGCGCGGGCGGCGGCCTTCCTGTTCGGCAAACTCGTCGGCTAACTTGCAGGCTTTTTCAAAATCTTCGTTGCGTTGCATATTGGCAGCATATACGCCTGAAACAGATTTAGTGGTAGCGGCATATCGCCCGAAGGCGGTTTCCATCGCCGAAGAAATTTCGCCCAATGTAGCGCGGGCGCGGGCAGCTTCGACGGCAAGATCGAGCAAATTAGCGTTTGAAGATGGAGGGTTATGAGGCCGAGCCGCTTGCATTAAAGCCGACAATGCCGCTTGTACTTTTGGCTCATCCCGCTTGTTTTTCACCTCGTTCAGTCTGCGAATTTGCGCCTCGCGCACCGCCGTATTATCCACTTCGAGGATTTCAAACGGCACATTATCAGTCACTTGAAAAATATTGACGCCAACGATTTTCTCGTCACCCGAATCAATACGCGCTTGTTTGCGGGCGGCGGCTTCTTCGATTCGGAGTTTGGGCAAACCCTGTTCGATCGCCTTTGCCATGCCGCCCAATTCTTCTACTTCCTGGATAAGCGACCAAGCCTTTTCCACGAGTTCGCTTGTTCGTTGTTCCACAAAATAAGAACCTGCCCAGGGGTCAATCGCCCGCGTAACATCGGTCTCTTTTTGAATAAAAATCTGCGTATCGCGGGCAATTTTGGCAGAAAAATCAGTCGGCAACGCAATGGCTTCGTCGAAAGAGTTGGTGTGCAAACTCTGTGTGCCGCCCAGCACGGCAGCCATCGCTTCTACGCAGGTGCGCGCCACGTTGTTGAAAGGATCTTGTTCAGTGAGCGACCAGCCGGAAGTTTGGCAGTGTGTGCGCAGGGCGAGGCTTTTTGCATTTTTGGGATCAAACTGCCTGACGAGTTTTGACCACAAGAGTCGCCCGGCGCGCATTTTGGCAATTTCGGTAAAATGATTCATCCCGATTCCCCAAAAAAAGGAAAGTCGCGGAGCGAAATCGTCAATATTCAAACCCGCAGCAAGACCGGCACGGATGTATTCAAGACCATCGGCAAGGGTATAAGCGAGTTCGATTTCTGCCGGTGCGCCGGCTTCGTGCATGTGATAACCGGAAATAGAAATAGAGTTGAACTTCGGCATGCGCCGGGCGCAGTAGGCGAAAATGTCGCTGATGATGCGCATACTCGGCCCCGGCGGATAAATATAGGTGTTGCGCACCATGAACTCCTTGAGGATGTCATTTTGAATCGTACCCGAGAGATGTTCCGGGCCAACTCCCTGTTCCTCAGCCGCTACAATGTAAAATGCCATGACAGGGATGACTGCGCCATTCATGGTCATGGACACGCTCATTTGGTCGAGCGGGATTTGGTCGAAGAGGATTTTCATGTCTTCTACCGTGTCGATGGCGACACCGGCTTTGCCAACATCGCCCACTACGCGCGGGTGATCGGAGTCGTAGCCCCGGTGTGTGGCAAGGTCGAAAGCGACACTCAAACCCTTTTGGCCTGCGGCCAGATTACGCCGGTAAAATGCGTTGCTTTCTTCAGCGGTAGAAAATCCGGCATACTGGCGAATCGTCCAGGGCTGGGTGAGATACATCGTAGAATAGGGACCGCCGAGAAACGGAGGAATGCCGGCTACGTATTTCCAGCCAGAAGTTGCCGGACGCCGGACGCTGGAAGCACGAATGTTAAGATCAATTTGTACTTTGGAAAAATCAGGTGCGGGCATAATGCAAGACTGTTTTGCCTTGCAAAAGTCTGGAATGTTTGGAGAATACGGTTGGAAAAAAAGTCTGGCGTTGGAAAGTTGGACAGATGGAAGCGACCCGCCTTCGCCAAGGCTACGGTGGGTAAAAAACACAAGCCCGCACGACCGGGGGGGGAGGAGTGGCGCACGGGCTGTGAGAGAAAGTTCGTAGCCTGAGAACGTTGTTTGAAGTGTTCGAGGAGTTTGAGGCGCTTAAAATACAACTCAAACTTTTAAAACTTCTCGAATACTTCAAACTCTATTATGCAGGGCTGGCAACCAAGTCTTTTATGAGAAGTTGGAAGCCGTTGCCGTGAATGTTGACAATTTCGATAGCAGGGTCTTTAGCCAGGTATTTACGAAGTTTGGTAACAAAAACATCCATCGAACGGGCGGTGAAGTACGTGTCTTCGTGCCAGATTTTAGTGAGCGCCTCCGTGCGGGGCATCACGTCGTTGATGTATTTGCAGAACAATTTCAGTAGTTCGGCTTCTTTCGGGCTTAGTTTCCACTGTTTTTCTTCACCCGGTTTGGCTTCCGTAAAGGTCAGAATACGAACCGGGTAGTTGAAGTGGTATTTTCCGATGATAAATTCGCGTTGGTCGTCGCGCGGGTCGGCATTTTTGTGAAAACGCTTCAACACTGCCTGAATGCGCAGGAGCAGTTCTTCCGAATTGAAAGGTTTGGAAATGTAATCGTCAGCGCCGAGTTTGAAACCTTGCAACACATCATCTTTCATCGTTTTAGCAGTCAGAAAAATGATAGGCACGTCCTGGTTGCGTTCGCGAATTTCTTTAGCGAGGGTGAAGCCGTCTTTGCGCGGCATCATCACGTCAAGAATGCAGAGATCGTAATTGTTCTTGCGAAAAGCCTCTAACCCCAGCACACCGTCGGTAGCCAGGGTGACGGCGTAGTCGTGCATTTCGAGATAAGAACGAAGGACGTCGCCAAAATTTTGGTCGTCCTCCACGAGTAGAATTTTGTAGTTAGCACTTGCCATAAAAGTCGGTCAGTGGTTCATGTGATTGGATGATGTTCTGTTGAAGGGGACTTGGCTGCCGGGGCGGGTCACGCTTTAACGTCTGCCACGCGAATCGAAGTATGTAAGAAACATGCGGCACTATAAATTTGTTAAAAAACAATGTTTTAGCGGAAATAAGGCCAAATGTTAAAAAAGACAGAAAGCCGACATTTCATTGGATAAGCCCGGGCATTTGTTGACAAAAAGCCGGACACCATTCTATTTTTGTTGTCGTTAGTGTTTAATCCCTTTTGCCAGAATTTTCCGATTACGAACATCCCGTTGTCCCATGAGCAGATTCACGCCTTTTTATCGGGCGCTATTCGCCCTTTTTCTGCGCCTTTTCTCGCGCGACTTCTCTGTTTTGATTTTCAATTTTTCAAAATGCCGGAGCCAGCAGACCGTTCGCTCTGTGCCCGAGCCTTGTATGGGAGCAAGTTTGTAGGCCTGACGCTGAATTTTGCAGCCGGCCTGTTCAACTATTTTCCTTCTCCATAAAATCCGTTGAAAAATCCCCTCTTGACCGCATTCCTTACGGTTCAGATGTCTTATGCTTCATAGGCGAGAACCCCGGTTGTGAAAAGTCGCAGCCGGGTTTTTTTATGCAAAAAAAAAAGAGCCACCCGAAATGTATCGGATGGCCCAGCTTATATTCAGTTTTTAATCTCTTCGGCAGGGAGTCATTTCATTTTCACCAAATCAGCCGTGTCTTGAGAAATACGGCTTGTCCATTCGATTTGGTCAGGGTTACCAGCGGTAATGAGATCCAATGTTTGAGAAGCAGTCAATTCGATGTTGGTGATTTGGTTATTTTGGAAACCATTCGCACGGAAATCGTTGGCCCAGTTCACTTTGTACTCTTTAACGTCAGCATTCAGGTTTTCAGTAATGGTAGCGACTGTGAGCATATTGGGATTCACGCCAGCGACGAAGTGTGTCCCAATGTAGTTGCCTTGTTTGTCGAAAATGGTGATGCTGTAAGTTTTCGTACCACGGCTGAGGCCGCGAGCGATATTGTAGAGAACGGCGATATTGTTTTCCGTTTCAAATTTGGCAACCGGCTCCGGGTGTACCGGCATGCTGCTGAATTGGGCGCTGCGCTCGAGTTCGGGAAGGAATTGGTAGAATTCCCATCCGAGGCGCGTTGCTTTTGCAGCCGTGCGGTTTTGAAGTTGGCCCTGAAGGTCTTCTGCGTTGAAGCTGTAAGGCAACGTAGCAGCCGGGAACTGAGCCAAGAAATCCTGGAAAGAAGTCGTGTCTTGCGCTTTCAGGTTGATTGCAAAAAGACTTACGAGTGCAAGCAGGATGGTCGGAATTACGGTGGTCTTTTTCATGTCGCTTAGGTTTCGGTTTGTGAGATGATTGTGAAGATGTCTGATTAAACGGCGCTTTATGTTATTTTTCGGCGCTGACAGGGTATAGTCAAACGGAGTGCCAAAAATTTG
>Ga0209172_10003354_pt1 | contig 24775 bp, 17 predicted proteins | sample LarsenN4metaG_FD_184113 | JGI IMG/M metagenome (GOLD analysis project Ga0209172, IMG submission 184113) | Hot spring sediment bacterial and archeal communities from British Columbia, Canada, to study Microbial Dark Matter (Phase II) - Larsen... ... | reverse complement strand
ATTAAAAATCAATCTTTAAGTCACGACCGAAAAAATGAAAGACCTTGAACGGCTGGGCATCCACATTCTTTCAATGGATGTTACGGACGAAACATCCATGATAAATGGTGTTGCGCAAATATTCGCCAGGGAAAAACAGATTGATATTCTGATCAACAATGCCGGCTACGGTGATTATGGTGCGATTGAGGATGTTTCGATCGCAGATGCAAAGCATCAATTGCAGGTTAATCTTTTTGGTGCAGCAAGACTGATACAGTTGGTCTTGCCAAAAATGCGAGCAAATAAATTCGGAAAAATCGTTAACGTCTCATCCATAGGCGGAAAATTTGCAACGCCTTTTGGCGGATGGTATCATGCCAGTAAGTTTGCATTAGAGGCCCTGAGCGACAGTTTGCGCAATGAAGTGAAACAATTTGGCATTGATGTAATTGTTATTGAACCAGGTGGTGTAAAATCAGAATGGGCAGATATTACTATTGACAACCTGTTAAAAAACTCGTCAAATTCTGCCTACAAGGCAAGTATTGACAGGTTTGCTCAATTCTTGAAAAAATCAACGGAAAACAATAGTGAGCCATCTGTAATAGCCCAACTCATTTTGACTGGCATTGAAAGTAAAAATCCGAAATTCAGATATGTTGGCGGCTATAATGCCAATATTGCTGTCATTGCCCGTAAGTTATTATCGGACAAACTATTTGATAAAATAGTCTTAGGCCAAATGAAATGATTATGGATTTCGCAGCACAAATAAACTTCTACTACAACGCCGAAAGCCGGCACGCCTGCCGAAATGGAATGGCTACAGGAATTGTGATGATTATGCTGGCGATTCTATTATGGCTTTTTTCAGATTCTGAATCTGTAAGCAAAGGAATAGCGGTAGTTCTCCTTTTTGGCTGAAAACCCGCCCACTGCAAGTCTGCCAAACATTCCCCTCAAAAAAAGCGACAACCTCCCACAAGGTTGTCGCTTTTTTGTAGCACCTGCGCGCATACCTCACTCGCTCCGCAGGCTCTCCACGGGGTTGGCCAGCGCGGCTTTGACACTTTGAAAACCCACCGTCAGCAAGGCCACGGCTACCGCTATGACACCTGCCAGCGCAAACATCCACCACTGCATATCAATCCGATACGTGTAGGCTTGTAGCCACTGTTGCATGAAAAAATAGGTAGTGGGCATGGCGATGACAAACGCAATGATGACCAGTCGCAGAAAATCAGATGCCAACAGCCGCACTACATTGCTCACCGAAGCGCCCAGCACTTTGCGGATGCCGATTTCCTTGGTGCGGCGCTGCGCCAGAAATGCTGCCAGACCGAACAAACCGAGACAACTAATCAGCACTGCCACCCCGGTAGCGAGATTGACGATGCGCGCCAGCGTCGTCTCTTCAGCGTAAATCTGGGCCACTTTTTCGTCGTAGAATTCATAGCGAAAATATCCGGCAGGATAAAACTCGTTCCAGAGGTTTTCGATGTTGCCGATGGTTTTTTGCCACTCCGAAGGCTGACGAGAAGCCAATTTGATATTGAACACGAAATACCCGCTTTTCCGGTTTTCAAAAGCCAGCGGCTGGATTTTTTGCGAAAATTTAGCCGTGTGAAAATCGGCCGTGACACCGACAATGGGAGATTTTTGTCCGCCGCCCGATTGCAAAAACTGCCCTACGGCAGCTTCCGACGAAGCGAAACCGAATGCCCGCACTGCCGTTTCGTTGAGCACAAATTCGCGCGCCGTATCGCTTGGCAGCAGGTTGCGGCCCGCCAAAATCGGCACCTGATAGAGCCCGATCAGCGCGGTATCGGCTACTTTAAAATGAAGATTGTTTCTGAATTCCCCGCCTTTTTCATCTTTATACACGTACTGGCTGCTCGAAAATGAGTTATCAAACAGCGGAGAACCCATCGCGACTTTCGCCACTCCCGAGAGTTTTCGCAACTCATCGCGCAGGGCCAAATGTTTGTCTTTGTTTTCAGGTTTTGAACGCAATTTGTAAGGCACCTGTACCAAAATCACTGCCTCGCGGTTGAATCCCAAATCTTTATGGAGCAGAAAATGCAATTGAAGCCCGACAATGATCGCGGCGCTAATAAACAGTTGCGCGATAGTAAACTGGAATACAATCAACCCTTTGCGCAGAGTGACGCGGCGATCCGAAACAGAATGCGTGTCCAGGTGTCCGTGAAGTACCTGTACAGGCTGAAAACGGGCAATAAGCCAGGCTGGATACAAACCCGCCAACAGGCTGACGACGGCCACCAAACCTGTCAGAAACAGTACTGTCGGACCCAAACGGACAAAACGCAGTACATCGGGCGGCAACAGCGTACCAAACGATTGAAAAAACAGGTAACTGAAGCCGGCTGCCAACATGACCGCACAAGTGGCGACGAGTGCCGTTTCGAGCAAAAAATGCTGCATCATAGCCCAACGGCTACTACCCAGCGTTTTGCGGATACCAATTTCGCGGGCGCGCTGCGGTATTTGGGCAGTCGCGAGATTGACATAGTTGATGCAGGCCAGCAAAAGCAAAAAGACCGAAATTCCCATTAGTACGAGCAACACTGGCTTATTAGCCGTACGCACGTTGCTTCCGTATTTTGTGGCAAAGTGAATTTCAGAAAGCGGTTGGAGCACGTGCCAGCGCTTGTTGTTCCATTTCACCACCTCATCTTCTTTATAATTCGCTTCCGAAATGCGGTTGATTTGCTCGGCCACATGTCCCACATCGGCGTTGCCGGCCAAAAGCAGGAACAACTGGTTGTTGGAACTAACGCCCGACCATTCGTGATCCTCAGTCTTTGTCACCGGAAATGACCGAAACTCTTCTCCGAAAAAAGAGCTCGGATAATCGAGGTCTGCCACGACACCGGTAACGCGCATCATAAGGGTGTCGTCATAGGTCAAAACTTTATCCAATACCTCCAGAGGCGTCAGTCCGGGAAAATATTTGGCAGCACGACTTTGGGTCAGCACGACCTGATTGGGTTGAGAGAGCGCTTTTTCAGGATTTCCCGCAAGCCATTCATAACGAACGAGTTGGAAGTAACGATCATTGGTTTGCACCATGCCGTCTATATCTTTATTATGCTCAAAACGGGCGCCTTCACCACCCGGGATACCGACCAATATACTGGATGCCCACTGGTCAAAAACCGGAACCGCCAGTTCTACGCCTGCGATTTGTGCCGCTGCTTCAGCCATCGGTTTTGGGATGCCGGCATTCGCGGATTCCTCTCCTTCAAAAGTGAAATGACTCACAACCCGGTAGGTACGGTCGCTGTTTTGCTGCCCGCTATCGTAGCCAAACTCGTAAGAGGCATATTGCCACATGATCCAGGCCGCGCTGATACCGATAGAAAGCCCCAGCACATTGAGCAAGGTAAAGCTGCGATTGCGCCAGAGGTGGCGCAGCGTAAGTTTGAAGAAGTTTTGCAACATGATTTGAAGTGTTTGGAGAAAAAACAATTGTCACTCGCTCCGCAAACTCTCCACCGGGTTGGCTAGCGCGGCTTTGATGGCCTGGAAACTAATCGTCGCGAGCGCTATCAGCAGGGCCAGCACACCCGTGAGCGCGAATAGTTGCCAGCCGATGCTGACGCGGTACACAAAATCCTGAAGCCACTGATGCATAGCCCACCACGCGACAGGCGCCGCCAGCGCGAAAGCGACCAACACCAGCAGTAAAAAATCGCGGCTCAGCAAGCCCACCACCGACCCGACCGAAGCACCCAATACCTTGCGGATGCCGATTTCTTTTGTCTTTTGCAAGGCAATCAACGACGCCAGGCCGAACAAACCGAGACAGGAAATAAAAATCGCCAGCAACGCGAAACCCTTGCAAGTCAGGGAGAAACGATTTTCGTCGCGGTAAAAATTGGCGATGGACTCGTCGAAATATTCGCCGTCGAATACCTGTTCGGGAAAAGTCTCGTCGAATACGTTTTGAATGGCCTTCGTAGTGGCCGCCATGTTTTCCGGGCGTATTTTGACACCGATGACATTGTAAAATTCCTTGCGTGTGGTCATCGTGATGGGTTCCAGTTCGCGGTGGAGCGAGTGCGAATTGAAGTCTTCCACCACACCCACGATCGTCATCCAGCGGCGTCCGCCGAGGCGGATTTCCTTACCAAGCACTTCGTTGGGGTCTTTAATACCCAGTTTTCGCAACATCGTCTGGTTCACCACCGCTTCGCGCGCCGTGTCGCTGGGTTCGAGGCCACGCCCGGCGGCTATCCGCAGGCCGTATGTTTTGAAATAATCCCGATCGCAATATTTGAGGGAAGTGTTGAAAAGCGCATCATTCGACCCGCGACCAATGGCGAAATTGCTCGACCAGGTGTTGCCCGATGAAGGCACGTCGTTGCCAAAACTCGCCATCTCCACACCCGTCAGTTGCAGGAGTTTTTGTTTGAACGGCTCGAAACGCGGGCCGCTCGTGCTGTCGTAACTCACCGGCACCGTGTACACCAAATCCGGCCTGAAGCCCAGGTCCATTTTTCGGATATAATCCAACTGGCTCACGGTGACGAGTGTGCCGATTATCAGCGCTTGCGCTATCACAAACTGCAACACAACCAGCGACTTGCGCAAAGCGCCGCCGCCTGCCCGGTCGGGCACGGTGTTGCTTTTCAGGGCTTTGATGGGATTGAAACCCGCCAGCACCATCGCCGGGTAAAAGCCTGCGAGGAAACTCACCACCACCGCTACTGCCGCCAAAAAAAGCCAGATAACAGGATTGGAGAAAAACGGCAATGCGTCGGGCACTTCTGAAATGTGCTTCAGTTGAGGAGCCACGACCGCAGCCAGTACCGAACCCAGCACGACCGACAGCAAGACCAAAAGGCTCGTCTCGCCCATGAACTGACGCATGAGCTGGAAACGACTACCGCCCAGCGATTTGCGCACGCCCACTTCTTTGGAACGCCGGGCTGCCAGCGCCGTGGCGAGGTTGATAAAATTGAAACACGCCATTACGAGAATCAAAATACCCACCAGCGAGAGTACCCAAAGGCGGCTTTTATTGATGACATGGCCGCCGTTGACGCCGAAACGGTCGTCGTAGTGGAGGTCGGCGAGTCGCTGCAACTGGTGTTTTTTGCTGAAATTCGGATTCTCGGCCTTGTATTCTTTTTGCCCGACGGTGGCGAGCACTGCGTTGGTAGCGTCGAACTGCGCAGGGTCGCGCAGCAAGGCAAAAGCCTGGTCGTTGCTGCTCGTGCTGCCCCAGTCGCTGCCATAAAAAAACATTTCCTTGTTTTTTTTCAGGGTTTCGTACGACACCATGACGTGGAAGGGAAAATCGGAGTTGTCGGGCGCATTTTCCACGACACCGCGCACCGTGAGCAAAATAGCGTTGTCCATCAAAAGGGTTTTGCCCATCGCCGCTTCCCATGAATCGAAGCACTTTTCAGCCATTTTTCGGGTCAAAACAATATTGCCGGGCGCATCGAGCGCTGCCGTCGCGGGATCGCCGGCCAGCCACTTCCAGTCAAATATTTGGAAAAAAGCGGGTTCGGCAAAAATGCCGAGTTCGTTGTCTTCGTCCGTGTTGAACTTGCGACTCGCCGTGCCACCCGACGCATCGGGGACGGCAATCGTCGGCCAGATTTCTTTTATCCGCGTGTAGGTCTCGAACTGTGTCACAGTGTTTTGAATGGCATCCATCGCAGGTATGGGGATGCCGGTCGTGAAGCCTTCGCCTTCTTCCGGGCTATTCACGACGGTGATGACCCGCACGATGCGGTCGTAGTTTTTGTAGTCTTTGTTGAAACTCAGTTCGTAGTGTACCAGCCTGAAAATCAGCAGGCAGGCAGCGATGCCGACGGCCAGGCCGAGGATGTTGATGGTCGAATAAAGCCGGTTGTTGGCGAGGTTGCGAAGGGCGAGTTTGACGTACGTTGCAATCATGGTCGAAAGATGGGCGCTGATATTTTCCCGAAGGAATTTGTGCGGAAAAATGATTTCGGAGAAAAATTCAATCGTCGTGCCGTTGCTATAAAAGACTGAAAATCAGTTATAAAAACTGTGTTCAGGGAAAATAAAAACGCCCGAAAGCGAACGGGGGTGTCCGATTTCGGACACCCCCGGAAGAGATCTTATAATGCTATTAGCGCGTTCAGGGTGGGCTTTTACTCCCGTGTGAAGCGGACTTCCACCCGGCGGCGCAACTGCTGGTTGAGCAGCGGGTCGTCGGAGAGCAGTTTTTTGTCTACCGGGCGGCTCGAACCGTAGCCTGCGTGACTGAGTCGTGCGGCAGCGATTCCTTTGGAAATCAGGTAGTCGTAAATCTTTTTGGCGCGTATTTCGGAAAGATTGACAGTGGCCGTCTCGGCGGATTCGTCGGTATGTCCCGAAATGACAGCTTTCAAGCTGGCGTCATTTTTCAATGTTTCCACTATCTCGTCCAGTGTTTCGTCGGAGGTTTTGTACCAATTATCCTGAGAGGCGCGGAAATAAATGGCTTTGTCAGGCGGCGGCAACGCAGGACATCCTTTTTGCGCTACCGTCCCGGCTATTGTCGGGCATTTGTCGTCTTTGTCGGGCACGCCATCGCCATCCGAATCGGGGCAACCGCCGAATGCGAGCGGCCCGGCTTCATCGGGGCAGGGGTCTTCATTGTCAGCAATTCCATCCTGGTCTTTGTCGGGAGGCATGCAGCCGCGATAGGCGGCCTGGCCTGGCTCGTCGGGGCATTTGTCGTCTTTGTCGGGGATGCCGTCGTCGTCGGAGTCGGGGCAACCTTTGAGTTCGATAGAGCCCGGCTGTTCGGAACACAAATCATCTTTGTCGGACACGCCATCGCCGTCTTTGTCCGGGCAACCTCTCAAACTTTTCAGTCCCGGCACTTGGGGACAATCATCATCGAGGTCGGCGATGCCATCCTTGTCGGTATCCACGAACAAGTCTTTTTGTTTGGGTTTGGGTTTTTCGCGCGGCTCTTCTTTGGGTTCTTCCGTTTTGGCAATGGGTTTATTTTTCGCTTTGTTTTTCCCAAAAGGATAACTAAAACCGATTTGTGCGGTGAAATACCAGTCGTTTTCATTGGGGTTTCCGGCCTGACTCACACCGTCGAGATAGTCTGCGAAGGTGGGGCGCAGCGCTCCTTCCAGTTCGAAGGTGCTATGGTCTTTCAACAAAAATCGAATCCCGAAGCCCATCGGCGTCACGATGTGGATTTTTTTCGTTTTAGCATTTTTGTCAATTTGGGCTTTCTGGGGGTCAATCTGTTCGTTCCCGTTTTCATCGTTCCAAAAAACGGTGGGATTGGCGTATGCGCCACCGATACCGAACAAAATGTAGGGGGTGGCTATTTGGCGCGCCCTGGCTTTGCCTTTTTTGGGATACATGCCGAGCGGGTAATATTCGGCGATGCCTGTGAGCTCTACCAACGGGCTTTCGAAGCGAAGTCCCCGTTCGACACGCCATTCGGGTTCCGCGAAATTGGCATCGTCGCCGGCGAGTTTGCCAATGAGCAAGTTGGCGCGGGCGGCGAATTTGTTGCTGAAGTTTTGTCGGAGATAAACGGAGGCGGAGAAATTGATTTCCCGGAAACCGGCGTTGACCTTGAGTGCATCGAGGTCGCCCTGATAGGAAGTGATGCCAAGTTTGCCGCCAAAATCCCAAATGAAAGGCGTTTGACTAAAGATCGCAAATGGCAAGCTGAGGAAAAAAAGAGGTAGAAGTTTTTTCATGGCAGGTACCAGTATTAAAAGAAGGCCGCACTTCTGCAAGGGTACAAAATTGCGGGAAGTAAACCGGCTTTTTCAATTGGTTGGTTAGTCAAAAATTTTGCCATGTTGACTTGGAAATAGAAAAGCGGCCAGCGTTTTCAGCATCTTTATTCCGGCAGACGGAAAATGCTCTTGAAAACGCTGGCCGCTATTTTTATTTTTAAAAAATCCTGCTCATCTCTTTTTTACCAATTCCTCACTTTCCACACGCCCGTCCATCAGATGCAAAATACGGTTGCCATAGTGCGCATTCGCTTCAGAATGTGTGACCTGGATAATCGTCACGCCGTCCTCCTGATTCAGTTTTTGAAAAATCTCCATGATTTCCTTGGCTTGCGGACTTTGCAAATTTCCCGTCGGTTCGTCGGCCAAAATGAGTTTCGGATTGCCAATTAAAGCCCGTGCGATGCCGACCAGCTGCTGTTGGCCGCCGGAAAGTTGGTTGGGGAACAAATCTTTTTTTGCCACGATGTTGAAACGGTCGAGCACGTCGGCGATGCGGCTTTTTCTTTCCGAAGAAGATACTTTTTTGTAGAGCAGGGGCGTCTCCAGATTTTCATACACCGTCAAATCGTCAATGAGGTGGTATGCCTGAAACACGAAGCCGATGTACTGCTGATAAAGTTCGGTGCGGCGGCGCTCGTTGAACTTGTGGACGGCCTCGCCGAGAAACCAGTATTCCCCTGCCGTCGGCTCGTCCAACATTCCGAGGATGTGGAGCAGGGTGCTTTTGCCGCTGCCACTCGGCCCCATGATGCTGACAAACTCGCCTTCGGCGACATGGGCGTTCACATAGCGGAGGACGTAGGATTTGAGCGCGCCGTTTTGGTAATAACGTTCGATGTTCTTGAGTTCGAGCATTTTGTTTTTGTTGTAGAACTCGATGAAATGAGTTTAATTTGTGGCAAAAATAGTTTTTCTATGGGTGCTTCTATTCGTGCGTATGATGAAATAGCCGACTTTTTTGCCTCAAAGGCACTGGCTGATTTGATTGACTTCCGGCCTTCCAAAGCTACGAGCGACCGTGTGGAACATTTGATTTTCAAAGAAAAAACCGAAGGGCTTACGCCTGAAGAAAAACATGAATTGGACACTTTCATGGTATTGGAGCATATCATGCGCTTAGCCAAAGCCAAGGCCAGAAAGCACCTCAGTTGAGCCCCTTCCCCCATGCATGTTCCCGCAGCCACAAGGCGTTTCGTTTTTCAACGCGCATTCTTCTTATGCGAATACTGCCTCCTGCACGAGTCTGATTCTTACCTCCCACATCAATCGAGCATATCATCAGCCAAAAACATAAAGGCGGTCACGACCCTGAAAATCTCGCCAGCGCTTGTTTTTTCTGCAACCGTTTGAAAGGCACCGATTTGTCCACCATTCTACTGCCTGATTTGGAGGTGGTTCGATTGTTTCGACCCAGAACGGATAAGTGGCTCGACCATTTTGAGTTTTCGAGCAGTTTGATTTTGCCAAAAACAAAAATCGGAGAGGCGACCGTAAAAGTCTTGCGCTTCAATGATGCTGAAAGGGTCGAGGAGCGCGAGATACTTATCGCAAAAGGCCGGTTTCCCCATCCTAATGTTGTGCTTCTCTGGAACGCTCAAGCGGCAAGACTTTGATTTTATTTTCCAAAAACGCAGCCGCCACGACCCGCTTCGGCCAAAGTTTGGATAAAGACGGCTGACTAACAGGCGGTTAGACAGTGCGGCCTGACGAATCGGCCGGCTGCGTTTTTGTATTCGTACTAGCTTTTGTGTTTAGTTGTTGCCCTGGTATGCCGGAATGATATTCCGGCTATGAGTGGCTTTGATTCTGCCGGAACAGCGTTCCGGCGTATATTTTTACACATGAAAATTCTCCGTCACCACCTTACCGTCGAACAGGTTGACGATGCGGTGCGCGAAACCCGCGTCGTGCGGTGAGTGTGTCACCATGACGATGGTGGTACCTGCTTGGTTGAGTTGTGTGAGCAAGTTCATCACTTCGAGGCCGTTGGTAGAGTCGAGGTTACCCGTCGGTTCGTCGGCGAGGATGACTTTCGGGTTGGCGACGACGGCGCGGGCGATGGCGACGCGCTGCTGCTGACCGCCGGAAAGTTGCTGCGGGAAGTGGTTGCGGCGGTGCATGATGTTCATGCGTTCCAACTGGGCTTCTACTTTCTTTTTCCGCTCGCTGGAAGGCGTTTTCAGGTAGAGCAGCGGCAACTCAACATTCTCATAAACAGTGAGTTCGTCAATCAAATTGAAGGATTGGAACACGAAGCCGATGTTGCCCTTGCGGTGGTTGGCGCGGTTGCGCTCGCTCATTTTGGCGACTTGTGTGCCGAAGAATTCGTACTCGCCCTCCGAAGGATTGTCGAGCAAGCCGAGGATGTTGAGCAGGGTGGATTTGCCGCAGCCGGAAGGGCCCATCATGGCGACAAATTCGCCGGGCTGGATTTCGATGCTCACGCCGTTGAGGGCGGTCGTTTCCACCTCGTCGGTGGTGAAAATCTTGTGCAGATTGGTCGTCTTTATCATTGCTTATTTTAATTGATTCGATTGATTCGATTGATTCGATTGATTCGATTGATTCGATTGATTCGATTGATTCGATTGTGCCGATTGGTGTAGATGTTCAAAAATTGGTTTAATCGGTTTAATCGGCCTAATCGGCCTAATCGGTTTAATCGGTTTATTCGGCCTAATCGGTTTATTCGGCCTAATCGAACCAATCGGAATAATTCTCATTGCAAATTCAAAATATCTTTGTCGCCGAAGTTCTCGTAGCTGCTCGTAATCACTTGTTCGCCAGCCTCCAAGCCGCTCAGCACTTCGTAGAACTGCGGGTTTTTGCGGCCCAAAGAGATGTTGCGTTTTTCCGCTTTCGAGCCGGATTCGTTCAGGACATAGACCCAGTTGCCGCCTGTGTCGCTGAAAAATCCACCGGTTGGGAGCAAGGTTGCTTCAGCGGGTTTGCCGAGTTGGAGCCGCACCGGAACCGATTGCCCGCGCCGGATGCCGTCGGGGATTTTCTTTTCAAAAGTCATGTCCACCTCAAAACGGCCATTTCTGACTTCAGGATAAACTTTGTTGACGACCAACTTCGTCGTCGCGCCGTTGAACTCGAAAGACCCTTCCAGTCCCGGAAAGATGCGCGAGATATAGTGTTCGTCCACCTCTACCCGCATTTTGAAGCCGTTGAGGTCGTCAATCTGGCCGATGTTTTGGCCGGCAGTAATGCTCGCGCCGATTTCCACGTCCACGCGCGAAAGCAGGCCGGAAACAGGGGCTTTGACCGACAGGTTTTCGAGGTTTTGCTTCATCATGGTCAGGTTGGTGCGGGTGCGGTCGAGCGTACCCTCCAACTGTTTGATTTGCACAAGGCTGTTTTCTTCCTGAAATTTTTGATTTTCAATTTCAATTTCACGCTGCTGGGTGAGGCGCTCGTATATGATTTTCGTGCGCTCGTATTCCTGCTGACTAACGACCCCATCGGTCACAAGTTTGGCATTGCGTTCGTGGTCAAGTTTGGCTTGCCGAATTTGGTAGTCCAATTCCGAAAGGGTGCGGCGCAATGCAAATTTGTCCTGTTTCAGACTAAGTTTGGTATTTTCCAATTCGTTTATCAAGCGGTACATTTCTGTTTCCCGGTTGACAAAGTCCATTGTAAGGCGCTGGTTTTCAAGTTTTAAAATCAGGTCGCCTTGCCGCACTGTAGCGCCGCCGTCTAAGAGTTTTTGTGCCACATAGCCACCTTCGATGGCATCGAGTTGGTAAGTTTTCAAGGGCTGAACGACGCCTGTAACCACGATAAACTCGTCAAAAACGCCACGCTCCACCTTGCTGACCGTGATTTTTTCGCGATTCACGTTGAGGCTGCTTTGCCGGCCTGCCCACGCAATGCTGTACACTGAAAATACCACGAAAGCCAGCGCCGCCACCCCGAGCAGGATGCGCTGAAGGGTCCATTTTTTCTTTTTGATTGGCCTATCCACTTCTTCGAATTGAATGATAAATGTTGAATGAGCGTCAGAGATTTGACAATCTTCTCGAAAGTTGCCAAATCCGGTTTTTCTCTGGTTTCAACCTTCCCCCGATCCCTCTTACGCTTGGGAGGAACCGGGGCAGGGTCGAAACAGCAAACCAAATCAAACTTTCACGGTAAGAAATTCAACCTTGTGCCAACTTTCTAAATCATTGAAAATCAAAACAAATTCTCTTTTTTCAATTTCTGGCCTCCGTTCGCTGGCGAACGCAAGTGTCCGAAAATGAACACTTGTCCGAAAAAAATTCTTTGATTTGCACACCCTTAGCAGCGGGCATTGTCTTTGCGGCTGTACGCCGGAACGCTGTTCCGGCAAGGAAAGCAATGCCTGATAAGCAGCGAAGCCCCGGAACAGCGTTCCGGCGTACAAAATTCGGCGTACACCATGGAAATGAACGAAGCCAATATCCTGATTGTGGACGATAATCCCGGCGTGCTCAGCGCGGGAAAGTTGTTTCTGAAACGGCATTTCGCCGAGGTGGACACCACGCGCGAGCCGGAGGAGATTCCCGGTTTTATGAAGGAAAAACGCTACGCCATCATCATGCTCGACATGAATTTTGGCCGCAGCGCTAAAAACACCGGGCAGGAAGGTCTGCAGTGGTTGGACAAAATTTTGGAAATAGACCCTTCGGCAGTAGTCATTCTCATCACTGCCTACGGCGATGTGGAATTGGCCGTGAAAGCCATCAAAAACGGCGCGACGGATTTCGTTTTGAAACCCTGGGACAATGACAAACTGCTCGCCACGCTACACTCGGCCTTGAAACTAAAAACCAGTCAGGACGAAAACAACCAGTTGAAATCCAAACAATTGGGGCGGAATTTGGCCGAACAGCGCGACCTGCCGGAGATGATTTTCAGAAGTCAGGCGATGCAGCAAATCGTAGAGACCGTGCAGCGTGTAGCCGAAACCGATGCCAATGTCCTCCTGCTCGGCGAAAACGGCACGGGCAAGGATTTAATCGCGCAAGCCATCCACGCGCACAGCCGCCGGGCGCAGGAGAATTTTGTGAAAGTGGATTTAGGCGCGATTACCGAAACGCTTTTTGAGAGCGAACTTTTCGGCCACGTCAAAGGTGCGTTCACCGACGCCCGCGACGACCGCCCCGGCCGTTTCGAGGCTGCCGACGGCGGCACTATTTTTTTGGATGAAATCAGCAACCTCACACTCGGCCTTCAAGCCAAATTGCTCACCGTGCTGCAAAACCGCACCATCACCCGCGTCGGCTCCAACCGGGTGCGCCCGGTGAACGTGCGCGTCATCGCAGCCACCAACCAGAACCTGTACGAGGCGGTGAAAAACCGAACCTTCCGGCAGGATTTGCTATACAGAATCAACACGATAGAAGTACAGGTGCCGCCTTTGCGCGAGCGCACCGACGACATCGAGCCGTTGGCGCAGCATTTTTTGAAACAGTTTTCTCAAAAATACAATCGCCCCGTCACCGGCCTCAGCGCGGCACTTTTGAAAGAGATGCTCCGCTACCCCTGGCCGGGCAATGTGCGCGAACTTCAACACGCCGTGGAGCGCGCCGTCATTATGGCGAAAGGGGAAAAACTCCAGCCCGAAGATTTCTTTTTCCGCGACAACGGTCACGCGCGCGAGGCTGCCGATTTGCCGACCATGAATCTCGACGACATGGAAAAACAACTGATTATGAAAGCCTTGCAGAAATATCACGGCAACATCACGGAGGCGGCACAGGAGTTGGGACTGACGCGGGCTTCGTTGTACAGAAGGTTGGAGAAGTATCATTTGTAGAAAAGTTTGAAGGGTTTGAGTATTATTTCCCCTCAAACCCTTCAAACTACTCAATCCCCTCAAACTCAATCTCAGGATGCTTCGCCCGCAAAGCCTTTGGCGCGACCTCCCACCACGCCGTTTGCAGCGCATCTCGACACAATTCGAGTTCAGCTCTTTCGAGGTCAATGTGCGTCCAGCCGTGATGTCCCCATTTGTTTGGCACGGGAAAAATAGCTCCGTTGCTGGCGACGGTGAAAACATCCTGATTTTCAAGCGAAAACTTCAAGGTGGCGCGATTGGCAGCGGCGTTCAGCGTGGCAAAAATTTTCTTTTTCACCCGGAAAGCCCTGTTCTCGAAGTGCGGCGCTTCGTCCGTTTCGGGCAGGGCGAGGGCGAGTTGGCGGAAAGTTTCAGGCGTAATCATGGTGTGAAAAAACTCCTTGCGTAGGGCGGATTTGCAAATCCGCCAGACAAATATTTGCCAAAATTCGCAGCTTTTCCCGTCATTGCCCTCGTTTTGCTCAACCTTTCTCATCAACCTCAATCCCTCCACTTTTTATGATTGGACACGACCCAAAATCGTGGTTTGTAAGCCCTTTCCGCTTTCACCGCTCCGACACGTTGCGGCGGCTTTTTATGTGGATAATCGGCGTTTGCCTCTACTCGACGCTGGTGGCATGGCTCGAATTAGAATATTGGAAAATCGGCGAAGACAGCCGCATCCGCAACATTTCCCTGATGCACACGCTGCTGGGTTTTGTCATCTCCTTCGCACTCGTTTTTCGCACCAACACCGCCTACGAACGCTGGTGGGAAGGCCGCAAACTTTGGGGCGCTTTGGTGAACAACAGCCGCAATCTGGCGATGAAACTCTCGGCCATTTTGCCTGAAGGCGACCCCGCTCGCGGCTATTTCCGCATCATGATTCCCGCTTATGCCACCACGTTGAAAAACCATTTGCGCAGCGACGACACCCGCATCGAACTTTTCGACTACTTGCCCGACGACGTTCGCCACAAACTCGATATAGAAAAACACGTCCCTAATCAGGTCGCTTCCATGATGCTTCGCAGAGCCAATAATTTGCTGGAAGAGAAGAAAATCACGGGCGAACAATTACTTTTCATAAACGCTGAATTACAGTCGTTTACGGATATTTGCGGGGCTTGCGAGCGCATCAAGAACACGCCGATTCCGTACTCGTACAGCGTGTTTATCAAAAAATTTATCACCATTTATATTGCCACGTTGCCCTTTGGTTATGTGTTCAGTCTCGGTTATTTTGTGGTGCCGATGGTCGGTTTCATCTTCTATGTGCTTGCCAGCCTCGAAATCATCGCCGAAGAAATCGAAGAGCCGTTCGGCGCTGACGAAAACGACTTGCCGCTGGGCCGGATGGCACAAAGCATTCAGGCGCACATTCACGAAATCATCTGATAGTCATGGCGTTGTCTCGTTCATTTCCGGCAGTTTTGGCTTGGCGCATCGCGCTACTCGCTGCTTTTATTGCAGGCGCGGCGTGGTTTGCCGTACAGCGGGACGGCAACTGGGTTTTGCCATTTTTTTTGCTTGTCGTGGCCGCTGTGATTGCCGCGTTCAGCCTGTTTCGCTATGTGAACGACACCAACCGCCGCCTCGCCCGTTTCTTCGAGAGTGTGCGTTATTCCGACTTTGCCATCCGTTTTTCATCGGGAAAAGAAAAAGGCGATTCGTTCGCCGAGGTGAACCGCCAGTTCAACGAAGTACTGGAGGCCTTCCGCCAAACGCGGGCAGAAAAAGAGGCTAACTTGTTGTTTCTAAACACGATAGTGCAACATCTCAGCACCGGCCTTTTGGCTTTCGACGCGCAAATGAACGTGCTCGTGAGCAACAACGCAGCCTTTCAATTGCTTGGCGTTTACCGCCTTCATCATCTCAACGACTTACCAGAGCGCCACAAATCGCTCATTCAGTTTGTCCAAAATCTCACTACGAAAGGCAAAATCCTGTATCAGCCTGAAGCAGGTCGCCAACTTTCTGTGCAGGGTGTGAGCATCAATCTGCAAGGCCGCGCCGTCCGCCTTTTGACTATCCAAAACATCCACCCTGAACTTCAGCGCAAGGAAGTGGATGCCTGGCGCAACCTGACCCGCGTGTTGCGCCACGAAATCATGAACTCCGTCACGCCCATCGTCTCGCTCGTGGAGACGGCGCAAGACATCGTGCAACATGATTTGCCGAAGAATCCCGCCTCGTCGGACCTCGCCGAAGCCCTCGACGTGGTGGCAGTGCGCAGCCGGGGATTGGTCAATTTCGTGGAAGCCTACCGCAATTACACCTCCATTCCGCAGCCGAAATTGGCCGACATTTCCGCTAAAAATCTCCTCGACCGTGTCGTACAGTTGGCTATCGCGGAACATAAAGATTTGAAAATCAAAATTGAAGCCTTTGTCCAGCCGGAAGACTTGCAACTTTGGGGCGACGCCGGTCAGTTGGAAATGGTGTTGCTGAATCTGGTAAAAAACGCCCGCGAGGCAATGGGGGGCAGTAGCAGTGGCAGTAGCACGAACGAACAACCAACAACCAACAGCCAACAACGAATCACCCTCCGCGCCGGGGCCGACTCTAAGGGTCGCGCCTTCATCGAAGTGGAAGACAACGGCCCCGGCATTCCGCCCGAATTGCTGGAAGAAATTTTTATCCCCTTTTTCACTACCAAGCCCACTGGCACGGGTGTCGGACTCAGCATTTCCCGCCAAATCATGCAGTCGCACGGCGGCGACATCCGGGTCAGTTCGGCGGTAGGCGGCGGCGCACGGTTTGTGCTGGAGTTTTGAGTTTGAAGATTTTAAAACTCCAACCGCCAACTCAAATTCGGAATCAGCCCCAACTGGTATTTCGTCTCCACCGACTGCGTGTAGGGGTCCCAGAATTGGTAGGCGATATTTTCCTGCATCGTCGCGTTTTGAAAATCCATGGCGAAGGTGCTGTTGCGGCGGTTGCCGAGGCTGCGTTTCCAATACACCCGCAAATCGAGGCGGAAATAGTCTTTTTGCTGCACGGAAAAACCTTCCCGCGCATCGAACACTGTCGCGCCGGCCTGCGCTGATGCCGCAGCGTCCACCGGCATGGCGCGCAAGCCGCCCGACCAGCCGAGCCGGCCATTGAGGCCGAATGCCCGCACTTGACCGGGGCGACGGTCGCGCTGCCATTCCTTGCCGGCGACGAGGTTGAACAAGTGGCGCGAATCCCAGCGCGAAGACCGCCACACCGCGTCGCTGCCCCGGTATTCGGATTGGAACAAAGTGGCGTTCGCCAGCGCGAACCAACCGCCCGTGAAGTATCGTTCAGCCGTGACTTCGAGGCCGTAATTTTTTCCTAAATTATTGTAAACGAGTGTTTTGTTTTGATAATTTCGATACTCGTTTTCATTCAACAGCGAGAAAGTGGAGGGAATATTGTCCACGCCTACCTCGTCTTGTTGTTGCCAAAAAATCTCCCCTTTAAAAACCCAGTCAGGTGTCGCGTTCCAGGTGTGACGCAGCCCGGCGTGCCAGGCGCGAAGCAAGTCAAGATTTGCTTCTGCAAGCCAGAGCGGAGCGATCTGGCTGTAACGACCGCCCGACAGGGAGAGCCGGTGATTGGGTGCCAGTTGTTGCGTTACCGTCAGCCTTGGCTCCAGCGTGACGCGGTCTTTGTAGGGAAAAATCAGGCTGTGCAGTCCCGCCTGAACGGTCGTTTTTTCGTTGCGGCTGTTCCATGTCGCGTTCGCCCAGGGCTGTGCGGTCACAAATTCGTGTTCAGGCGTCTCCTGCGGGACGGTATTTAAGACCGATTCGTAACGGAAAAACTGCCGGGTCAACATCGCGCCAGCCATGAGCCGCCATTGCGGAGCGAGCCGTTGAGAGAGCGTGACAGAGCCTGAAATTTTGGATTCCGAAATGTCGTCGCGGCTGTCGTACTGCTCGTAAGTTTCTGAAACGGAAGTCCGTTCGTTCGTTTGGCCGGAAGCAGCGAGAGTCGTTTTGAGCCAGCCTTTTTTTCCAAGCGGCGACCAGTTGGAAAGGCCGATAATGCCCGTTTTTGATTGATAATCAATGTCAAAAAAATCTTTGAACTCCTCGATGGAAGCCGAGTCGGTTTTGTGCTCGAACACGTTGTTGCTCAAACCGCCCAAGCCGAAGAGCGACCACTCGCCGCCATTTTTCCCCTGAAAATTGAGCTTAAAAGACAAATCCTGAAAGTCAATTTCCTCGTCGCCAAACGAAATACCCATCTGTCCCAACAAACCGACGGTGGAGTAGCGGTAGTTGACCAGATAGGAAGCCGTTGTTGGTTGTTGGTTGTTGGTTGTTGGTTTCCTGAACAGCGGCCCTTCGGCAGCCACGTCCAATCCAATCAAGCCCGCTTGAGCGGTGAATTCGTGTTGTCGGCTGTTGCCGCGTCGCAGGTTCATGTCCATGATGCCGCCGAGCGCCTCGCCATAACCCGCAGGAAACGAGCCGGTTAGCAGCGAAGAATTGTCGAGCAGTTGAGCGGAGAACATCAAAACGCCGCCCGCTGCCGCCGTCGGTCGGTCGCTGAATGTGCCAGCATTGGTCAGGTGGTTGGGGTTCACCACGTCCACGCCTTCGAGCCGCCAGCGCACGAAAGCCGGGCTGTTGCCGCGCACGCTGAGGCCGTTGGCCTGGTCGTCGTTGTTCATCACGCCGGGGTAGGCCATTGCCAGCCGCGCCGGGTCGAAGAAGGTGGCGGGAAAACGCAGCGTCTGTTCGCGGGTGAGGGGGATTTCGCTGAGCGGCTGCACAATGCGGCGATTCGAGGCATTGACAATCGTGAGCATGGGCAAATCCACGTTCTGGTCGTAGTTGATGTCGAGCAAAGTTTCCTTGCCGCCCGCGATGCTTATCTCTCTGATTATCATGGGGCTGTAGCCGCCGTACAAAATTTCCAGCGTGTAGTACCCCGGTCGCAAATTTTGAAAAATATATTGCCCGGATATGTCGGTCAACGTTGTTTCCCCAAGCGAATCTGCTGCCCCTGTCAGCCTCAAATTGGCCCCAACGACTTCCTCGCCAGTAGCCGCGTCGCGCACTATCCCGCGCAGGGTTTGGGCAGAAGCGAGGAGTGAGAAGGTGAGGAGTGAGAGGATGAGACCCGCCTTCGCCAAGGCTACGGCAGGCAAGGAGACGTATTTTGAATTTATGTTCATGGCCGAAATTTCTGACTTTGCGGCAAAAGTAATCTTTGCCGTTTACCAGAACGGAGGCCGCCTCAAACAATATCAAACCCCTCAGACTACTTCAAACAATATCAAACAATATCAAACTACTTCAAACAATATCAAACAATATCAAACAATATCAAACAATATCAAACTACTTCAAACTACTTCAAACTACTTCAAACTACTTCAAACTACTTCAAACTACTTTATCAACTTCCCGATTTCCCGCCACGTAACCAGTTGAATGCCTTGCTCTTTGATTAGTTTTTTGCAGGTTTCGCTGGTGAAGAAATCGTAGTCTGCCTGCCGCCACGCCGCGCCCCAGTCGGGATGATCCACGCTCACGCCTTGCATTTCGGCATCGTCGTAGGCTGCGTGGAGGATGATAAGGCTCACGCCCGGCTGGAGGTTTTGCAGCACGTTCGAGTAGTAGTCGGCCATGCCTTTTTGGTAATCCTCCGGCCCGGCGCCGAAAATCCGGTCAATCACGATGTCTTTTCCCGTCACCGCTTGTTGGAAAGGTTCGGGCACAGCATTCAGCAAATCCTGGCCGACCATCGTCGGGATGCCGTATTCGCGGCCCAGTTTCAGATAAATAGCGAACAAAACCGGGCTTTGGAAAAACAAACAGCCCATGTGCGAGTCCAGATGTGTCGGCTCGATACCCATCGCTTTGGCTTTTTCAATTTGCGCACGAAGTTCGGCTTCTACCGCTTCGGGTTTGGTTTGGCTGGCGAACGACGCGCAGTTGTCGAAGAAATAGCCGTTGGAATCCACCAGCCCGCAGAGTTCGTCGCAGTCCGACACGGGCCCCCATTTGAAGTGTTTCCACTCGCTCGTCAAAGTCAGGTGAAGGCCCAGGTCGTGATTCGGATTCGCTTTCGCGTAGGCCGCGACTTCCGGCAGCCAGGGGCAAGGCACCATGACGCTTGCGGAATTGACCGAGCCGTCCTTCATGGCTTTGAAACTGGCCTGATTCTCCGAGTGCGCCACCGCCAAATCGTCGGCGTGAATGATGAGCAGTTTGGCATCTTTAGGGTAGCCGAGGCGCTCGGCGAGGGTAGGCTGGGTTTGGGCGGAAAGGCCCGAAGCGGCCAGAAATATCAGGGGGAGAATGTTGGAAAGGTGTTTTTTCATGGTCTCGTTTTTTTGATTGACGGCTGCCGATTACATGATTGTTGGTTTTAGAAGTTTGGAGTTTTCAATTTGAAAGGGTACACATTTTCTTTTGGGTCATTTGCGGAGGAGACATTCCATGTTTTCAAAACATGGAATGTCTGGCACTTGGAGTAAAAGTGCAGCCGAAAGGTCAAAATCGCGAACCTGTTACCACGCTCCGTTTCACAAAAAGAAAATGTGTACCCTTTCAAAGTTTTCAACTCAAAAAGAATTCTACGGACATCAAAATCTCAAATCATGTAATCGGCAATCTAAAATCAAATCTCAACTATTTTTAACCGTCAAATCAATCCCCGCATAAAATCCTAAATCCTTGTTTTTCACAATCTTCGTCCAAAAAGCGATTTGCCCCGTGTGGTACGAGTAATGCTCGCACACGTGAACGATGATGCCGATGCCGCTCATATCGAAACCCTGCACCGTGCGCACGCGCAGCAGTTCTTCCCGGCTCGCCCGGCGAATCGTTTCGACCGCCTCGCGTACCGTCCAGTCCAATTTTTCTTGCAATTCCGCTTTTGAAAAACCTCCTTCGGCAGCGAACTCCGCGTCGCGGTCGCGGCTATCCATTTTATTTCCCAAAGACGAAATCGCGTACTGCGTAATGTTGCCGCAAAGGTGCAAAATCAGGTTGCCGACGCTGTTGGACGAGGGGTTGGGCCGCTGCCACACTTCGGCCTCCGAAAGTTCCGCGAGGCATTTTTCGATACGCGGCGTGTTCTCCTCCATGCGGAGAATAATTTGCTCTTTTATCTCTTGAATTTCAGGCGAGTTCATTTCCATCGTTTTAATTTCGGAATATAACGGGTGAAAATTCCGGCTATAAATCCCGGAAAACCAGAGGATTGTAATTTTTGCTTTACGCGGGTTTTCATTTCGCCGACCGTCATATCGGGGTGGATAAATTGGCCGTTCAGGTAACAATGCGAGCAGTACATCTGGCTCTTCGAACCGTCGGCATTGGTGCCGCCGCCGAGTTCATCACGGCTCATCGGCATCCCGCAACTTTGGCAATTTCGGTAGGTTTTTCTCATTTTTAAGAAAATTTAGTGCCTCAAACCTACACTGATTTGTCGCATTGCAAAAAATACTCGCCTCGATTTTCGACCTTCGCACAAAACAACTTTCTGCTGTGCAATCTGACTCCAAACTTCAAACTTCAAACTCTAAACTCAACATCGAGGTTCTCTCCGCCGGCGCCGGTTCCGGCAAAACTTATACCCTCACCGGGCGCATGGTCGAATTGTTGAAAAACGGCGTTCGGCCAGCGGGCATCATGGCGACGACTTTCACCAAAAAAGCCGCCGCCGAATTGCAGGAGCGCGTCCGCGTCCGCCTGCTCGAAGCGGGCATGACCGAAGCCGCCAACGAACTCGGCGAGGCGCTCATCGGGACGGTGCACAGCATCGGCACGAGGTTGTTGCAACGCTTCGCTTTCGAGGCAGGCGTGTCGCCTTTGGTGGAAATCATCGCCGACGGCGACGAGCAACGGCTTTTCAACGAATCGCTCTCTCAAGTCCTCACCGAACAGCGCATCGAACGCATGAACGCGCTGGCCGACCGGCTGGGTTTGACGAAAAAAACCGTCGGCGAAACCTACGATTGGCGGCGCGACATCCGCCAACTTACTGACGTGGCGCGGGCCAATAATTTTTCTAAAGAAATTCTGAAAACCAGCAAGTTGCGCTCGTGGGAGGCCTTTGAGCGATTGCTTCCGCTTGCCCAAACGACCGACGCGACGACTTGGCAAAACCGCCTCATTTCAGCGCTCGAACAAACCGTCGCCGCCCTCGACGCGAACGAAGCCGACGGCACCAAAACTACCCGCGACGCCGCCGAAACGCTGCGAAATTTTCAAAATCAACTCAAATATCGCGGCGAACTCTACTGGCACGAATGGGTGAAAATCGGCAAAACCAGCCCCGGCGCCAAAAGCCGCGACCTCATGGAGGATTTGCAAAACCTCGCCCGCAGCTGCGACGAGCACCGCCAGTTCCGCGACGACGTGAAGGGCTACATTGACCTCGTGTTCGACATCGCCACCGACGCGCTCGGCGAGTACGAGCAGTACAAAAAGAAACGCGGCCTCATTGACTACACCGACATGGAAACCTACGTCAGCCGTCTGCTGCGCGTCCCTTCCGTGCGCGAAACTTTGAGCCGCGAACTCGACCTCCTGCTCGTGGACGAATTTCAGGATACCTCGCCCATCCAACTCGATATTTTCCTGCAAATCAGCCGTTTGGCGCGGCACTCCATCTGGGTCGGCGACCCCAAGCAGAGCATCTACGGGTTTCGCGGCGCCGAGCCTGCGCTCATGCAAGCCATCATCCGGGCCACCGGCGGCGTGAAGGACGAGAATATTTTGAAACAATCGTGGCGCAGCCGCCCCGACATCGTGTACGCCACCAACGCGATTTTCACGCGGGCTTTCAGCGAGATGCCGGTGGAGCAAATCATTCTCGAACCCGCATGGACGGCAGACGGTGCACGGCAGACGGTACACGACGCGACGCCGTCCACCGTGTACCGTGAACCGTCTGCCGCTCTTGTGCATTGGCATTTTAAAAGCGAACTCGACGAGCGAAAAGTCCCCGGCGCGCCGTGGATGGACAACTGCATCGCCGAGCAAATTCAAACTTTGCTCGAACGCAAGGTTTTGATTTACAACAAAAAAAGAACGGAAACACGCCCTGTTCGTCCGGGCGACATCGCCGTTTTGTGCCGCAGCAACAAAGGCTGTCTTGACATGGCAGAGGCCTTGCACCGGGCGGGCTTAAAAGCCTCCATCAGTCGCGCAGGTTTGCTCGAAACGCCGGAGGCGAAACTCGCGTTGGCTTGCCTGAAATATCTTTTGACGCCTTCCGACTCGCTCAGCGCCGCCGAGATTATTTTGTTGACAAACGAAATGAACCTCGAACAACTCGTCGGCGACCGCCTCGAATGGCTGGCTTTCAAGGCCGGAGAAGCGCCCCCGCCTGCGCGGGGTTCGTGGAGCGAACTGCCCTACTTGCGCGAACTCAACGTCATTCGCCCGCGCACGGCTGACCTTTCGGCTTCCGAAATTTTGAACCTCGTTTTGGACGAACTCGACCTGCGCCGCGTGGCCGTCCAACTCGGAAATTCGACACAGCGACTCGACAATCTCGACCGCTTGCGCGGCTATGCTTTGGACTACGAATCGGCTTGCCAGCGGCTTCATTCGGCGGCTTCGCTCGGCGGTTTTTTGCTGTGGCTCAACAACTTAGCCGATGCCGAACTGGACTTGCAAGGTTCCGGCGAAAGCGACGACGCGGTGAAGGTTTTGACCTATCACCGCAGCAAAGGGCTGGAATACCCAGTCACGATTTGTCACAATTTGAATCAAAATTTGAAAGAACAAATCTGGGGCATCAATCTCGTTTCGGAGGTCGAAGAACCTGACTTGGACAACATTTTGGGTAATCGCTGGATTCGTTTTTGGGTGAATCCTTACGCTGACCAGTTCCGGGGAACGCGCCTCGAAGAAACACTTTTGACCACGCCGGAATGGGCGGCGGCGCGGCGAACGGCACTCGAAGAAGAAGCCCGCCTGCTCTATGTCGGCCTGACGCGGGCGCGGGATTACCTCGTTTTTCCGACGAACGCGAAGGGGACTGGCTGGCTCAACCGCGTGTTCAATCACGGCGACGAGAACATCCCGACGCTCGACCCGGACTCGGACGAAACGCCTTTTTACTATGAAAGTCAACCGATTCTGTGCCAAACGGAGGTGATTTACAAACCCAGAGATTTTGCTGAAAGTCCCCCCGACGAAACACCTGTTGCTTTCCATCCGGCCCGCGCCGGGAAACACCCCGTACCCCGCCAGTCGCTGCTAATTGACCCGGTGCAGGAGATGCCGCCGGGCTTCGACCCGCAATTCGGCGAGCCGGTGGCCTGGGCGTCGTGGTTAGAGTTCAAAGGCGATTATGAGCCCGCGCTGGGCAAGGCTGTGCAGTCGTTTTTGATTACTGACAATGAAAAACTTACGCAAGCGGAGCGTTTAGCAATAGCAAAGAAGCAGTTGGAAATCCGGGGCGTGGCGGAACTCGTTTCGCCGGAAAGTTTGGCGCGGCAGTCGGCGGCGTTTCGGAGTTTTTTGGAGAAAAAATTCGCGCCTCAAAAAACGCTTGGCAAGTTCCCGCTCGAAGGGTTGCACGGCCAGCGCATTTTGAAATTGGAGGCCGATTTTTTTGTTGAAAATGAAGAATTTGTCGCGGTCGTCGCGCTCGCACCTTTTGCCGAGGGTATGAAAAAATGGAGACAACAAGCACAAATGCCCGCTCAGTTGCTGGGCTGGTGGCGGATGATGCTTCGACAAACCAAGCCGAACAAAATGATTCAATTCTGGGTTATTTTTCCGATAGAGGGGCAGGCAGTGGAGATAAGGTTTTGAGAGCGAAAAAAATTAAACACTTATTTAAAAATATTTTTTAAACCCCTTGCATCTTTCAAAAAAGAAGTCTTACCTTTGCATCATCAAAGAAAAATCATGTCAAAACTCGATCTAAGCACGGAAGAAAAAATCAAAGACGCTGCCAAGAAAATTTTCCTGGAGAAAGGTTCGGGTAGCACCACCACACGCGATATCGCGGAGTGCGCTGACACCAATATCGCTTTGGTCAACTATTATTTTCGTAGCAAGGAGAAGTTGTTTCACGAGGTTTTTCGGGAAAGTTTTGTCGAAACGTTCCTGCCCGTTGCTCGTATTTTGAACGACGACCTGCCGTTGGAGGCGAAAATTTACAAATTTGTGGACCACATGATCGAACTGTTGAAGCGTGATCCGTTGCTCCCAATGTTCGTTTTGAGCGAAATGCGTGGGGAAAATTCCAAAATGTGTGAAATGGTGACAGAAAT
>Ga0209172_10003353_pt1 | contig 24791 bp, 19 predicted proteins | sample LarsenN4metaG_FD_184113 | JGI IMG/M metagenome (GOLD analysis project Ga0209172, IMG submission 184113) | Hot spring sediment bacterial and archeal communities from British Columbia, Canada, to study Microbial Dark Matter (Phase II) - Larsen... ... | reverse complement strand
GCCGCCGAGACGGCGCGCTTCCGCTCCTACTGCGAGCGATTCGGTATTCCCGTTCGGGCCGAGCGCTGAGTCGGCACCCGCAAATCGCTCCTGCATTTGCGGCATGCCCGCCGTCCATGGCGGGCAGCCGCAAATCGCTCCTGCATTTGCGGCATGCCCGCCGTCCATGGCGGGCAAAAACGCTGGACTTTTTCGAGTCCGCTTGTGGTATGTTTCGCCGGCATTCGCGAAAAACGCGGGTTTTTCCGCATTTTTTTACTACCCAGGAGTCCCGAGAATGGCCAAAGCACCCACGAAGTCGGAAATCGTCGCTCAGATCTGCAAGGACACCAAACTGTCTCGTAAAGAGGTCGTTGGAGTGTTCGACTCGCTGAACGGCGTGATCAAAAAGAGTCTGCGTAGCGCCGGTCTGTTCACCATGCCCGGCCTGGTCAAGATGAAGGTGGTCAAGAAGCCCGCGGTGCCGGCTCGTGAAGGCATCAACCCGTTCACGAAACAGCCGACGATGTTCAAGGCGAAACCGGCTTCAAAGAAGGTTCGAGTTTTGCCGCTTAAGAACCTGAAAGGATTCGTCAACTAACTTCTCGAAGCTCATTCGCCGCGGCGGGCGGCGACGAGCGATCGTCGCTGCCCCACGCAGCCCTTCCCGTTCGACGGCACGCGGCCCCGTGCGTGTCTTCGTCTCGAATCTCCCTCGTGCGAGCGCGCGGCTCGTGAACCAGCTCCGCTGGATCGCATTGCAAGTGCTTGATCCGGATGACTTGCGGGCGCAGACGCGCGCCGGCCGGCTCACCTTTCGAGGCCCGACGGCAACCGCGGCGACGAGATCAACCGCGCGAGCTCGCGCCACCTCGCCGCCGGGTCGGCGCCCGCGCGCCGTTCCACGTGGCGCGCGACGAGATCCTTACCCAGGTTGTAGTTGATGACGTACGCGCCGTATTGGTCGATGAAGCGGATGCGCTGCGCCGCGCGCTCGCGCGAGCTCAGCGTGTACGTGACATGCCAGTCCGCCGCCGCGGCCGCATCGATGCGGCCGTCGCGGTAGCGGCGGGCGGCCTCGTTGCCGGCATAGGATAGCTGCTCGACGAGCTCCATGACGTCGTAGTACGCGTCGACCGAGGAAGCGTCGATGCCCGCGGCCGGAAACAGCACGTCGCGCTCGAACTGCCGCCGCTCGGCGAGCGGAAATGCCACGTCGATACCGTAATTGGCGGTGCCTTCGGCGATCAGCGACTGCGGCGAGAACAGCGCGTAAACCTGGAACTCCGGCCATCCGCGGTCGCGCACCAAGTGCTTCTCGAGCAGCACGTTATAGACGTGATGGCCGGGATAGCCCTCGTGGCAAGCGAGGTCGATGGCGCGGTCGATGTAGATCGGCAAATCCGTGTTGATCTGGATCAAGCTGCGGAAGTTGCCTTGATACCAGTTGTAGCCGCTCCAGCTCTTGTCCGTCACGTATTCGAGCGTGAAGCTTTCGTTTTCCGGCAGCTCGACGTGCTCGAGCGTGCGGGCGCGGCATCCGTCGATGGCCGCGTCGAACACGGCCGGCAGCCGTTCCTTCGCGATCGCGAATCGGCTTCGAAAGGCTTCGTAACGCTCGAGCAGCGTTCCGTCGCCGGGCAGTCTGCGCCCAAGCTCCGCGAGCACGGCGTCGAACTCGCGTTCCGTATGCTGCGGCGCCACGGCGTCGTAAAGCGCGGCCGATTCGGCATCGAACGACAGGCGCTCGCCGCGCAACATCTTGAGCCGCGCGCGCAGCGATTCGAGCTGCGCCGTCAAGTACCGGTGCCGAAGCCGGTCGAGCTCGTCGGCGTCCGCCGGCGGCACCAATGGCGCCAGCTCCCGGAGCAGCGCTGCGGCCTCGGCATCGAGCTCGGCGAGCCCGCGGCGCGCCGCGACGGCCTCGGTGCGCCACTCCGAAGGGCCGTAGTACGCATCGACGTAGTCGGCATCGTGCACGCCGACGCCTAGGACGAGCTTCACGTAGCGCTCGGCGACGTCGTTCATCTCTGCGGCGGCCGATCGAGCGGACGAGAGCCAGGCAACCGCGAGCAAGCCTCCCCACCAGAGTCGTCGCGCCACGCCCGATACTCCCGGCTGCGCGCGCCCTATTCCGCTTCCGCCAGCGCCTTCATGTTCTTCAGCGCCGTTTCGAACATGCCGCGGCGGCGCGCGATGTCGGCGTCCTTCTCGGCCTGAGAGGCTTTGTCGGAGATGTCGTACACGAGCGTGTACAGCATCTTCGACGTCGTGTCCGTCACGGGCCGCGCCTCCATGAAGCCGTGATAGAGGTTGTAGAACTGGCCTTCGCGCGCGGGCTGCGTATATCCGTACGAGAGCTCCGTCTGCGCGACGAGAATCTCCGTGACGCGGCCGCCCGCGAGCACGCGCACGGTACCCATGCCGCCGTCGCCCGACGTGATCGCACAATCGACGTTGTTGAGCCACTTCGAGATGTCGCAGTAGCCGCCGACTTTCGCCCAAACTTCTTTCGCCGGCCTCGCGATGTCGATCGAGAGCTCGATCGTCGTGTACTCGGGCTCCGCGACCGCGGTGCCGGCCAACGCCGCCGCGCAGACGGCCATCGTCATCGAACGGAAGTGCTTCATGTCGTTTTCTCCCCGCGCGCTCGGCGCTGCTCGATGGTGCTCAGAAATAGGATCCTTTTCAACCGTCGGCTCGAGACGCCCGGACTGCTCCCTCGGCGGCGATCTGTCGCAGCGCCTGCTCGAACACGGCGCTCGGCTGCCCGCCCGAGATCAAATGCTTGCGGTCGATGATGATCGCCGGCACGGAGTGGATACCCACCTCCTGCCAGAAGCGCTCGGCCTGCCGCACTTCCTCGGCGAATTCGCCGCGCTCGAGCACCTTGCGGGCTCGGCTGGCGGGCAGCCCGGCCTCGGCCGCGAGCTCGGCGAGGACGTCGGCGTCGGAGATATTGCGGCTTTCGCCGTGATAGGCCTTGAGCAGGCCGCGCTTCAGTGCGCGCTGCGACCCCGGCGGACCTTCGGCGCCGGCCCAGAACAACAACCGGTGCGCATCGAACGTGTTCCAGACGTGAGAACGCGTGCCGAACGTGAAGCCCTCCTCGGCGCCGCGCGCGGCGATGCGCGCGCGGTTGGCCTCGAGCTGCCCGGGGTCGAGGCCGTATTTGCCGCGCAGGTACTCGGCCGCATCGGCGCCTTCCGGCGGCATCGTGGGATTCAGCTCGAACGGCTGCAGGTGCAGCTCCACCTCGCCGATGTCGTCGCCGATACGCGTCAACGCTCGCTCGAGGGCCGTCATGCCGATGGCGCACCAGGGACACGCGACGTCGGACACAAAATCGATTCTCATGGCGGCACCTCGAACGGCAGCGGCGGGAGCTCGAGATTGTGCCACGGCGGCGCGCGGCGCTTGCGTCAGAAATCGTGCAGCGCCCGCACGAAGGCCTCCACGTCGCCGGCGTCGTTATATATATGTGCCGACGCGCGCAGCGTGCCGTCGAGCTGCAGCCGGTGGTGCAGCACGTGCGCGCAGTGGAAACCGCCCGACACGAATATCGCGTGGGCATCGGCGAGGAGCCGAGCGATGTCCTGCTGCCGCATCGCCGGCCAAGGCAACGACACGGTCGCTAGCGCGATCCGGTCGCGCGCGGAGCGGCCGAGCACCGTGGCGCGCGGCAGGCCGCGCAAGCCCTCGATCATCTGCGCCCCGAGCGCGCGCGAGTGCGCTTCGATCTTCGGCATGCCGATGCGCAACAGAAAATCGACGGCCACGCCGAGCCCGATGACGCCCTCGATGTTCGGGGTTCCGGCCTCGTAGCGGAACGGCGGCTCGAGCGCCTCGAAACGATCGTCGGCCAAGAGGGCGACCATGCCGCCGCCGACGTTGCCTAGCCCCAAGTCGCCGAACCGGTCGCGGCGCACGTAGAGCACGCCGACGCCGTTCGGGCCGAACATCTTGTGGCTCGAGAAGCCGAGGAAGTCGACGCCGAGCGCGTGCACGTCGATCGGCAAGTGCGCGACCGACTGCGACGCGTCGACGAGCACGGGCACGCCGGCCGCATGCGCAGTTGCGATCCACTCCTCGAGCGGCGCGACGGCACCCGTCACGTTCGACACATGCGCGACGGTGACGAGGCGCGTCCGCTTGCCGAGACGCTCGCGCAGCTGCCCCCACTTCGGCACGGCCTCCTCGTCGAGGTCCACGAGAACGGGGCGCGCCGCCGCGCGCCACGGCAGATAGTTCGAATGGTGCTCGGACGCCGGGAACACGATCTCGTCGTCGCGCTCGAGCTTCAGCGCACGCGCGACGAGGTTGAACGAATCCGTGGCGTTGCGCGTGAAGACGATCTCGGCCGGCTGCGCGCCGATCAGCGCCGCGACACGATGGCGCGCGTGCTCGTACGCCTCGGTGGCGGCTTCCGCGAGCGGGTACAGGCCGCGATGAACGTTGGCGCCAAGCGTTTCGTAGTAACGCACGACGGCCGCGATGACCTCGCGCGGCTTCGGTGTCGTCGACGCGCTGTCCAGGTAGACGAACGGCGCCCCGTCGTAGCCGTTCTCGAGCAACGGAAAGCCCGCGGGCTGCATCAGGGTTTGACGAGGCGGTACTTCCCCGAGGCCTCCGGCGCAATCGCGGCCACGCGCTCGCCGCGCAGCGGACGCTCGAGCAAGGCGCCGGCGGCCTGCGCCGCGACCGCCGCGCTCGCCGCGTCGTGCGGATCGACGACGAACAACGTGTCGCCCTCGAGCTGCCACTGCTCGAGAGTCGCCTCGCCTCCGAGCGCCGCGTGCAGCGCATCGTCGATCATCAGCGGCGTCACCGTGGTGCCGCCGACCTCGACGCAGTCGCTGTGCCGGCCTTCCACGCGCTCGAGCAACGGCCCGTCGCTCGAGAGCCCGCACGCGCATGAGCGCGACTCCGCGACTCGAACCACGTCGCCGACGTCGTAGCGGAGCAGCGGCATCCAGGCTCGGCCGAGCGTAGTCACGAGCACGCGAGCGAGCCGCCCGGGGCCAGGCAACGGGACGAGATCGACATGGCTGTGCCGCTCGTTCGGGTGAAGCCGGCCGTGCTCGCACTCCATGAACAGCACGCCGGCTTCCGTGGCGCCATAGAGCTGGAAAACCCGCGCATCGAACGCGCGGCCGATGTCGCGCCGCATCGCGCGCGTCGTGGTCTCGTACGTCAACGTGATGAACTCGGGCGGCGGCAAACGAATGCTGCGCGCGAGTGCGGCTCGCGCGATGATCGCAAGATACGCCGGATCCGCCTCGACACCGCGCGGTGCGAACTCGATCCACTCGTTCAGCATTCGCTCGCAGTCGCGGTCCGTCCAGTGCGTCGGGTCCGCGCTTTCGTTGAAGAACAGGATTCCGTCGATGCTGCGCTCGGCCGCGGTCTGGCTACCGACGTGACAGGTGCCGGCCCCGCACGCCGGCGTCGTCAGCACGGCCTCGCGATAGCCGGGGCGATCGAGCGACCGTGCGATCAGCGCGTTCAAGCGCATCGCCTCGCGCTCCTGCGGGTCCCACCACGACCATTCCCAGATGACTTGCAGCCGGTCGGCCGTCGTGCCCGACGTCGCGAGCAACGTGACCTGCTCGCTGCGCATCGCGGCGGACAGGTCCTGGTGGGCGCGAACGAGCGCCCTCGGAAAGCCGCGGCGCAGCTCGCGCTTGCCGACGGGCGGAAGGCGAGCGAGCCACTTGTCGACGGCTCCGGGATCGGCCGGCGGCTGCGGCCGATCGCGGTACAGCGGCACTTCGGCCACCATGCGCCGCGTCTCTTCGCCGACGCGCTGCCAGTGTGATTGTGAATAGCTCATGTCTCTTCGGCCGGTAACCGGCGTTCGATCCTCGCGGCGCCACGCGGCTCAGCCGCGAAAACGGGAACCGGCTCGCCTCGCGCGCGCATTCTGCCACCGCCGCGAGCCAGCAGCGCGCCGCCGCTCGGCACTCCGTACGCCGTCGCCTTGCGCCTCAGCTCTCGCGCGCGGACGGCGGCGAACGACCTCGCTTCCGGCCAGCCGTCGGCCTCGCCATGGCAGTCGACCGAGCATGGCGCCAATCCCAAGCACTCGAACGTCTCGGCCTCGTCGTCTCCGGCGCCCGCGCTCGGCCAGCGGATCCAGCGTGCACCGAGCATGATGGCGCCGGCACTCATTCCTGCAAATACGACACCGCGAGCCGCCGCTGCGCGAACGTCCCCAACGAGTTGCGCGCGCTCGAGGACACGCATGCCGGCTTCCACGTCACCGCCGCCGACGAAGACGAAGTGAACGCGCTCGAGCGCCCGGTGCGCCGCTCCTCGAGCGCCGCGGCGCGCCGCGAGCTTGGGCCATATGACGTCTTTCGCTCCGGCGGCCGCAACGAGGCTGCAAAGCCTCGTGCCGAACTCCTCGTCGTCGCCGTTGGCGGCTCCGATGTACAACGCGAGCGGCGCTTCCACGCGCGCGAAAGCGATGGCCTCTTCGAGGTACGGCAGCGTGCCGAAATGGCGGCTGCCGAACTGGCCGCCGATCAACATGACGGGCTTGCGCAAACGGGCTCCTGGCACGTGGCGTCGCGATGCTAGCAGTCGGCGCGATCGCGCGAAACGCCGCGGCTCAACCCGCGAGCCGCTGCGCCAAGGCCTGAAGGGCGGCCAGCATGTCGCATGAGGCCGTCAGCACGAGCGTGAGGGGATCGCCGTGCGCTTGCAACCACTTGCGCGCCGTGCGGATCGTGAAGCGCTCGAGCTTCAGCCGGCCGTTGACGAGCGACCAGTCGATCGGCATCGAAACGGGCGCCCCGGGCAACGGCCGCGCGCAGAACGGCGAGACGAGCAGCCGGCCGTGGCCGTTCTGCAAGTAGTCGAGATACACCTTGCCGTCGCGGTCGGACACGGAGCGCACGATCGTCGCGATGTCGGGCAGCGACTTCGCCGTGAAGCGCGCGAGGAGCTCCGCGAGCGTGCGCGACTGCTCGTAGGTGTAGCGCGCGCCGAGCGGGATCAGCACGTGCAGCCCCGTCGAGCCGCTCGTCTTGACGAAGCTCTCGAGGCCGATGTCCTCGCAGAGCTCGTGCAGGTGGCGCGCAATCGCGACGACGTGCTTGAGCGGCGCGCCCTTCGGGTCGAGGTCGAGGATGCACCAGTCCGGGCGCTCGAGCGCCGCGACACGACTCGACCAGACGTGCAGCGGGATCGTGCCCATGTTTGCGACGTAGAGCAGCGACTCGACGTCGTCGAGGACGAAATAACGGATCTCGCGCTCCGCGTGCTCGCTCCACATCGTCTCGAGCCGCAGCCAGCTCGGCGCGTATGCGGGCGCGTCCTTTTGGAAGAACGACTTGCCGTCGATGCCGTCCGGATAGCGCGTCAGGACGACGGGCCGGTCCTTCAAATACGGCAGCAGCCACTCGGAGACGCCTTCGTAGTAAGCGATCAAATCGCCTTTCGTGTAGCCGTCGGCCGGCCAGAACACTTTGTCGAGATTCGTGAATGCAACCGCAGGCCGCTCGGGCTTTTCTTCGGCAATCGGCGCCGGCTCTTGGGCCTCGTCCTCGCCGGCCGCGTCGGCATGCCATACGCACTCGAGGGGCTTTTTGTCGTCGCGAAGCCTCGAGAAGACCGGTTGGCGCAGCATGCCGTCCGGCGTGCGTTGCTTGAACTTCACCTGCACGACGGGCCCGTCCGCGATCCAGACGGCACCTCGCGGGGTCTCGGCCGCCGCCAGCGGCTCGCCGCGCGGCTTCCCTGCGAGCAGCGGCTCGAGCGCCGCGAAGTCGCGTGCCGCGAACCCGCTGCCGGCGCGACCCGCATACGTGAGCTCGCCGCCCCGGTATTGACCGAGCAGCAGCGCGCCGAAACCCGGGCCGCCTTGCTTCGGCGGCAAGTAGCCGACGACGACGAAGTCGTCGGACTTCGCCGCGTTGATCTTGACCCAATCGGCCGAGCGCTTGCTCACGTACGGCGATGCCGCGCGCTTGCCGATGACGCCTTCGAGCCCGAGCCGCTCGGCCTCGGCGAACAACGCCTCGCCCTGCTCGTCGAAGTGCTCCGAGTAGCGCAGGGCGCCCGCTACCGGCAGCAGCGCGCGCAACGCGGCCTTGCGCTCGACGAGCGGCAGCGCGCGCAGATCGAAGCCGTCGAATGCGAGCAGATCGAACGCGTAGATGCTCGCCGGAAGCTCGAGCGCCGCGCGCGCGACGTCGGCTCGACGAGTGAGCCGCCCGCGTTTCTGCAGCAGCGAGAAGCTCGGCAGACCGCGCGCGTCGAGCACGACGACCTCCGCGTCGATGATGAACTGCGCGAACGGCAACGCCGCGACGATCTCGGCGATTTCGGGAAACGTGGCCGTGAAGTCGTTGCCGGCGCGCGAATACAGCTTGACCTCGCCGGCGCGCTTCTCGGCGAACAGCCGATAGCCGTCGTACTTGAGCTCGAACACCCATTTCGGATTCGAGAACGGCTTGCCCGGCGTCGCGAGCATCGGTTTCAGATCGCGCGCTCGCACGTCGCGCCGAGCCGCGCCCAGCTTGCGGAGCCGTGCAGCGACCTCGGCGCCGCGCGGATCGCCGTTCGCGACCTGCTCGACGGTTCTTCCGGAGAGCACGGAATCGTGCGGGTAGTCCTCCGTGGAATTCGTCGTGGCGTACGCGTCGCGCTCCTTGATCAGCAGCCACTCGTTCTTGCCGCGCTTCGTCTTGACGAGCGTCCACTTGCCGCGCAGCTTGTGGCCTCTGAGCTCGAACAGGAGCTTCCCCTTGTCGAAGCCGTCCGCGATGTCGTTCAGCGCCACCCACTGGCCGCGGTCCCAGACGATGACGGCCCCGGCGCCATAGTTGTCGGGCGGAATCACGCCTTCGAAGTTGACGTAGTCGACGGGGTGGTCCTCGACGTGAACGGCCAGGCGCTTGTCCGCGGGGTTCGGCGACGGACCCTTCGGCACGGCCCAGGACTTCAGCACGCCGTCGAGCTCGAGCCTGAAGTCGTAATGAGTCCGCCGCGCAGCGTGCTGCTGGACCACGAACCGCTGACCGCCCGGCAGCGCGGCGCCGAAGGGCTCCGGAGTTCGATCGGCCTTTCGCTTTGCGCGATAACTCTCTAAGTTGCCGACATTTTTTGTTGTCACCGCGTAGGCGAGCATATATGATCCGCGCATGCCAGCGCGAGCATTGTCGACCGCCACCATCTCGTTTGGTCTCGTGTCGATTCCGGTGAAGCTCTACTCGGCCGCCGAGTCCAAGGCGGCGTTGTCGTTCAACCAGATCCACAAGAAGGACGGCGCGCGCGTCAAGCAGCAGCTGATCTCGTCGCGCACGGGCGAGGTCGTGCCGCGCGAGGAAATCGTCAAAGGCTACGAGTTTGCGAAGGACCAGTACGTGCTGTTCGAGCCCGAGGAGCTCAAAGCTCTGGAGGCCCAGGCCACGCACACGATCGACATCACGGAGTTCTTGAAGGCCGAGCAGATCGAGCGGCGCTATCTCGACAAGGTCTATTACTTGGGCACCGACAAGGGCGGCGCTCGCGCGTACAAGCTGCTCGCGCAGGTGCTCGTCGACACGGGTCGCATCGCGCTCGGCAAGTACGCGGCGCGCGGCAAGCAGTACCTCGTCATGGTGCGGCCGATGGAGAACGGGCTCGTCATGGAGCAGCTCCATTATCCCGACGAGCTGCGCTCCTTCAGCGAGGTGCCGATCGAGGACGCGACGCTGAAGCCCGCCGAGATCAAGCTCGCGACGCAGCTCGTCGAGCAAGCCGCGAGCGACGAGTTCCGGCCCGAAAACTACAAGGACGAGGTGCGGGAGCGCATGCTCGCGTTGATCCAGCGGAAGGTCGAAGGCGAGGACATCACGCTGGCGCCGACCGCGGAGCCGGAGCACAAGATCATCGACATCATGGAAGCGCTGAAGGCGAGCCTCGCCGCCGGCAAGAAGCCGGCGCAAGCCGCTGCCGAGCAAAAACCCGCTCCCGCCGCGAAGCCGAAGGCCGCCGCGAAAAAGCGCGCCGCCAAGTAGGCGCGCATGAAAGCGTATTCGACGCGCGAGGTCGCCGAGCTTCTCGGGCTCGACGTCGCACGCGTGCGGTCTTTGATGCGCTCCGGCGTCGTGACGCCGCAGCGCGACGACGCGGGCCGCGCGAGCTTCACGTTTCAAGACCTCGTGCTGCTGCGCACGGCGAAAGGCCTCATGGACGCCAAAGTGCCCCCGCGCCGCATCACGAAGGCGCTGCAAGCCTTGGCGCGCCAGCTTCCGACCGATCGGCCGCTCTCGGCGGTGCGCGTACAGATCGACGGCGACCGGGTGATCGTGCGTGACAGCGCCAGCTCGTGGGAGCCCGAGTCGAAACAGACCGTGCTCGATTTCTCGATGCGCGAGCTCGGCGAGAAGGTCGCCCCTCTCGCGCGCGAGTCCGTGCAGCGCGCGCTGCGCGCGGCTTCGTCAGCCGACGATTTGTTCCACGCCGGGCTCGAGAGCGAGGAGATCGGCGCGACGGCCGACGCGGAGCGCGCGTATCGCGACGCCATCGCGGCGGATCCCGGGCACACCGCCGCGCACATCAATTTGGGCCGGCTGCGGCACGTCGCGAAGGCGCTCGAGGAAGCCGAGAGGCTTTATCGGCGCGCGCTCGAGCTCGAGCCGAGCCATCCGACGGCGCGGTTCAATCTAGGCGTCGTGCTCGAGGACCGCGGCGCAACGGCCGAAGCCATCGAGCAGTACCGCGAGGCCGTGCGCCTCGACCCGCGCGTCGCGGACGTGCACTTCAATCTCGCGCGGCTCTATCAGCAGACGGGCGATCAGCAGGCCGCGCTGCGGCACTTCTCACGCTTCCGCGCGCTGACGCGCGACGGCGCAGACTGAGCCTGGCGGGCTCGCAAGGTCGGTCCGTTACGTCGGCTCGTCGGAGGACCCGAGAACACCGCCGCGCCGCCGAATTGCCGGCAGCACGATGCGACGCCTGCAGCGCGCGCTCGCCTAGCGAGTGGGCTCATCCGCAAAGATCTGGAATCGAGCTGCGGACTTCTTCCAGGAGCGTTTGCAACGCCACGTTCGACTGTACGACGGCGTATCGGCTTTGCTCACACCAGGCCTGCCGAGCTCGAGCGCTCGATCTCAAGAAGTCGAGCCAGGACTGCCTCGGTCCGTCCGAGCTGCGGACGCACTCGCTGAGGATGCCGTGCGGTTCCCATAACCGCATTTCTCCGCTCGGCAGGATCATCACGTGCCCGGCAAACGAGGCTTCGGTGCCGACGGGCCCCCGACGAGCTGCAAAATCGGCACCGGGGAACATGCGGGCGAGCTCCTCCGCTGACTTATACCCAAAGGCGCACAACTCGACGACGTCACCGACCTTGGGCATGTCCGCATCGGATACCAGGCGATCCAGCGCGAGGCCGGGCGGGCCTTCGACGGCCCAACGGCGAACTCGTCCGTCCGCTGCGCGTCCCTCGATCGTCGTGATCGAATGCGGGCTCATATGCTCGAAGCGAACGACCGTGCCCTTGATCCAGGTCGCCGTCGCGACGTACATGCTTCCCGAGTGATGAGCGCTCGCAGAGGCAGCGCACGCGAGAACCGCCAGCGCGCCCGGCCAAATCGTCGTCGCTTTCCGCATGAAGGGCTCCTTGTCTCTACGTTTGTAGACTAACATCGACAGCCGTAGAGATGTCAAGCCGTTCGTCGGAGCGCCGGGCCCTCCTTCCGCTGCTGCTCTGCAGCGACCGATACGCCGACGAGGCGTCACGCGGCCGCGCAGAAAGTCACGTTCCTTCTCCATGAAGTCGGCGCAACACGTCGAGCGTGAGCTGCTCCCAACCTTCCGCCGACAAGGCCACGGAGCGGACGCGCTTCACTTCCGTAATCGCTTCGGCTGGGGCGAGGCGCTCCGTTGCGCACAGATAGTAAGACAGGAACATTCCAGTTCGATCTTTGCCCGAGCTGCAGTGGACGAGAACGCTGCGGCCCGCCGCAATCGAGCTCACTGCGAACTCCAGCGCCCGGGGCAACGCGTCGAGGCAAACTTCGAGATCTCCAGGCAATGGGGGCGCCGCGTCCGACAATGGGATGCAACAGTAACGGATGCCCACAGAGGAAAGATCGTCGGAGTGAACCAACTCGCCGTCGTTGACGGAAAGAACGGCCCCAATTCCGCCGGCTGCGAGGTCTGCCGGCATCCACGCGTCGCGGTTGGGGCCGCTACGGCCGGCAATGACCCCGCGTCGCAGCCAGAATACGTGGCGCATCGGGTCGGCCGCTTAGTTTCGAGGCCGGTGCCGGAAATGCCGATTCATCGTGTGGTCAAATCCGACTGACGTCTCGGAAGTGTGCAACGCCAACCTACCGACGTCGAGCGCCGGATCGTCGAGAGGCGCGTGCCAAGACGGTCCGTCGGCGAGCGCCTCGCCCTTCCGACGAATTTCCGACCAACCCGCCGCTCGGCTCAACGCAGCGGCTTCGGCGAATGCGACCGAAGCAGCTCGGCGAAGTCCTGCGCCGCAACGGGCGTGCTGAAGTAGTAGCCCTGCATCTCGTCGCAGAGCCGGTCGGAGAGGAATGCCTGCTGCTCCGGCGTCTCGACGCCCTCCGCGACGACGGTCAAGCTCAGCGTCTTGCCCATCGCGATGATGGCCTCGGCGATGGCCCTGTCCTCGGCGTCGTTCGGCACCTCGCGGATGAACGAACGGTCCACCTTCAGGGTGTCGATCGGGAAGCGCTTCAGGTGCGCGAGCGACGAGTAGCCCGTGCCGAAGTCGTCGATCGCGAGCCGGACGCCGAGCTCCTTGATCGACGTCAGCAGGCGCACGGCGCGCTCGGCATTGTGCATGATCGTGCTCTCCGTCACTTCGAGCTCTAGCAGCGACGGATCGAGCCCCGTCTCGGCGAGCACGGCTTCGATCTCGCGGATGAGCCCCTCGTCGTTCATCTGGCGCATGGACAGGTTCACCGACATCCGCACGGGCGGCAGGCCCTGCTTCTGCCACGCCACGCTCTGCGCGCAAGCCGTCCTGAGCACCCATTTGCCGATCGGCACGATGAGGCCCGTTTCTTCCGCGAGCGGAATGAAACGGGCCGGAGACACGGAGCCGAGCTCCGGGTTGTGCCAGCGCAGCAGCGCCTCGACGCCCGTGATCGCGCCCGTCCGGAAATTGACCTTCGCTTGGTAGTGCAGTGTGAGCTCGTCGAGCTCGAGCGCGCGGCGCAAGTTCGTCTCGAGCGACAAGCGCTCGATCGAGTGCGGCTTCATGCGGCTCGTGAAGAACTGGAAGTTGTTCTTGCCCTCCTCCTTCGCGAGATACATCGCCATGTCGGCGTTCTTCATGATCGACTGATCGTCTTGGCCGTCGTCGGGGTGCAGACAGACGCCGATGCTCGCCGTGACGCGGCATTCTTGGCCCAAGATCACGACGGGTTTCATGACCACGCTCAAGATGTTGCGCGCGACGGACGCCGCTTGCGCCGGATCGTTGACCTCCTGGAGCAGCACGACGAACTCGTCGCCGCCGAGGCGCGCCACGACGTCGCTCGCGCGCAAGCACTCGCGCAAGCGGGCGCCGATCTCGCGCAGCAATACGTCGCCCGCCTCGTGCCCCAACGTGTCGTTGATGACCTTGAAGCGGTCCAGGTCGATGAAGAGCACCGCGAGCTTGCGCCCGTAGCGGCGCGACGTCTCGATCGAAAGGCCGAGCAGCTGCTGGAACATCACGCGGTTCGGCAGTCCCGTGAGGCCGTCGTGTGTCGCAAGGTACTGAATCCGCTCCTCGGCCCCCTTGCGCGACGAGATGTCCTCGACGATCGAGATGTCGTAAAGGCACTTGCCGGCGCGGTCGCGCTTGCACGCGATCGTCAGCCCCACCCAGATCGGCGAGCCGTCCTTGCGCAGATACCGCTTTTCGAGCTTGAACGACTGAATGGCGCCGGAGCGTAGCTGATCGCGCAGGTCGTCGGTCGCGTTCGCGTCACCGGGATGCGAGACGTCCTTGACCGTCATCGTCAACAGCTCTTGCTCGGTGTAGCCGAGCATCGAGCAGAGCTGCGGGTTCACGTAGCGAAAGCGGCCGCCGTCCTCGACGTGCGCGATGCCGATCGCCGCGAGCTCCATCGTCGACGAGAAGCGCTCCTCGCTTTCGCGCAGCTTCTCGAGCGCCAGCGCGCGCTGATAAAAGCGGCCGACCTCGTCGCTCGCTCTGCGCAAAATGCGCAAGAACTGCGGTTCCGGCGCCGCAACGCGGGGCGCATAGAAGTCGAGCACGCCGACCGTCGCGCCGCCGACCTTCACGGGAACTACGAGCCCGGTGTTCCAGCCGTTCGTCTCGGCTCGCTCGAGCCGCGAGGTGCGAGGATCGCGCACCACATCTCCGATCCACACGGGGCCGTGGCTGAGCCAGTGCGGCAGCCGGTCCCCGGCCGAAAGAACGGAGCGGCGGTCATCCCCGGCGGAGCACCAGCCGGCCTCGTGCCACAACGTGTCGCGCTGCGGGTCGACGCTCCAGAAATTGCCGGCCGTCCAGTCCTGCGCTTCGCACATCGCACGAATCACCGCGCTCAAGCCGGCCGCGAGGTTCTCGGCGTCGGCAAGCGTGTGCGCAATCTCGTGCTCGAGCCGCCGCAGGCGCTGAGCGTGGATCTCGGCGCTGACCTCGCGCGCGATACCGCGGTAGCCCTTGAAGCGGTTGCGCCGGTCGAAGACGGGTTGACCGCTCAACCGAAAGTAACGAGCGCCGGCTGCTTCGGAGCCGAGGCAATGCAGCTCGTCGCGGAATTCGGCTCGCTGCTCGAGCGTCGCGACGAACGATGCCCAGCCGTCGGGCTCTGCCGGCGCGCCGAAGAACTCCCAGCTCGTGCGGCCTACGAGGGCGCCGAGCGCCGCATCCGGCTCGCGGCTCGGCCGGTACAGCGTGAACCGGTAGTGCTCGTCCTGCTCCCAATAGAAATCGGCTGCGAGATCGAGAACCGACTGCAGGCGCTCGTCGGCCAGCCGCGAGCTTGCCGCCGCGTTCGATACGCGTTGCGGTGCGGCCGCGCGCGCCGCGGTTTTGGTCCGACCCATCTGCCTCGACCCCCGGAACAATGCTCCCGCCGACAACGCGCGGACGTGCGAAGCCTGAAGGAGTCATTTCCGGCGCCAGTGAGGCAATGGCCCTCACGGCAGCCTGCGACGGTCGCGCGGTTGGTGAGAATAACGGCACCGCGTCTTTCCGGGTGAGCAGCTCATCTCACTGGAGGAGGGGGCAAATGCGACGCCGTTAACGTCTCGGCAACGTTTCGCCCTTTCATGGGGCAACCGCGCGCCGGCCGCGCGCCATCGCCAGGAGCTCGGCCGCGAGCTTCGGGCCCGTCGCGCCGTCCTCGTGCTTGAAGAAAACGTGTGCCTCCGCGACGCGGGAAGCCCGGATGCGCTCGAGCCAGCGCTCGAGGTCCTCGAGCGAATAGTCGACGCGGCGGAGCCGCAGGTACGCCCAATCCGCGGTCCACGGCTTCAGCTCGAAGGTCTCGTCGCTCTCGCTTTGGACTAGCGCCGCGTTCCGCGACTCGAGCTTCTTGAACACGGTCGGCACGTGCCACGAGTCGTTGCGAAACTCGAACGCGACGCGCCATCCCTCGGGCAGCTCGCTCAGAAAGGCGACCAGCGCGGTCTCGTCGCAGCGCGCGTGCGGCGGCAGCTGCACGAGCAGCGAGCCGAGCGTGGGGCCGAGATCCGCGAGCGCCGTCCCGAGCGCCGAGAGCTCGGCGCCGCAATCCTTGAGCCGCTTCGAGTGCGAGATGCGGCGCGGCATCTTGATGGCAAAACGAAACGAATCAGGGACTTGAGAGCGCCAACCCTGAATCGCCGCGGTATTCGGCATCCTGTAGAAGGTGTTGTTGATCTCTACGATCGGCAACCGCGTGGCGTAATGCGCAAGCATCCCCTTGGCCGAGAGGTCATCCGGATAGAACGCTCCGAGCCATTCCTTGTACGAGAAGCCGCTGGTGCCGGCGAGCAGTCGCATTTTGCCACCTATTTCCCGAAGCCCCGCTGGACAAGATATGCTTGAGGTCAGAATCGTTCGGCGCGAACGCCTCGATGCTAGAGGCGCGAGAGGATACCTCGCAACGGGAGCCAGGCGGACTCATTCGATAATGGATCAATACGCGGGCATTCGAGACCAACTCATCGCGAAGCAGGCCGAGCTCGTGCGTCGCCTCGCACGGCTCAAGGAAAATCTGACGAGCGGGCGCAGCGCGGACTCGCAAGAGCAGGCGCAGGAGCTCGAGAACGCGGAGGTCGTCGATGCCCTCGGCAACGAGGCGCGCGCCGAGATCAGCAAGATTGCCCGGGCGCTCGACCAGATCAAGAACAACACCTACGGCATCTGCGTCGACTGCGGCGAGACGATCCCGATGGCGCGGCTCGAGGCGCATCCGTTCGCCGACCGCTGCATCCGTTGCGCGACGGCGGCCGAGGCGCGGCGCGGCCATCGCTGACTCAGCCGCGATCCCTCACCGATTTGGCGGCGCCGGCGCCGCGGCTCAGGCCGCGGTCGCCGCGCGCGGCGCGGTTTCGCGCACCGCGGCCACGGCCCAGCGCCGCCAGAGCTGCTGCTCGATCTCGCGCGCGCGCGCCGCCCCCGCCGCCTTGATCGGTCCGTAGCCGCGAGAGTGCTGCGGCAACCGCGCGAGCTCGAGCGCGAGGTCGTAGCGCGCGTCGTCGAGCTCGCTCTCGATGCGGTCGAGCAGCGCCTCGTAGCGCTCGAGCAGCTCGCGCTCGAGGCGGCGATCGGCGCTCAGCGCGAACGGATCGAGCTTGCTTCCACGCAACCAGCGCAGCTTGGCTAGCATCCGCAAGACCGGCACGACCCACGGGCCGAGCTCGTACTTTTTCGGCCGGCCCGTGGCGGGATCGCCGCGCGCGAGGAGCGGCGGCGAAAAATGGAAGCTCATGCGCACGCCGGCGCCGAAATTGCGCTTGACGCTTTGGATGAACGTGGAGTCCGTGTGCAGCCGAGCGACCTCGTACTCGTCCTTGTAGGCGAGCACGGCGAAATAGTTCCGGGCCACGGCCTCTTGGAGCGCCTGGCTCCCCGGCCGCACGCGCTGCTCGACGGCGGCGATGCGCTCGAGCCGCGCGCGATAGCGCTGCGCGTACGCGCGGTCCTGATAGCCGACGAGAAATTCTTCGCGCCGCGCAATCGCCTCCGGCAGCGACTTCGAGCGCGGCTGCTCGCCGTCCTTCGCCGTCGCGAGCCGCTCGACCTCGGTCGGACTCTCGGCGGCGAACCGCCCCCAATCGAAGGCGAGCTTGTTCTCCCCCACGTTGCGGCCGTAGAGCTCGAGCGCGCGGTACAGCGCCGCGCCCGAAACCGGCAACAGGCCGCGTTGAAACGCGAAGCCGAGCATCAGCACGTTCGCGCCGATGCTGTCGCCGAGCAGCGCCGACGCGAGCCGCGTGGCGTCGAGCGTCGCGACGTCGCCGGCTCGACCGGCCGAGCGCAGCGCCGCGACGAGTGCTCTGCCGGGGAACCCGAAGTCGCGATCGCGAATGAAGTTCGACGGCATCTCCTCGTGCGTGTTGACGATGACGGCGGATCGCTCCGCCGACAACATCGACAACGGCTCCTTGCCGGCGGCGACGACGAGATCCGCGCCGAGCAGCAGGTCGACTTGCCCGGCCGGAATGCGCATGCCGTGCAAGCGCTCTGCGTCCGCTGCGATGCGCACGTGCGACAGCACGGCGCCGTACTTCTGCGCGAGCCCCGTCTGATCGAGTTGTTGAACGGCCTTGCCTTCGAGGTGCGCGGCGAGCCCGAGCAGCCCGCTGGCCGTGACGACGCCCGTTCCGCCGACGCCCGCGATGAGCACGTTGTGCACGCCGTCGAGCACGGCGGGCTTCGGTTCCGGCAAGCTCGGCAACTCCGCGGCGGCGAGCGGCCGCGGCGGATTGCGCTTGGCGCCGCGCAGCGTCACGAAGCTCGGACAAAACCCGTTCAAGCAGCTGAAATCCTGGTTGCACGAAGACTGATTGATGCGTCGCTTGCGGCCGAATTCCGTCTCGAGCGCCATGACGGATAAGCAATTCGATTGGACGTTGCAATCGCCGCAGCCTTCGCAGACCAGATCGTTGATGACGACGCGCCGGTCCGGCGTCGGCACGAGGCCGCGTTTGCGTTTGCGGTGCAGCTCCGCGGCGCACGTCTGATCGTAGATCAGCGCCGACACGCCGCGAACCTCTTTCAGCTCGCGCTGCAACCGGTCGAGCTCGCGGCGGTGATGCACCGTCACGGACGGCGGCAAGCCGTTCGCGCCGTCGTATTTCTTGGGGTCGTCCGTGACGACGATGATCGGGCGCACGCCTTCGCCGACGAGCTGCTGCGCCACTCCGGCCACGGTCAAGTGGCCTTCGACGGGCTGACCGCCCGTCATCGCGACGGCGTCGTTGAACAGGATCTTGTAGGTCATGTTCACGCCCGCGGCGACCGCTGCCCGAATCGCGAGCGTGCCCGAGTGCGCGTAGGTGCCGTCGCCCAAGTTCTGAAACACGTGCGGCGTCTCGGTGAACGGAGCTTGACCGATCCACGTGGCGCCCTCGCCGCCCATCTGCGTGAACGTGACGGTGTCGCGGTCCATCCACGCCGCCATGTAGTGGCAGCCGATGCCGCCGACGGCGCGGCTGCCTTCGGGCACGCGCGTGGAGGTGTTGTGCGGACAGCCCGAGCAGAAATGCGGCAGCCGCTGCACTTCCTCTTCCACCGTTGCGAGCCGGCGGTCCTGCTGCTCGAGAAAGCGCACGCGTTCCTCGATGTCGGTGCTCGAGTGGAACCGCCGCATCCGCTTCGCGAGCACGCGCGCGATCAGCGCCGGCGTCAGCTCGCCGTTCGACGGCAGCAGCCATTCGCCGCGCTCGTCGCGTTTGCCTACGACGAGCGGGCGGCGCTTCGCCTGCCAGTCGTAGAGCTGCTCCTTGAGCTGGCTCTCGACGACGCCGCGCTTTTCCTCGACTACGATGATCTCCTCGAGACCCTCGGCGAAACGCCGGATCGACTCGGGCTCGAGCGGCCAGCTCATGCCGACCTTGTAGAGCTTGATGCCGACCTCGGCCGCGCGGGCGCGATCGAGCTTGAGATCGTCGAGCGCCTGCAGCACGTCGAGGTGAGCCTTGCCCGTCGTCACGATGCCGAGCCGCGGATAGCGGCTGTCGATGATCGTTCGATCGAGCGCGTTCGCGCGCGCGAACGCGAGCGCGGCCGGCAGCTTGAAGCGCTGCAGGCGATACTCCTGATCGTTCGGCGGATCGGGCCAACGGATGTTCAGCCCGCCCGGCGGCAGCGGAAAATCCGGCGTCACGATCGAGAGCCGCTCCGGCGTCAGAGCGAAGCTCTGCGTGGCATCGGCCGTCTCCTGCGTCACCTTGAGCCCGACCCAGCAGCCGCTGAAGCGAGACAGCGCGTAGCCGTAGAGGCCGAGCTCGACGATTTCCTCGACGTCGGCCGGAGCGAGCACCGGCATCGAAGCGTCGATGAACGCGTACTCGCTCTGATGCGGCAGCGAGGACGACTTGCACGTGTGGTCGTCGCCGGCAACCGCGATGACGCCGCCCAAGCGCGACGTGCCGGCCGCGTTGCCGTGCTTGAACGGATCGCCCGAGCGGTCGACGCCGGGACCTTTGCCGTACCACATGCCGAACACGCCGTCATGACGCGCGCCGGCGAACAGTTGCGCCTGCTGCGTGCCCCAGATCGACGTCGCCGCGAGGTCCTCGTTCAAGCCGGGCTGGAAGCGGATTTGCGCGGCGTCGAGATAGGGGGCCGCGCGCCACAGCTCGCGATCGAGGCCGCCGAGCGGGGAGCCGCGATAGCCGGAGACGAAGCCCGCCGTGTTCAGGCCCGCGAGCCGGTCGCGGTGGCTTTGCGCGAGCAGCAGCCGCACCAACGCCTGCAGACCCGTGATGAACAGCGGCCCGGTTTCGTCGAACCGGTACCAGTCGTCCAATCGTGCGATCTGCCTGAGCTGCATGCCTCTCCTGGTCTCCCCCCGTCCAGGGTGCAGACGCCCGGCATTATGGGCCATTTCCCCGGCCGAAGGGGCGAATCATCGAGCCGTGCGGGCGCGCAACACTTCGGCGAAGAGCTCCGAGTCGACGTTGCCGCCGGACAGCACGACGGCAATGCACTGGCCGCGCGGCTTTCGCTCGGCCAGCACGGCCGCGAGCGCGGCCGCCCCGGACGGCTCGACGATGACTCGCAAGTGTTCCGCGGCCGCCGCCATCGCGTCGCGAACCTGATCGTCGTCGACGGCGAGAGCGCCGGCAAGCTCGCGCCGATTGATCGCAAAGGCGATGGCCCCCGGAGTCGGCGCACGCAGCCCGTCGCAAAGCGTCGTTGCCCCCGGCGCGACGGTGCGCCGCTCGCCGGCCGCCAGCGACGCCGCGAGATCCTCGAAGCCGCGCGGCTCGACGGCGTACACGGCGCAGCTCGGCCACTCGTTCTTGATCGCGAGCGCACACCCGGCGATGAGCCCGCCGCCGCTCGCCGGCACGTAGAGCGCGTCGATCTCGGCGTGGCGGCGGCGCGCGGCGCGCGCGAGCTCGCGCGCGAGCGTGCCTTGTCCCGCGATGATGTGCGCGTGCTCGAACGGCGGCACGAGCGCGGCGCCGCGTTCCTCGGCGAGCTTCGTGGCGATCGCTTCGCGGTCCTCGCGCTCGCGATCGTAGAGCACGATCTCGGCGCCGAGGTTGCGAGTGCGCGCAAGCTTCACGGCCGGCGCGTCGGCCGGCATGACGATCGTCGCCGGCACGCGTAGCCAGCGCGCGGCGAGCGCCACGGCTTGCGCGTGGTTGCCCGACGAGTACGCGACGACGCCGGCCTGCCGCTCGTCGGCGGAGAGCTGCAGCAGACGGTTCAACGCCCCGCGGATCTTGAAGCTGCCGCCATGCTGCAGACATTCGGCCTTGAGCAGCACGCGCGCGCCGACTTCGGCGTTGATGGCTTCGGACTCGAGCACGGGCGTCTCGACGAGCCAACCGCGTAACCGGACTTCGGCGTCGGCGACGTCCGCGACTGTAGGCAGAACGTTGCTCATGGCGAATCAACCTTGCGCCTAGTCTACTTTCCGGCGCAAAAGTCGGACACCTCGCCGCGCTGACACGGAAGGCCGGCGGGTCATTTTCTGCAGGCTCGTACCTCGTCTGACGACATAGCACGTAAGCGCGCGCTGCTGTGCAACGGACGCCGTTGACGAGGCCTGGGTGTTTTGCTACCTTACATCACACATGAGTCGTAAGGACAAACTGCGCGCGCTGGAACGAGCCGCCGAGTCGATGGTGCAGGGCTCGCTCTCGGAGTCGACGCGCCAGTGCGGTGACCCCTCCTGCGCCTGCGCGCACGACCCAGCGTACCGCCACGGTCCGCACCTGTATTTTCGCTACAAGGCCGAGGGCCGAGCGCACTCGGTGTATGTGCCGCCCGAACAAGACGCGGCGATTCGAAATGCGCAGCAAGCCTGGCGGGAGTTCCAGGAGCTTGGGGCCGAGATTTCGGCCGACAACCGGGCGCGGCTGTTAGACGGTCTTCAGCGCGAGAAGCGCGCCGTCCGAGCACAGCGAATGGCCCGTAAACGAGCGCGACGCGGCGGTGACGCTAAGTGATCGAGCTGCGCCGCCGGCAGATGAACTTCGCCGAAGGCCTGATCGCCGAGGAAGTGAGTCCGTTGTGGGACGAATGGATGCGGCAAGTCGATCAGGTGCTCGAAGACGAGAAGATCCTCCAGATCGTTCACGAGGCGCTGGCCCAGCGGTACCCCTTAAGCCGCAGCCGCGGGCGGCCGGGAACGCCGGCCGAAGTCGTGGTGCGCATGCTGCTGCTGAAGCACCTGCGCAATTGGAGCTACGCGACGCTCGAGCGCGAGGTGCGGGCCAACCTCGTGTACCGGCAGTTCACGCGCGTCGGCGCCGAGAAAGTGCCCGATGCCAAGACACTGGGCCGGCTCGCGTTGGCGCTCGGGCCGCAGATCGTCGCGCAACTCCACCAGCGCGTGGTCGCCATCGCGCACGAGAAGGGGATCGTGCGCGGGCGGCGGTTACGCGTGGACACCACGGTGGTTGAGACGAACATCCATTATCCGACGGACAGCTCGCTGCTGGGTGACGGAGTGCGCGTGCTGACCCGCGCCATGAAGCACATCGCGAAGCTTGCCGGGCGCGCGGGCGCGAAGTTGCGTGATCGCACGCGCGTCGTCGGCTACCGCGTCATGGAGATCGCCCGCGCGAGCCGCAGCCGCGGCGGCGCGAGCCAAGAACGCATGAAGGTGTGCTATCGCAAGCTCCTGTACCACACCACGCGCGTCGTCGGTCAAGCCAAGCGCTTCGCCCGCGAAGTGGCCACCGGGATCAAACGGGGCCGCGACATCGTGGCGCAGGCGCAGCTCGAGGCCGAGCAGGCCTACCTCGAACACATGGTCCCGCTCGTGCAGCAGGTGATGCACCAGGCGCGCGAACGCGTCTTCAAAGGCAACACCCACGTCGCCGGCAAGCTCGTGAGTCTCTTCGAGCCGCACACGGAAGTGATCCGCAAGGGCAAGGCCGCCAAGCCGACCGAGTTCGGCAAGATGGTCAAGATCCAAGAGGCGGAGCGGCAAATCATCACGCACTACGAAGTCTATGAGCAGCGGCCGAGCGACAGCGATCTGCTGCTTCCCGCGATCGCTGCACACCAAAGGCTCCTGGGCCGCAAACCTTATCTCGTGACGGCCGACGCCGCCTTCTTCTCTCAGCGCAACGAGCGGGCTGCCCAGGCGCTCGGCATCAAGCGCGTGGCCATACCCAATCGCTCGACTAAGAGTCTGCAGCGCAAGCGGCTAGAGAAGAAACGCTGGTTCCGAAACGCCCAGAAGTGGCGTACCGGCAGTGAAGGTCGCATCAGCCTGCTGAAGCGACGCCACGGACTGAATCGCTGCCGCTACAAAGGCCAACCCGGCATGCAACGGTGGGTCGGGCTTGGCGTCATCGCCGATAATCTGATCAATCTCGGGCGCGCACTCGCCGCTTCAACCGACGCCTGACCTCCCCGCACTTCGACCTCTCGGCTGCCTCCTTCCGAGGCAGCTCGTCTGTCATGCTTCCCCTCGCCGGCGCCTGAGGCCTCCGCGTTCATGGAGCCTTTTTTGCGCCGGAAAGTAGCTAGCGATCCTCTTCGTTCATTTGATCGCAATGCTAGCAAAGTGCTTTCTACCTGGCGGCGTTCACGGCGTGCTCGCCGAGTCGCTGCTGCTGAAGCACCAGCTCATCGTGCTCAACCGTTCGCGGAAGCGCGCACCGAATCTGCGCGCTGCCGATCGTGTGATCGCGGCGCTTCTCGCGAGCTTCATCGAGCCTCGCCGGTTATTGAGATCGGCGATCGTCATCAGGCCCTCCACGATCCTGCGCTTTCATCGCGCCCTAGTCGCACGCAAGTATCGGTTGCTCTTCACCCCGAAGCGCGGCGGCCGGCCTGGTCCGAAGGGCCCCGCGCCTGAGCTCATTGCCGCTATCCTCGAGATGAAGCGAAGGAACCCACGGTTCGGCTACCGGAGAATCGCCGAACAGCTCGCGCTCGTGTTCGACGTCGAGATCGACAAGGACATCGTCCGCCGCGTGCTTGCTAAGCACTATCGCCCCGAGCGCGGCGATGACGGCCCTTCCTGGCTCTCGTTGCTCGGCAACGCTAAGGACAGCCTGTGGTCACTCGATCTCTTTCGCTGCGAGTCCTTGGCGCTCAAGAGCCACTGGGTGATGGTCCTAATGGATCAGTGTACGCGACGGATCGTCGGCTTCGCGATCCACGCCGGCGCGGGATGGGCCGGCCGTCTGCCGCATGCTCGCGACGGCGATCGCGGGCGCCAAAGAGCTGCCCTCGGCACTTGAGCGCGGATCATGACCCGCTGTTCGAGTTCCAGCGGTGGAAGGCGAACTTACGGATCCTGGAGATCGAGCCCGTCAAGACCGTGCCGTACGTGCCGTTATCGCACCCGTTTGTCGAGCGGCTGATCGGAACGGTGCGACGAGAGCTTCTCGACCGGACGCCGTTCTGCAACGCTCGCGATCTCGAACGAAAACTCACGGCGTTCAAGGTCTACTACAACGGCTCCCGCGTACACCGGGCGCTTGGCGGACAAACGCGAATTGGCCTACCAAGTCCGCAGCAAGCGCTCGGACAAACTTCGCTGGCAAAGCTATTGTCGCGGGCTCTTCGCGCTCCCATTTCTGGCGTGAATACGACAGGGTGCGCGTCAGCGCACCCTGACGGCGGGCACTTGAACATAGCGCCAATTATGCGGCCGCGCAGCGGCGAACCGTGCGGCGCAGCCGCATGGCGCATAATTTCTTGGCGTTATGTTTGAGTGCACGCCCATAGCCCCCTTTCAGGGGGATGGGGGGTTCTTCTTGTTCAGCGGCGCTGTTCACATGACCTTGGCGCGTGCCGCATCTTCCGTAGCGTAGAGTTCCGCCCAAGCGATGGACTCCATCTCATTGGTGCGAACAAAGTCTTGCCCAACATACGGCACTAGCAGTCGCGCCACGTGGACAAAGACGGGCCATCGCTCAATCGGGAAGAGTGATTCGCCCTCGTGACGTGTAGCAAGGATGACTTCGTCTAAGTCGCGCGCTCCTAGACCAAATACTTGACCAGCCAGCGGCGGTGTAATCCGAACGAGCAGATAATCATCGCGCACTTCGCCTCGAAGCCGTTTGATCGCCTTGCACTGGCGCGGGTCTTCCTGTGTAGCTTCAGCGACTTCGGGACAAAAGCCTAGCCGAAAAATGGGACACTTCGAGCTGCTGCGGGCGAGCCGCAGGAGGCACGAGGTTCATGGGTC
>Ga0209172_10003350_pt1 | contig 24813 bp, 20 predicted proteins | sample LarsenN4metaG_FD_184113 | JGI IMG/M metagenome (GOLD analysis project Ga0209172, IMG submission 184113) | Hot spring sediment bacterial and archeal communities from British Columbia, Canada, to study Microbial Dark Matter (Phase II) - Larsen... ... | reverse complement strand
AGCGATCGTCCACGCGACGTCGAAGTCGCCCGTCTGCAGCACGGCCCGCGCGGCCGAGAGGCTGTCGCCGCCGCCCTTGATCTCGAAGGCGTCGAAGTGCGGCCGGTTGGGCATGTGGTAGGCCGGGTTGGCCTCGCCGCGCACGAAGTCGCCGGGGCGGAACTCGACGAGGCGGTACGGGCCCGTGCCCACCGGCTTCAGGTTCGCCGGCGCCTCGCGCGACTTCGTGCCCATGTACGCGGCGAAGTGCTTCTTCGGCAGCACGTGCAGCACGAACAGGTCGGCCCAGCCCGGGCGCGGCTGCGCGAAGTCGAAGCGCACGCGGTGGCTGTCGAGCTTGCGCGCGGTGACGCCCTGCACGCTGCCGAGCGTGAAGGCGGCTGTCTCGGGGTGGCTGAGGAACTCGACCGTGAAGACGACGTCGTCGGCAGTGAACGGCTCGCCGTCGTGCCAGGTGACGCCGCGCTTGAGCTGGCAGGTCACCGAGCGGCCGTCGCGCGCGACGCCGCCGTTGTCGAACGTGGGCACCTCGGTGACGAGCACCGGGTGCAGCGAGCCGTCGATGTCGTAGGCGGCCAGCGGCTCGGTGAAGAAGCGGGCCGCGAGGATGTCCTTGGAGCCCGACGTGAAGTGCTGGTTCAGGATCGTCGGCGCCTGCCAGGACAGGATGCGCAGGACTCCGCCGCCGCCGCGGCGGGTCGGGCGGTAGACGAAGGCTTCGGCACCGGGCTGCGCCGCTGCGCCGGTGCTGCCCAGCAGCGCCGAGGCCATCGGTGCGGCCAGGCCCAGCTGCCCGCAGGCCGCGACGAAGGCTCGGCGCGACAGCGCACCCGCCCGCCACTGCGCCAGCCACTCGCGCAACTGCGCTTCGTGATCGTTCATCGCGCCTCCCCGAGCCAGTCGCGCAGCGGCCGCCCGGGCTGCGCGCCCAGCGCCACCGCTGCGGCATTGGCGTGCGTGATGATGCCGTCGTCCAGCGTCGAGCGGGCGTCTCCGATGCGCGCGCTGGTGTGCGCCACGGCCACCGCGGCCAGACCCTCGGCCTGCAGCATCGCGAGGCCGACGATGCCGGCCTCGTCCTTGCCGACGCCGGCGTCGTTGAAGACCGTGAGCCGCGGCCGCGCCGCGATCGCGTAGCGCGCCGCGCTCGTGCCGCCGTGGGAACCGCTGACGACGACCGCGCCGCGCGCGTCGGCGGCCACGGCCGCCACGCTGTCCAGCAGCAGGAGCGGCACACCCCAAACGAGAAGGCCGCCCCCGCGGGCGGCCTCGGTGCTCATCGACGGCGGTCCGTCAGTCGGCGTACTGGCCGGCCGCCTTGATGACCGCGCCCCACTTGTCGATCTCGGCGCCGACGAACTTCTTGTGCTCGGCCGGGTTGAGGCGGCCGTCGGTGACGACGACGGCGCCCAGGCCCTCCTGGCGCTTGATGAACTCGGGGTCCTTCAGCGCTTCCTTCAGCGCGGCGTTCAGCTTGGCCAGCACGTCGGCCGGCGTGCCCTTGGGCGCGTACAGCCCGTGCCAGATGCTGACGTTGAAGCCCTTGAGGCCCAGCTCGTCCAGCGTCGGCAGCTTGGCGAGCACCGGCGTGTTGACGCGCTTGGTCGTGCTCACGGCGTAGGCCTTCACCGAGCCGGCGGCGATCTGGCCGGTGGTGTTGGTGGTCTGGTCGCACATGATGTCGACCTGGCCGCCGAGAAGGTCGTTCATCGCGGGCGCGGTGCCCTTGTACGGCACCGTGGTCATGTCGACCTTCACCGCCGCCTGGAACATCAGGCCGCACAGGTGCGAGGCCGAGCCCTGGCCGGCGTTGGCGAGGTTGACCTTGCCCTTGTTGTCCTGCAGCCACTTCACCAGCTCGGGGTAGGTGTTGGCCGGCAGCGTCTTGCGGCCGAGCAGCGTCATCGGCACGTCGTTGATCATGCCGAGGAACTCGAAGTCGTCGAGCACCTTGTAGTTGAGCTTGCGGTACATCGTCGGCGTCGTGGCCATGCCGACGTGGAAGAGCAGCAGCGTGTAGCCGTCCGGCGCCGCCTTGGCCACCTTGCCGGCACCCAGCGTGCCGCCGGCGCCGCCGACGTTCTCGACCACCACCGTGGCATTGCCCAGCGGCTTGCGCACGGCCTCGGCGAAGTCGCGCGCCACCTTGTCGGTGGGGCCGCCGGCGGCGAACGGCACGACGATGGTGATGGGCTTCTCGGGGTAGGCGGCCCAGGCAGGCGCGGCGGCAAGGGCGGCCAGCGAGGCGAGGGCGAGGAGGGCTTTCTTCATGGGCGAGGCTCCGGCGGGGATGCGAGGAGGGAACAGACCGCGAATGCTATCGGCGTGACCCGGCGGCGCAGCGCGGGAACTACTTAGCCAGCCCGACGCGAACGACCGAGCCGAGCAGGCTGTCAACGCGCCCGTCCCGCCCCGGGCCGACACGCCGTGCCCGGGGGAGGGCCGGCGGGCGTGTCCCGCAGCGAAGGGCATTCCCCTGACCGCTGCAAGGCCTTCAGGTGTACTTGCGCGCGTCCTCGATCACCTTGCCGTCGTTGGGCAGGCTGCCGGTTGCCACGAGCTGCACGTCGCAGCGCAGCTTGGTCACGTCGCGCACGGTGGCGGCCACCGCGTCGGCCAGGCCCGCTGCGCCCGGCTCGGCGCACTCCACCTTCAAGGTCATGCGGTCGTTGGCCATCTCGCCTTCGACCACCAGTCGCGCGCGGCCGAGGCCGGCGTGTCGCTTGAGCACCTCGGCGATCTGGCTCGGGTGCACGAACATGCCGCGCACCTTGGCCGTCTGGTCGGCGCGGCCCATCCAGCCCTTGATGCGCTGGTTGGTGCGGCCGGTGGGGCACGGGCCCGCCAGCACGGCCGAGAGGTCGCCGGTGCCGAAGCGCACGAGCGGGTAGTCGGCGTGCAGCACGGTGACGACGACCTCGCCCACCTCGCCTTCGGGCACGACGTCGCCGGTGCCCGGGCGCACGATCTCGACGATGACGCCCTCGTCGACGACGAGGCCCTCGCGGGCCGCGGTCTCGTAGGCGATCGTGCCGACGTCGGCCGTGGCGTAGGCCTGGTAGCCCTCGACGCCGCGCTCGCGCAGCCAGTCGCGCAGGCTCGGCGGGAAGGCCTCGCCGCTGACGAGCGCCTTCTTCAGCGAGGGCAGCGCCACGCCGGTCTCGGCCGCCTTCTCGAGCAGGATGCGCAGGAAGCTCGGCGTGCCGGCATACGCGTCGGCGCGCAGCTCGGCGATCGCCTGCAGCTGCAGCTCGGTGTTGCCCACGCCGCCGGGGAACACGGTGCAGCCGATCGCCTGCGCGCCGTTGTCCATCATCCAGGCTCCCGGCGTCAGGTGGTAGCTGAAGCTGTTGTGCACGAGGTCGCCGGCGCGGAAGCCCGCGGCGTAGAGCGCGCGCGCCGTGCGCCAGTAGTCGCGGGCCGGGCCCTCGGGCTCGTAGATCGGGCCGGGCGACTGGTAGACGCGCGTGGCGGCGCGGCGCACGCCCATCGCGCGCCAGCCGATGGCCGAGAAGCCGCCGAACGGATCCCACGGGCTCGCGCCCGCGCTCCGCGTGGCCTGCTGGCGCTCGAGCAGCTCGCCCTTGCGCGTGACCGGCAGGCGCTGCAGGGCGGCGCGGCTCGTCACCGCGCGTGCGTCGATCCCGGCGAGCTTGCCGGCCAGGGCCGGCACGCCTTGCGCCGCGGCCACCTGCGCCGGCAGCGCGGCCATCAGCGCCGCCTCGCGGGCGGCCGGGTCGCGCGTTTCCAGCGCGTCGAAGAAGGCATCCGTTGCCGCGCTCATGCGAGCACCCCCAGTTCTCTCTGCAGTTTCTTGGTCAGGCTGCCGGACACCAGCGCGTGCGAGCGGCACACGAGCGCATCGAGGTCGTCGGCCGCGAGCGCGTGCCCGGGCTGCACCTGCACCCACTTCGCGCGCGCGAGGTAAGGAGCCGGGATCACGCCGGGGACGCCGGTCAGTTCGAGGAAGCGGTCGTCGTCGACCTTGAACGAGCACGTGGCGGCGAGGCCGTCCTCCAGCAGGAAGACGCAGAACATCTTGCCGCCGACGCTGAAGACGAGGTCGGCGCCCCACTTCACGTCCTCGGTGGCCGCCGTCAGCCCGGCGGCGAGCCGGCGCTGGCGTTCGAAGCCGGCGCCCGTGCGGCCCCGCGTGGCCATCAGTCCTCCTGCTCCCAGCGGGCGAGGCGCTTCTTCACCTCGTCGACGAGCTTGCGCTGCGCCGCCGCCGAGTTCACGACTTGCCGGTCCCACTCCGGCGTCAGCGCCAGCTTGCGCGCCAACTTCACGGCGATGCCGCCGCCCTCGACCGCGAGCTCGACCACGCGCTTGCCGCGCAGCTCGTACGCATTCCCGCGTTCGGCCAGCTTCAGGTCGCGCAGCGCCCGCTTCAACTGGACGAGCGCGTTCTCCGCGTTGAACGGCGGCGGCGCGAAGCCGAAGTCGGGTTCGTCAGGCATCCGCGGTCACCTTTGGCCCGTGGGCGCGTGGGGCACGGCCGCCAAGCGGCCGCCGCGGATCCGGCTTTGCCGTTCCGCTGGGGCCGCCCCCCTGGGGCGGAGGCGGCCGAAGGCCGCTTCGGGGGGGCTCACGACAACCACCGCTTGCGCCGCTTGTAGCTCTTCGCGTCGCGGAAGCTCTTGCGGTCTCCGCCGCCCATGCCGAGATAGAACTCCTTGACGTCCTCGTTCTCGCGCAGCGCCTTGGCCTCGCCGTCCATGACGATGCGGCCGTTCTCGAGGATGTAGCCGTAGTCGGCGTAGCGCAGCGCCATGTTGGTGTTCTGCTCGGCGAGCAGGAACGTCACGCGCTCCTTCGTGTTGAGATCCTTCACGATCTCGAACACCTCCTCGACGATCTGCGGCGCCAGGCCCATGCTCGGCTCGTCGAGCAGCACCATCTTCGGGTTGGCCATCAGCGCGCGGCCGATCGCGCACATCTGCTGCTCGCCGCCGGAGGTGTAGGCCGCCTGGCTCGTGCGGCGCGTCTTCAGGCGCGGGAAGTAGTTGTAGACCTTCTCCAGCGTCGCCGCGACCGCGGCCTTGCCGTCGCGCCGTGTGTAGGCGCCGGTGAGCAGGTTCTCCTCGATCGTCAGGTGGGCGAAGCAGTGCCGCCCTTCCATCACCTGGATCACGCCGCGGTCGACCATGGCCGAGGTGCTGAGCTTCTCGATGCGCTCGCCGCGCAGCTCGATGCTGCCCTTGGTGACCTCGCCGCGCTCGCCGGCCAGCAGGTTGCTCACGGCGCGCAGCGTCGTCGTCTTGCCGGCGCCGTTGCCGCCGAGCAGCGCCACCACGCCGCCCTCGGGCACCTTCAGGCTCACGCCCTTGAGCACCAGGATCACGTGGTTGTAGATGACCTCGATGCCGTTGACGTTGAGGAGGATGTTGCTCATTCGCCTGTCCTTGTCGGGAGGGTCGGCGCCGCCGCGAAGCTCGGGCGGTGCGCCGAGGAAAGCGGTGCGCACCCGGGATTCGCGGCGGCGCGGCCCTCCCGACAAGGGCCCCGCCGCCGGGGCCCTCGAGGGTCAGCGCGTCAGGCCTGGCAGTCCTTGGCGTCGCGGCGCTGGATCTTCTTCTCGGCCGCGTACTTGTCGGCCGCGGCCTTGATCATCGGCTTGATGATCGAGGCGTCGCTCTCCATCCAGTCCGACGAGAAGTTCCACTTGCTGCCGTCCCAGGTGTGCAGGCGGGCCCAGGTGGCGCCGCGGTGGTCGGCGCAGCTCGTGCTGATCGGCCGCATCACGCCCTTGAAGCCGAGCGCGTCGAGCTTGGCCTGGTCGAGCGCGAGGTTCTCGTAGCCCCAGCGCGCCTGCTCCGAGGACATCCACTTGCCCTTGCCGAAGCGGTCCTGGGCACGGCGCACGCCCTCGACGGCGAGCATCGCGGCGACGAGGCCGCGCATGTACAGCACCTGGCCCACTTCCTCCTTCGGCCCGGTGCCCTGGCCCTTGGCGTGCACCTTGTCGAGGATCTCCTTGACCACCGCAGATCCCGGCTCGGCGCCGTGCTGCAGCGCCAGCGCGTGGTAGCCCTTGGCCCCGTCGCCCACGTCCTTCACGTCCGGCTCGGCACCCGCCCACCACACGCCGTACATCTTGTCGCGCGGGTAGCCCGTGGCCACGGCCTCCTTGAGCGCGGTGCTGTTCATCACGCCCCAGCCCCACAGGAACACGTAGTCGGGCCGGTTCTGGCGGATCTGCAGCCAGGTCGCCTTCTGCTCGACGCCCGGATGTGCCACCGGCAGCAGCTGCAGGTCGAAGCCGTTGAGCTTGCTGCGCTCCTGCAGCAGCGCGATCGGCTCCTTGCCGTAGGGGCTGTCGTGGTAGACGAGGGCGACCTTCTTGCCCTTGAGCTTGTCGAAGCCGCCTTCCTTCTTCGCGATGTGCTGCACCAGCACGTCGGCGGCGTCCCAGTAGGTGCCGGTGAGCGGGAAGTTCCACTTGAACACCATGCCGTCGGTGCTCTCGCTGCGGCCGTAGCCGGCGGTGATCAGCGGGATCTTGTCGCCCGGGGCCTTCTCGGTCAGCGCGAACGTGATGCCGGTGGACAGCGGCTGGAACACCGTGGCGCCGCCGTTCTTGCCCTTCAGGCGCTCGTAGCACTCGACGCCGCGGTCGGTGGCGTAGCCGGTCTCGCACTCTTCCCAGCTGACCTTGACGCCGTTGATGCCGCCGCGCGCGTTCGTGAGCTTGAGGTAGTCGACATACCCGTTCGCGAACGGCACGCCGTTCGGCGCGTAGGCGCCGGTGCGGTAGACCAGCACCGGGAAGAACTGCTCCTTGGCCTGGGCCCAGGCGGCGCTGACGCCGGCGGCGGCGAGGGCCGCGGCGAGAGCGAGGGTACGAAACTTCATGTCTGCCTCCGAAGGGTGGGAAAGCGCACGCGTCCGTGCGGTAGGGGAACGTGAGGGTTAGAACGCGACCACGCGCCGGCGAGCCTCGGGGTTTACGCCGAGGCCCCGGGCCTCAATGGGGGAAGGGCCACAACCGCATCTTCTCCTTGCCGATCGACCACAGCCGCGCCAGCCCGTGCGGCTCGACGATGAGGAAGAAGACGATCAGCGCCCCGAAGATCATGAACTCGGCATGGGCCACGGCCGCCGTGCTGATCGTCATGCCGACGAGCGAGCCGGCCCATGGCAGGAACTGGTTCAGGAAGATCGGCAGCGCGACGATGAAGAAGGCGCCGAAGAAGCTGCCCATGATCGAGCCGAGGCCGCCGATGATGATCATGAACAGCAGCTGGAACGAGCGGTCGATCGAAAAGGCCGCCGGCTCCCACGAGCCCAGGTGCACGAAGCCCCACATCGCGCCGGCGACGCCGACGATGAAGCTCGAGACGGCGAAGGCGGTGAGCTTGGCGTAGACCGGCCGGATGCCGATGACCGACGCCGCCACGTCCATGTCGCGGATGGCCATCCACTCGCGCCCGATGTGGCTGCGCACGAGGTTCTTGGCGCCGATGCCGAACACGATCAGCACGCCCAGGCAGAACAGGTACTTCTGCACCGGCGTCTCGATCGGCAGCCCGAAGAAGGCGAGGTCCGACACCGACACCGAGCCCGAACTCGAGTTGTTGGTGAACCACTTGATGCGCAGGAAGGCCCAGTCCCAGAAGAACTGCGCCGCCAGCGTGGCCACGGCAAGGTACAGCCCCTTGATGCGCAGCGACGGGATGCCGAACAGCACCCCTGCGATCATCGCGAAGAAGCCGCCCGCCAGCAGCGCCACGATCAGAGGCACGCCCTCGATGCGCACGAACAGGTTGTAGGCGCCGTAGGCGCCCACGGCCATGAAGGCTCCCGTGCCCAGCGAGATCTGCCCGCAGTAGCCCACCAGGATGTTCAGGCCCAGCGCCGCCAGCGACAGGATGAGGAACGGGATCAGGATGGCCCGGAACAGGTAGTCGTCCTGCACCAGCAGCGGCACGCCGACGACGGCGAAGGCGAGCAGCAGCCCGATGCCGACGCGGTCCTGCAGGATCGGGAAGACCTGCTGGTCGGTGGTGTAGGTGGTCTTGAACTGACCGTTCTCGCGGTAGAGCATGTTCAGACCCGGTCGATGATCTTCTCGCCGAACAGGCCCTGCGGCCGGACCAGCAGCACGAACAGCACGAGCACGTAGCCGAACCAGATCTCGATGCCGCCACCGATCTGACTGCCGATGTAGACCTCGGACAGCTTCTCGCCCACGCCGATGATGAGCCCGCCGATGATGGCACCGGGCACGCTCGTCAGCCCGCCGAGGATGACGACCGGCAGCGCCTTCAGCGCCACTAGGCTGAGCGAGAACTGCACGCCGAGCTTGCTGCCCCAGATGATGCCGGCCACCAGCGCCGTGAAGCCGGCCACGCTCCAGACGATGACCCAGATGCGGTTCAGCGGGATGCCGATGCTCTGCGCCGCCTGGTGGTCGTCGGCCACGGCGCGCAGTGCACGCCCCGTGCCCGTGTACTGGAAGAACAGCGTCAGCACGATGACGAGCGCCGCCGCGATCGCCGCCGCGTACAGGTCCTCCTTGTTCACCAGCACGCCACCCTGGAACACGCTCTCGAGCAGGAACATCGGGTCCTTGGGCAGGCCGATGTCGATCTTGTAGATGTCGCTGCCGAAGAGCGTCTGGCCGAAGCCGTCCATGAAGTAGGTGATGCCCAGGGTCGCCATCAGCAGCGTGATGCCCTCCTGGTTCACGAGCCGGCCGAGCACCAGCTTCTCGATCAGCCAGGCCACGGCGATCATGAGCAGCATCGCGCCGACGAACGCGAGCAGGTTGGCCAGCACCTTGCTGTCGATCTTCAGCAGCTCATGGCCCCACTCCGAGAAGCGGGCCATCGCCAGCGCCGCGAACAGCACCATTGCGCCCTGCGCGAAGTTGAAGACGCCGCTGGCCTTGAAGATCAGCACGAAGCCGAGCGCCACCAGCGAATACAGCATGCCCGTCATCAGGCCGCCGATCAGGGTCTCGAGGAAGAATCCCATCGTGGGCCGCCTTCAGTGCGAGGTGCCGAGGTAGGCGCTGATCACCTCGGGGTTGGCGCGCACCTCGGCCGGCGTGCCGTCGCCGATCTTCTTGCCGTAGTCGAGCACCACCACGCGGTCCGAGATGTCCATCACCACGCCCATGTCGTGCTCGATCAGCACGATCGTCGTGCCGTACTCGTCGTTCACGTCCAGGATGAAGCGGCTCATGTCCTGCTTCTCCTCGACGTTCATGCCGGCCATCGGCTCGTCGAGCAGCAGCACCTGCGGCTCCATCGCCAGCGCGCGGCCGAGGTCGACGCGCTTCTGCAGGCCGTAGGGCAGGCGACCCACCGGTGTCTTGCGGTAGGCCTGGATCTCGAGGAAGTCGATGATCCGCTCGACGAACTCGCGGTGCTCGACCTCTTCCTTCTCGGCCGCGCCGAACCACGGGTTGCGCACCACCTGCTGGAAGACGTTGGTCCTCATCTTCAGGTTGCGCCCGCTCATGATGTTGTCCAGCACGCTCATGCCCTTGAACAGCGCCAGGTTCTGGAACGTGCGTGCGACGCCCATCTCGGCCACCTGGCGGCTGTTCATGTGGCTGAACGACTTGCCGCGGAAGGTGATGCTGCCCTCCTGCGGCGTGTAGACGCCGTTGATGCAGTTGAGCATGCTGCTCTTGCCGGCGCCGTTGGGGCCGATGATGGCGCGCACCTCGTGCTCGCGCACGTTGAAGCTGATGTCGGTGAGCGCCTTCACGCCGCCGAAGCGCAGGCTGATGTTCTTCACCTCCAGGATCACATCGCCCTGGCGGCGACGGCGCGCGCCGGCGGCCGCTTCGGCGGCGGGCGCGGTGATCGGTTCGGCCACGGTGTTCATCGGGTTGTCCTGTCGCTTCCCTCGTGTGCGTGCATGGCTGCGGTGGTGGCCCCGTGCGTCATCGGTCCGCCTCAGGCGGCCCGCTTCAGGCCGGGCAGCACCCGGGCGTCGACGATCTTCAGCGTCGCCGCCACCTTGCCGGTGCGCCCGTCCTCGAACTTGACGGCCGTCTCGATGAACTGCTCGCTCCTGCCGCCGTAGAGCGCGTCCACCAGTACCTGGTACTTGTCGCCGATGTAGCCGCGGCGCACCTTGCGCGTGCGCGTCAGCTCGCCGTCGTCGGCGTCGAGCTCCTTGTGCAGCACGAGGAAGCGGCTGATCTGGCTGCCGGCGAGCATCGCGTCGGCGGCGAGGTCGGCGTTCACCTTCTCGACGCAGTCCTTCACCAGCTCCAGCACCTCGGGCTTGCCGGCGAGGTCGGTGTAGCCCGCGTAGGGCAGGTTGCGCCGCTCGGCCCAGTTGCCCACCGCCTCGAAGTCGATGTTGACGAAGGCGCACACCTTCTCGCGCCGGTCGCCGAAGGCCACCGCCTCCTTGATGAACGGGAAGAACTTCAGCTTGTTCTCGACGTACTTGGGCGCGAACATCGCGCCGTCGTGCGGGCCGCCCATCAGGCGGCCGACGTCCTTGGCGCGGTCGATGATCTTCAGGTGCCCCTGCGCGTCGAGGAAGCCGGCGTCGCCGGTGTGGTACCAGCCGTCGGCCGTCAGCACCTCGGCCGTGGCGGCCGGGTTCTTGTAGTACTCCTTCAGGAGCCCGGCGCTCTTGACGAGGATCTCGCCGTTGTCGGCGACCCTGATCTCCACGCCCTCGATCGGCACGCCCACCGTGTCGGCCTTCACCTCGTGGTCGGGCTGCAGGCAGACGAACACCGCCGTCTCGGTGCTGCCGTACAGCTGCTTGAGGTTGATGCCGATCGAGCGGTAGAAGGTGAAGAGGTCCGGCCCGATGGCCTCGCCCGCCGTGTAGGCCACGCGCACGCGGTTCAGGCCCAGCGTGTTGCGCAGCGGGCCGTAGACGAAGAGGTTGCCCAGCGCGTAGGCGACCTTGTCGCCGAGGCCCACCGCTTTGCCGTCCATGATGGTCGGGCCGACACGCCGCGCCACGCCCATGAAGCGGTCGTACAGCCACTTCTTGACGCGGCCGGCGTCCTCCATGCGGATCGTCACGCTGGTGAGCAGGCCCTCGAACACGCGCGGCGGCGCGAAGTAGTAGGTCGGCCCGATCTCCTTCAGGTCGATCATCACCGTGCTCGCGCTCTCGGGGCAGTTCACGACGTAGCCGCAGGCGAGCCACTGCGCGTAGCTGAAGATGTTCTGGCCGATCCAGGCCGGCGGCAGGTAGGCCAGCACCTCCTCGTGCTCGGTCAGCCTGTCGAAGCGGGCGCCCGCGCCGGCGCGGTCGAGCAGCGTCGCGTGCGTGTGCACCACGCCCTTCGGGTTGCCGGTGGTGCCGCTGGTGAAGAACATCGCCGCCACGTCGCCCGGCCGGGCGGCGGCGACCTCGCGGTCGTAGGCGCCGGGGTGCGCCGCGTCCCATGCGCGGCCGGCCTCGATGAGCGCATCGAGCGAGGCGAGCCCGGGCTCGCCGTAGTTGCGCAGGCCGCGCGCGTCGTCGTACCAGATGCGGTCCAGCCGGGCGGAAGGCTCGCCCTTGTCGGCGAGCAGCCCGCGCACCTCGAGCATCTTGTCGACCTGCTCCTGGTCCTCCACGATGGCCATGTGCACTTCGGCGTTGTGCATCGGGAAGACGTACTCGGTGGCCACCGCGTCCTGGTACAGCGGCACCGGCACCGCGCCGAGCGCCTGCACGGCCAGCATCGAGGCATACAGGCGCGGCCGGTTCTCGCCGACGACGACGACGTGGTCGTCGCGCTTCAGCCCGGCCGCGGCCAGGCCGCAGGCGATGGCCCGCACCTCGGCAGCCAGGCCGGCCCAGGTGGTGGTCTGCCAGATGCCGAACACCTTCTCGCGCAGCGCCGCGGCGCCGGGGCGCTTGGCGGCGTGCTCCAACATCAGGCGCGGGAAGGTCGTCTGCACCGGGCTCTCCTCTTCGGGCCGCGGGCCACGCACGGGGCGGGGTCGCCGAAGCTCGGGGTGCGATTGTTGAGCCGGCTTTGACGCCGTGTTGTCGGTGTGCCGACAATCCAAGGGTTCCCACTGACAGGCATTCCCCCGATGGCCCGTGTCGGTCTCCCGTCAGCTTCCCTCGCCAGTGCCGTGCTGCCGGCACGCTCGCGCCCGGTGCGCGAGGAGGATCTCGCCAACATCCCCTGGCTCGGCCGCCTCGACGAGTTCGAGCGCGCGCGCGTGCGCGCCGACATGCGCGTCGTGCAGGTCGAGCCGGGCGAACTCGTCTGCCGGGTCGGCCGGCCGGTGACCTACTGGTTCGGCGTCATCGACGGGCTGCTCAAGATGAGCAACGACTCGGCGCTGGGCATCCCGATCACCTTCACCGGCGTGCCGCCGGGCGGATGGTTCGGCGAGGGCACGGTGCTGAAGAACGAGCCCTACCGCTACAACATCCAGGCGCTGCGCCGCAGCGTCGTCGCCGGCATCACCGCCGCCACCTTCCACTGGCTGCTCGACCGCAGCATCGGCTTCAACCGCTTCGTGATGATGCAGCTCAACGAGCGGCTCGGCCAGTTCATCGCCGCGCGCGAGATCGACCGCCTGACCGACCCCGACCAGCGCGTCGCCCGCAGCCTGGCGGCGTTGTTCCATCCCGTGCTCTACCCGGGTGTCGGCGAGCTGCTGCGCATCACGCAGCAGGAGCTCGGCTACCTCGTCGGCCTGTCGCGCCAGCGCGTCAACGAGGCGCTGCAGGCCCTGCAGGCGGCCGAGGTCATCCGCATCGAGTACGGCGGCCTGCGCGTGCTCGATCTCGAGCGCCTGCGGCGCTACGGCGTGCGGGCCGGCTGAGCGCGCGACCCCGCGGCGGGCGCCTCGGCGGCGGCCCGTTCGGGAAGGCCGCCGCCGTGCGCCGCGCGCGCGGTGCCGGAGGGGGCCGGCAGCGGGACGTGCACGAGCGCGATGCTCAGCCACACGGCGACGCTGAAGTACAGCGTCATCCATACCACCTCGCCGCGCCAGTGGTGCCAGCTCGTCGAGACCGTCCAGCGGCCGGCGGCGTCGGCCAGCCCGTGCGCCAGTTCGAGATAGGGCCGTTGCACGGCCTCGTCGGCCAGCCAGCGTGCCCAGTACGTGGGCACGTCGACCGTGAACATGTAGGTCACGTAGGCCGAACCGATCGCCGCGCACAGGCCGAGCACGCGCCGCTGCGGGGCCGCGCTGTGCGGCCACAGCGACAGCATCGCGGCCGTCCACACCGCCGCACCGAGGCCCCACAGGACCTCCTCGAAGACGTGGCCGAGGTTCGAGGTGCTGAGCACCGAGTACCAGGAGAAGGTCTCCGCCACGAGCGCCATCGGCACCAGCAGCCAGGCCGCCCGGCGTGCCAGGCGGGCGGGCGGCACCGTCGAACCCGGCGGGCCCGCGACGGGGCCGCCGGCGCCGCCGGCGCCGCCGCTCGCGGCATGCAGCAGCAAGGCGCACTGCGCGGCGAAGCATAGCTCGGCCACGGTAGCCACGCTGCGGCCGACGAGCACGCTGGACAGGAACGTGTCGGACATGACGACGCGCGGAATGTCGAACACCGGCCACCACGAGCGCCAGGCGCAGCCGGCGACGTAGCCCGCCGACAGCAGCAGCAGCGTGCGCCGCAGCGAGAACAGCGCCGGCGAGGTGTCGCCCGCGCGGCGGCGCCACCACAACCAGCCGGCCGCCGTGGCCCAGGCGAGCACGTTGACGACGCTGATCGCGATGAGCAGCGTGCGCCAGCCTTCGGCCGTCTCGGTCAGCATGCCTTCGTGCCCCTGTTCGGCCCGCCGTTGCGGCCCTGCGCGCCCCGGTCAGATCGCCTCGCGCACGCGGCGCCACAGCCGGCCGAGCCGCTGCACGCGCTGCGCCGCATCGGCGGCGAGCCAGCCCTGGGCGTAGGCCGCCGCCGCCGCCAGCGCCGGGTTGCGCGCCGCGAGGCCGGCCAGGCGCGCGGCGGCCACCTCGGCGTCGTTGAGCAGCCCGAGCTGCTGCTGCAGCGCTGCCAGCCCGCGCAGGCGCCGCGACGCCACCTTGCGGCGCACGTCGGGCTGCAGCGCGCCGAGCATCTCCGTGGCGTAGCGCAGCTTCTTGGCGGCGATGCGGGCGTCGTGGCGCGCCGCCGGGTCGGCCTCCTGCAGCTGGCGGCCGTCCCGCACCAGGCGGCGACGAAGGCGCCGCAGACGGCGCGCGGCCACCTCGCTCAGCGACTTCGCCCCGGCCGCGCCGGCGGCATCTTCGACGCCGCGAACGGCGTCCTGCGCCGAGGCCGGTTTCCCCTGCGCGGCGCCGCCCGCCTGGGCGGCGCGGCCGGGGTCGGGGTCGCCAAGGCCGCACACCCAGTCCATCAGCGCGAGTTGCCAGCCCACGTGGCGCGGCGAGCGCACGGCCTCGATCGCGCCTTGGCGTGCCGACGCGGCCTCGGCCCCAGCCGCCGCGAGCAGCGCCGGCCAGCGCGGGTCCTCGGGCACCGGTGCCGGCACCCGGGGCAGCGTGTCGTGCACCAGCACCTCGGCGTCGCGCGCCGCACCCAGCTGCCCGGCCGACCAGCGCAGGTCGGCGAGCACCGCCTCCGGCGGCTCGGCCAGCGCCTTGAAGAGGCCAAGCGCCGACCGCAGCCGGCGCAGGCCGACGCGCATCTGGTGCACGAACTCGGCGTCGGCCGCGCCGACGACGCCGGCCTCGTTGCCCTGTACCTGCGCCAGGCATTCCTCGACGATGGCGCGCAGCGCCAGCGGCCACGGCATCGTGCGCGACAGCGGCACCGTACGAGCCGTGCGCGGCCCGGCGGCGGGCTCCCCGGCCAGCAGCGCGAAGCCGCGCTCGGCCTTGCCGCGCCGCTCGATGCGCAGCGGCGGGCCCGAGGAGTGCAACGCGTGCGCGAGCTCGAAGAGGGCGCGCTCCTGGCCGCTCCTGAGTTCGAGCTCCACCTCGCAAAGCGGCAGCACCCGGCCGCCGGCGCGGATCTCGCCGGTGTCCAGCGCCAGCTCCACGAGATCGCCGTGCACCGACATCAGCGGCCACGTCGTCCGCTCGTAGTGCGTCACGACGCGTGCGCCGAAGCCGGGCTGCGCGACGGCGCGCCGGACCGCGTCGCCCACCGCGGCCGCGCTGCGCGGGAGCCAGTCGATCAGGGTGGGGATGTCCAGCGCCGGCGGACCGATCGGCGCGAGCGGCACCTCCCACTCGTCCAGCCGGTGCAATCCGCCGGGTGCCCGGTCCCCGGCGAGCGGGGCCCGCAGCACCTTCAGCGTCTGCAGCGCACGCCCGCCCTGGCGCCGCAGGCGCAGCTCGATGCCCTGCCGCCACAGATCGAGCCCGGGGGTGTCGTGGTACTCGTTGTCCAGCGTCTGCGTCCGCGGCCGCCGCTGGCGGTAGTGCAGCAGCAGCGGATGGCCGCGCAACGCCGGCACGGCCGCGGGTTCGAGCGAGAGCTTGAGTTCGATCTCCATCGGCAGGCTGCCTGCGGTTCGTGTGCCGAGGTCGGGGCGGGTGCCGGTGACGGCGTGGGGGCGGCCTCTGCCAACGGCCAGCGCCCCGCGCGGTCCGGCCTACTTGCCCTTCTTCTGGTGCGGCCGGCCGGTCTTCAGGCGCGGCACGGCGGCAACCGCGGCACCGAACGCCGCTTCGCCGAGCGCGGCGAGCGCGTGCAGGCCGGCGCGCAGCAGCTCGCTCTTCTTGACCTCGCGGCCCTGCTTGAGCGCGCGCTGCTTGAGCTGGCCGATCAGCTCGAAGTCGGCCTTGGGCATCGTGAAGCTGTCGCGCACGAGCTTGACGCGCTCGACCTTCGTCGGTGCCGTGGTCGGCTTGGGCGCGCGCACCGGCCGCTTCTTGGCCGCGGCACCCGCCTTGGCCGTGGCGCCGGCCTTCGCCGACGGGGAGGCCTTCGGGGTCGATCCGGCCGCGTTGCGCGCCACGGGCGCAGCGGCCGACTTGGCGCTGCGTCGGGCCGTGGTCTTGGCCCGGGCCGACACGGCCTTCTCGACGCCGGCGCGGGGGACGCGGGCGGCACGCGCGCCTCGGGCCGCCTTCGCGGCCTCGGCGGCAGGCGTCGTCGCGCGCTCGGGAGCGGGCTGGGCTTCGGTGGCGGACACGGATGCGGGCATGGCGGGAACCTTCCGGGATTACGGTATAAACAGTATAGATCGTTTATGCCGACGGGCCACGCCCGCACCGGCCGCGGGGTCGATGGTCGCGCGGCCGGTCGAACGTGGCCCCATCCGGGCCCGGCTCGGCCTCGCCCGGCCCGGGCGACCGCACGCGCTCGTCCGCCGCCCCCGTCCCGCGGGCGGGCTCAGCCGATCAGGACCTCGAACGACCGGTCGACACGCCGCCAGTGCGCCGACTCCTCCTCCAGCAGCACCACCGAGCGCGGGTGGTGCGCGGCCCAGTCGCCGGCCACCTCGAACCGATAGCCGCCGCCGCGGCGGGCGAGCCGCAGCCCATCGAGCGGCGGCGCGCGCCGCGCGTGGCACAGCAGCACGGCCAGGCGCAGGCACAGCAGCTGGTCGCAGAGCTCGGCGTCGTCCAGCCACTGCGCCGTCTTGCGCAGGCCGCCGCGCTGGCCGAGCAGCAGCACGCCCAGGCGCTGCAGCTGGTGCAGCGCGAAGCCGGCGCCATCGGAGTGCTCGAGGATGTAGGCACCGTGCCGGTTGTACTCGTCGTGCGCGACGGCGCGCCCGATCTCGTGCACGTCGGCGGCCCAGCCGAGCTTGCGCGCCACCTGCTGCGCGCTGCGGTCGCGCCGGGGGTTGAGCTGCGCCAGCAGGTGCTGCGCCACGTGCTTGACGCGCGCCGCCTGCTCGGGGTCGGCGCCGAACTTCTGCTGCAGCCGCTGCACCGTGCGCTCGCGCACGTCGGGGGTCGCGACCTGGCGGTCGAGCATCTCGTACAGCACGCCGTGGCGCAGCGCGCCGCGCGCGTTGTGCATCGTCTCCAGGCCGACCAGCGCGAAGACGGCGCGCAGCGTCGCCACGCCGCCGGCGATGACGGCGCGCCGGTCGTCCTTGAGCCCGGGCAGGCGCAGGCGGTCGACGTGACCGGCGCGTGCGAGCTGCTCGCTCAGCCACTCCAGGCCCATCGTCGTGATCACCTTCTCGCCGTGCCCGGCGGCGCCGAGGATGTCGGCGATGGCGCCCACCGTGCCCGAGGAACCGTAGGCCGCGTCCCAGCTCTTCTCGGCCAGGAAGCCGAGCGAGTCTTCCAGCACCGCCTGCGCGGCCAGCGTGGCCGCCTCGAGCGCGCCGCGGGTCAGCCGCCCGTCGCCGAAGTGGCGCATCGACAGGTTGACCGAGCCCACCGGGTACGACTCCACCTTGCGCGGCATGTAGCCGCGGCCGAGCACGAGCTCGGTGGAGCGGCCGCCGATGTCGACCACCAGCCGCTGCTCGTCGGCCTCGGGCAGCAGGTGCGCGACGCCGGCGTAGATCAGGCGCGCCTCCTCGCGGCCGGAGATCACCTCGATCGGGAAGCCGAGCACGCGGTGCGCCGGCACCAGGAACTCGGTGCGGTTGCGCGCCTCGCGGAAGGTCTGCGTCGCCACCGCTCGCACGTGCGCGGGCGCGAAGCCGCGCACGCGCTCGGCGAAGCGGGCCAGGCAGTCCCAGCCGCGCTGCATCGCGGCCGTGGAGAGGCACCCCTCGCTGTCGAGACCGGCGCCCAGGCGCACCATCTCCTTCAGGTACTCGACGCGCTCGACCTGTCCGTGCGCGACACGGCCGATCTCGAGCCGGAAGCTGTTCGAGCCGAGGTCGATGGCGGCGATCGACTGGCCGTCGGTCACGCGTGGCCTCGCCCGTGCGCTTTCATGGCGCGGAGCATAGCGCGCGGGCCGTGGCGCGATCTCGGGCAGATCAAGCATGCGGCACCCGGGGTGGCGCGAGCACCTGCAGCGCGCCGCGCAGCGCCAGTTCGTAGGCCACCTCCGGGCCGACGCGCGGCGCCGGGCCGGTGGGGGCCCCGGGCAGCGCGCGCCCGCTGGCGGCGCGCAACCGGTGCAGGGCGAGCAGGCGGTCGGGCGCGGGGCTGCGAGTGTCCGCAGCCTGCGCGGCCACGGCCATGCCCGCGAAGCGCCCGTGGGCGTCGAAGACCGGCCCGCCGCGCGGCCCGCGCGGCGCCGCCAGGCCCAGCGGCCGGTCCGGCAGGCTGCCGGGGAGGCCGGCGAAGAAGCCCTGGCGCAGCACCGGCCAGGCGGGCGCGCCGGTGGTGTCGGGCGCGAACTCGACCATCGCCCCCGGGCTGCCGGCGAACGGCTCGCGCGCGGCGAACGACCAGGCCGGCGCGGGCAGCGGTGCGCGCAGCACCAGCAGGTCCAGGTCGGCATCGGCGGTGGCGCGGCGCGCCGCGACGGCCACCGTCTGGCCGAGGCCGTTGCGCAGCCACAGCGGCGCGCCGGCGGGCAGGGCCGCCACCGCCGAGCGGGCGAGCAGCGCCTCCTCGCCGCCGGGCAGCAGGCACGCGGTGGCAAGCACCTGCGCCGTCGCGGGCGGCGCATCGGCTGCCGCGCGCGTGAAGGCGATCGGCGCCGCATGCCAGGGCCGCTGCCGCAGTGGTGCCCCGGCTCGCGGCCACGGCTCGCCGAGCTGCGCTTGCGCGTGCTGCAGCAGCGCATCGGTCGGCGCGCGCCGCAGCGCTTCGTCGAGGAGCCGCCGCGCGAACACCTCCTGGCCGCCCAGGTGCAGGAGCCACGCGTAGAGCGCGCTGCCCGCGCTCTGGTCGCGGTGCGCACCGGCGGTGTGGGCGGCGGCGGCGAGCGCGCGCTGGTAGTGGCCGGCCGCCATCATGCCGCGCACGAGGCCCAGTTCGGTGTCGGCGGCGTGGCGCATCAGCGCGGCGCGGTCGAGCGTGTCCAGCGCCGCCTCGGCCTCGCCGGCCTCGAGCTGCCGCTCGGCCTGCTCGAGCAGCGCCCGGCGCTCGTGCTCGAAGCGATCACGCGCGCCGGCGTCGCCCGGCATCAGGCGGCGACGCGCTTCCTCGCTGAACGAAGGCGTCGGTGCCGGCGTGATGGCGGGTGATGCCGCCGGCGTGACCGGGTTGCCCTGCGAATCGGCCTGGGCCCAAGCCGCCGTCGTGCCCGAGCCGGCCGCCACGGCGGAGCTCAGGCCCAAGCTCAACCCGAGGCCGCCGCGCACGCCGGCGGCTGGCGCCAGCCCCGCGGCCGACAACCACGAGAGAAAGGCCCTGCGGCGCCGATGCGTGGCAACGCGATCGGAGGTGTGGCGGATCGACGGGCCGCAGGGCAAGGGCAGGCGGGTCAGTTCAGCCGCGTGATGCGCGGCTTGCGCAGCGCTGCGTTCGCGGGGTCGTAGGGCGCGGCCGGCGCCTTGAACGCGGTGAGGTAGGCGACGAGCGCGTCGATGTCCTGGGCGCCGCCGAGCACGTTCGTGCCGCCCAGCAGCGTGCCGAAGCCGTCGCCGCCGGTGGCCATGAAGTTGTTCACCGTGACGCGGTAGGTCTTCGTCGGGTTCTGCACCACGCCGTCGATGACCAGGTTCTCGGACGGGCCGGCCACCACCGGCAGCCCGCTGGCGAGGTCCACGGGCGTGAACGTCACCTGCGTGATGCGCGTGTCGCAGGTGCCGGCCGCGTCCCACGTGTAGGCCAGGCTCGAGGCGATCTGCATGATGCGCTGGGCCGTCTGGCCGCGGCAGCCGGCGAACTGCTGCTCCAGCAGGTCCTTGATCTGCTGCGTCGTCAGCGTCATCGTCACCAGGCTGTTGCCGAACGGCTGCACCGTGAAGGCGTTGCCGTAGGTCACGTCGTACGGATACGCACCCCCCGTCGGCGCGACGAAGCCGGGGGTGCGCACGCCGCCGGCGTTCATGAAGGCGATCTGCGCCCCGCCGAGGGTGGCCGGCTGCGTCGCCTGCAGCTGCGCATCGGCGATCAGGTCACCGGCGGCCATCTCGCCGGCGGCGTTGGCCGCGTTGGGCAGCGGCGCCTGGACGGTCGCGATGACGCTGTTGGCCAGCGGCGACACCGCGGTCTTGTACGCGGCGACGGTGGCACGCACCTCGGGGTGCTGCGCGATGTGCGCCTCGATCGCGCCGATCGGCGTCGCCACGCCCTGCGCGTCCTTCGTGTTGCGCGCCACGAGCACGTTCAGCGGGCTCACGGCCACCACGTCCCAGCCGTTGCGGCGGTTCTGCCAGTCCCAGCCCCGGCGCAGATGGCGCGGGCGGTCGCGCTCCAGCGTCACGTCGATCTCGGTGAGCACGCGGCCGAAGGCGCTGGCGCTGGTCACCGGCACGAGGCGCCCTTCCTTGTTCGGCAGGCCCGTCTTGCGCGGCGTGGTGACGGCCGTCGCGAGGCTCGTGCCGCTCACGTCGACCGTGTTGGCCGAGCAGTTGTAGGCGGCATGCGTGTGCGCGCTGACGACGATGTCGACGGCGTCGTCGAGCTGCTTCACGATGGCGCGGATGTCCGAGTCGGTGCCGTCGGCGTTGCGCAGGTCGCCGGTGCAGCCGTTGATGTCGGAGGTGATCGGCGCGTTCGTGCTGCCCCTCACCACGTTCTGGAAGCCGCCCTGGTGCACGAGCACGACGATGGCGTCGACGCCGAGCCGCCGCAGCTTCGGGACCAGCGCGTTGACGGTGGCCGCCTCGTCCTCGAAGCGCAGGCCCGCGACGCCGGTGGGCGTGACGATGCCGGGCGTGCCCTTCAGCGTCATGCCGATGAAGGCGACCTTCGCGCCCTGGAAGTTCTTGATGCCGAAGGCCGGGAACAGCGGCCGGTTCGTCGCCGTGTCGATGACGTTGGCCGACAGCCACTGGTACCTGGCGCCGTCGAACATGCCCGGCGCCGAGGAGCCGAAGCCCTTGCAGCTGTTCGGGTCGGGCGCGCCGTCGACGATCCTGCAGCCGCCGTTCTGCAGCCGGCGCAGCTCGTCCTTGCCCTTGTCGAACTCGTGGTTGCCCACGCCGATGAAGTCGACGCCGATCCTGTTCAGCGTCTCGACCGCCGGCTCGTCGAAGAACAGCGCCGAGATCAGCGGCGTGGCGCCGATGAAGTCGCCGGCGCCCACGACCACGGTGTGGCGGTTGGCGGCTCGCATCTGCGCCACGTAGGCGGCCAGGTACTCGGCGCCGCCCACGTCGGGCCGCTGCGCGAAGGGCACCAGCGTGTTGACGCCGAAGGTGCCCGGCGACTCCAGGTTGCCGTGGTAGTCGTTGAAGGCGACGATCTTGAAGGTCAGCTTCTTGTCGACGGGCCGGAGGTCAGTGGCCAGCGCGGGGGGCAGGGCGGTGAGGCCAGCGGTCGCCAGCAGCGAAGCGATAACGATGCGCTTGAGCATGGGGCTCCCTTGAGGGTCGAGGGTGCGGCTGGGCCGGCCACCTGGCAGTGGCACATGGGAGGGCCCTGACACAGCGACAGCTTCACATCGCGCGGTGACGACACGGTGACGACGTCGTGACTGGTCGAAAGGCCTCGGGCGGCGGGCGAGGCCCGGCGCGCCCGGCTGCCTGCGCAGCGAGATCCCGCTGCCGGGCGTCTACGCCCCGCGGCACAAGGACGTCGTGGCGGGCACGGCGACGGCCAACCTGCCGTCCTCCGGCGGCTTCGAGGGCCTGGCTATCAACCAGCGCGGCGACACGCTCTACACGCTGCTGGAGCGCACCGTCGGCGGCGACCCGGCCAAGACGCTGCGCATCGACGAGTTCGACATCGCCGCCGAGCTGCTACACCGGCCGGCGCTTCGTCCACCGCCTCGATGCCAACGGCACCAACATCGGCGACATGGTGGCGGTCGACGAGCACCGCTTCGCCGCCACTTCGCCGAGCCCGGCGCCGTTCAAGAAGGTCTTCCTGATCGACCTCGACGCCGTGCGCGATTGCGGCGAGGTGCGCAAGTTCGAACTCGCCGACCTCATGAACGTGGCCGATCCGCACGACCTGAACGGCGACGGCCTGCCGGTGTTCACCTTCCCGTACGTGACGATCGAGAACGTGCTCGTGCTCGACGCGCGCACGCTGCTCGTCGTCAACGACAACAACTTTCCCTATGGCGGCGGCCGCGCGGCCGAGTCGCCCCTGCTGCGCGACAACGACGTGCAGTGGCTGAAGGTCACCGTCGATCCGAGAAGCCGCGAGGTCTTCTCGTACCAAGCCATGATCGTGCCGGCCAACCGCGTCGCCGTGCCTGCGCCCTGACGCTCCCGCGCGTCCCCGTGCATTCTCCGGGCACGAACACTGCGCCGGACCGGCGCCCGCCCGTGGGCGCCCGTGCCCGGCGCGGCCCTACTTGACCTGGATGCGTGCCAGGTAGTCGAGCAGCGCCACGATGCGCCCGCGCACGTACCACTCGGGCTGCGACGCCATGCCCGGGTACTGCAGGGCCTGGTTGCGGAACGTGGCGCCCCAGACCGGCATCTCCCGGGTGCCGTGCGGCCCGATGTCGCTGGAGGTGCGGCCGTCGATGATCTCCCAGACCATCTGCGTCGGGAAGGCGCCGCCGTAGCGCTTCGACAGCGTCGTCAGGTCGCTCGGTGCCTTCGTCAGGTAGCCCTTCAGCCGCCCGTCGCCCTTGCCCTTGGCGCCGTGGCAGCTGGCGCAGCTGCCTTCGTACTCGAGCTGCCCGAGGTCGCCGCTCGAGGGTTGCGCCCAGGCGCCGACCGCCGCACCGGCCAGCACCAGCGCCGCCGCAGCCGCCTTCTTCGTGACTTGCATGCCGTTCTCCACTTCTGGCGCCCGCTTCGCATCCACCACCCCGCGCGCCGGGCCGACACGCGCCGGGGTCTCTGGCCCGGGGCGATGATTTCCGGCGGGTGCCCCCGGGCCGTTGAGCGTGCGCAATCGGCGCGCGCGCGGCGGCGAGGGGGCGCGTCGATACACTGCATCGGCGGGCGATGCCCCGATCTCGACCGGACGCCGATGACCACCATGTTCCTCCGACGCCTTGCCTCCGTTGCGCGCCCCGCGCGCGCCCCTCGCGCGCGGTCGCTGCGCCGGCCGTGGCGCACCTCCTTCGTCGCCGCCGCGCTGGCCGGTGTGCTGGCCGCGGCGGTGCCGGCCGGTGCGCTCGCCCAGGCGGCAGGGCCGCGGCAGGGGGCGCCGGGCACGCCGGCGGCCGGCATGCCGCTGCCGGCCGGCATGACCGAGGTGACGCGGGTCGAGGGCATCACCGAATACCGGCTCGCCAACGGCCTGCAGGTGCTGCTCGTGCCCGACAACTCGAAGCCGAGCGCCACCGTCAACCTCACGCTGCGCGTCGGCTCGCGCCACGAGAACTACGGCGAGACGGGCATGGCGCACCTGCTCGAGCACCTCATCTTCAAGGGCACGCCGACCACGCGCAACGTCTGGGGCGAGTTCACCAAGCGCGGCCTGCGCGCCAACGGCACCACCTGGCTCGACCGCACCAACTACTTCGCCAGCTTCACCGAGAACGAGGCCAACCTGCGCTGGTACATCGGCTGGCTGGCCGACGCGCTGGTCAACAGCTTCATCGCGAAGGAGGACCTCGCCAGCGAGATGACGGTCGTGCGCAACGAGATGGAGATGGGCGAGAACAACCCCGGCCAGATCCTCTACCAGCGCACGCTCTCGGCGATGTACGACTGGCACAACTACGGCAAGGACACGATCGGCGCGCGCAGCGATGTCGAGAACGTCGACATCTCGCGCCTGCAGGCGTTCTACCGCCAGTACTACCAGCCCGACAACGCCACCGTCATCGTCGCCGGGCGCTTCGACGCGGCGCGCGTGCTCGGCTATATCGCCGAGGGGTTCGGCCGCATCCCGAGACCGGCACGCACGCTGCCGCCCACCTACACGCTCGACCCGGCGCAGGACGGCGAGCGCACGGTGACCGTGCGGCGCGTCGGCGGCGCGCCGACGATCTACATGGCGCATCACGCGCCGCCCGGCGCGCACGCCGACTTCGCCGCCATCTCGCTGCTGACGCAGGTGCTGGGCGACACGCCCGGCGGGCGCCTGCACAAGCGGCTGGTGGAGACGAACCTGGCCGCCGGGACCTTCGGCTTCGCGCTCGCGCTGGCCGAGCCGAGCCCGTTCATCGTCGGCGCGCAGCTCGGACCGGGGCAGGACCTCGACCGCGTGCGGGCCGAGATGGCCAAGGTGCTCGACGCGGCGGCCGGCCCCGAGCCCGTCACCGCCGAGGAGCTCGAGCGCGCCCGCACGCAGTGGCTCAACGAGTGGGAGAAGGGCTTCTCCGACCCCGAGGTCATCGGCGTGCAGATCTCCGAGGCGATCGCGCTCGGCGACTGGCGCCTGTACTTCCTTGGCCGCGACCAGGTCCGGCGGGCCACGCTCGCCGACGTGAACCGCGTCGCGCGCGAGCGGCTGCGCTTGGACAACCGCACCACCGCGATGTACCGGCCGGTGGCCGAGCCGCAGCGCGCGCCGGCGCCGGCGCGCGTCGACGTGGCCGCGCTCGTCGAGGACTACAAGGGCGATCCCAACGTCGCGCTGGCCGAGGCCTTCGACGCGACGCCGGCCAACCTCGACCGCCGCAGCCAGCTCTCGGCGCTGCCCAGCGGCCTGAAGGTGGCGCTGCTGCCCAAGGGCACGCGCGGCCGCGCGGTGCAGGCGCAGCTGACGCTGCGCTACGGCGACGAGGCCTCGCTGGCCGGGCGCAAGCCGGCCGACGCCTTCGTTGCCAGCCTGCTCGCCAAGGGCGGCGCCGGCCTGACGCGGCAGCAGATCGCCGACCGCTTCGACCAGCTGCGCACCGAGGTCGGCTGGGAGGCCGGCGAGCAGGGCCTCGTGGTCACGCTGCGCACGGTGCGCGAGCACCTGCCGGCGGCGATCGAGCTCGTCGGCAGGCTGCTGCGCCAGACGGCCTTCGCCGAGGCCCCGATGGAAGAGCTGCGCCGGCAGTGGCTGGCCGCGATCGACAGCGACCGCAAGGAGCCGGGAA